>Ga0315273_10001173_pt1 | contig 29340 bp, 23 predicted proteins | sample YL17G02_0_MG_FD_205753 | JGI IMG/M metagenome (GOLD analysis project Ga0315273, IMG submission 205753) | Sediment microbial communities from Yellowstone Lake, YNP, Wyoming, USA - YL17G02_0 | ecosystem: Environmental > Aquatic > Freshwater > Lake > Sediment | place: USA: Wyoming | collected... | reverse complement strand
CTGCACGCGCCGCACCCGCACGGGCAGGCCACGCGGCTGCAGCTCGAGCAGGTCGCCGGTGCGGATGCGGCCGCGCCACAGCGTGCCGGTCACCACGGTGCCAAAGCCCTCGACGATGAACACGCGGTCCACCGGCAGCCGCGCGGGCTCGTCGGCAGGGCGCAGCGCCAGGCCGGCGAGCTGCGCGTCCATCGCGGCGAACAACTCGGCGGTGCCGGCGCCGGTCACGGCCGAGAATTCGACCACGGGCATCGTGGCGAAGGGCGTGCCGGCGAGCAGCACCTCGACGTCGCGCCGGATCTCCCCGACCCAGTCGGCATCGACCAGGTCGCGCTTGGTGAGCACGATCACGCCGCGGGTCACGCCGAGCAGCCGCACGATGGCGAGGTGCTCGCGGGTCTGGGGCATCACGCCCTCGTCGGCGGCGATCACCAGCAGCACCAGGTCCACGCCGCCGACACCGGCGAGCATGTTCTTGACGAAGCGCTCGTGTCCGGGCACGTCCACGATGCCGAGGTGCACGCCACCGGGGGTGACCAGCGGCGCGAAGCCGAGGTCGATGGAGATGCCGCGCTTCTTCTCCTCGGGCAGCCGGTCGGTGTCCACGCCGGTCAGGCGGCGCACGAGCGCGGTCTTGCCGTGGTCGATGTGCCCGGCGGTGCCGACGATGGCGAGGCGGGTGCTGGGGGTCTCAGGGGCCATTGTGGGCAGTGTAGACGATGGCGAGCCCGGCCGCGTGCGGGGTTCCGACGCGGCCGGGCCTCTTCCCTCTTCTACCTCCCCAGCCAAATCAGTGTCCGCACGCGCTCGGTCGCACCCATGCGGGCGCGCAGCCAGTAGGCGCCTGCCGGCAGACCCGCCGGCCGCCACTGGCGCACGCTCGGGCCCGCGGGCAGCCACACTCCGGCCAGCGGCCGCGCCACCTCCCGGCCGGCCGCGTCGTGCACGGTCATCGTCACGGGCCCGGCCCGCTCCAGCATCATGGTCAGCGTGACCTCCGCGCCGGACGGGTTCGGCCAGGGACCGAGCAGGGAGATCAGTCCCGGCGCTTCGGGCGCAACGCCGCTCGTCGCGGGCACGTCGCTCGCCAGTGCGCGAACCGCGAGTTGGCCGATCGCTCCGCACCAGGCCCAGGCCTGGCCGTCGGCGCTGGCCGCCGCCTCACCCGTCGCGGTGCAGACCACCAAACCCGTCTGGGTCGCGAGCAGCGAAGTCATCCCGGTCTGCGACAAGGTGCTGACGAACGTCCAGTTCGCGCCGTCGTCCCCGCTGCGGGCCACGTCGCCGGTGCCGGTCAGCGCGAAGAGATCCGTTCTCAGCGCCGCGATCTCGACGGCATCGGGGACGTCGAGCGCCCCAACCGCGCTCCAGGTCGCGCCCAAATCATCCGAGCGATGGACGCCTCCGGTCCGCTCCAAGGCGAACAGCGTCAGGTCATGCCGGGTCACGCTGACCAGGTCGGACGTCGTGAGCGCCCCCGCCGCGGTCCACGTGGCGCCTTCGTCGGACGAGGAATAGACGCTGCCGCTGCGGGTGAAGAGCAGCAGACGGTCCGGGCAGCCGACCAGCGCGCAGACGTCGTGCGCGGACACGGCCGCCACGGCCGACCAACTCGCTCCGCCGTCGGTCGAGCGGTAGACCGAACCGCTGGCGGAGGCGAGGAAGAGCCTCTGGCTCGTGCTTCCCGCCACGAGCGCCACCGCGTCGTGGACCGGGAGCGTCGCCCTCACGCTCCAGGACACGCCCAGGTCGGCCGAGGAGAAGAGTTCCCCGGTGTCCACCAGGCCGAAGAGTGTCACGGCCGCGGCGGGCAGCGGCGCCGCCGTCAGCAGGGCGACCCACAGGGCGCCGCGCAACCAGCGCGCGACGCCTGCGTGCAGCGCTCTCATCGGAGGACCACCACCTTCACCTGGTGGGTCAGGCCGGCGCTGCGCGCCTGCAGGAAGTAGATGCCGCCGCGCACCGGGCGGCCGTGCGCATCCGTCCCGTCCCAGGCGAGCGTGCGGTGGCCGGCCGCCTGCGGTCCATCCGCCAGATTTCGCACCATGCGGCCGGAGAGGTCGTAGAGGCCGATGTGGGCTTCACCGCTCGCGGCGCCGAGCTCCCCGTACACGGCGAAGGACACGTTCAGCGTCCCGCCCTGGTAGGGCAGCGGCCAGGCAGCGAGCGGTGCCGCTGGAGTGAGGCTCGCCCGTCCCAGTTCCAGCTCCTCCATCACCCCGTTGACCGCCACCAGCCGGTAGCCCATGCCCTGCGTGCCGCCGGCGTCGCTGTAGTGCGTCTCGCGGATCAGGTCGGGGCCGATCCGCACGCCGTTTCCGCTCGTCCCCGGGGCCACGCGGTAGACCCGGTAGCCCGCCAGCCCGCCGGGGCCGACGCCGGGCTCCGTGCTCCACGAAAGCTCGGCTCCGCCGTCGCCCATCCTGGCGCTGAAGGCGAGCAGGGCCACGCTGCTCTGGATGGTGAAGAGCGAATCCGAGCGGTCATCGCCGCGCACCGCATCGTCGGCGGGCGCGACCTTCACGCGGGCGAAGTGCGTGGGCAGGTGGGGCACCTGCACCGTGACGGCATTGGTGGCCGCGCCTCCCACGTCGCTCTTCAGGAGCTCCCAGGTGGCCCCGGCGTCAGCGGAGAGCCACAGGTCGGCCGGCTCGGCGCCGAGCCAGGAGACCGTGGCCGTGGCCCCGACGTTCCAGACCTCGCCGTCGTTGGGCGCGAGCACGAAGTAGCGGTTGCAGTCGTAGACGTACGCCCGCCCGGCGTCCGCGCCGCCGGCATCGTTCTTGGAAGCCCCGATGACGAGGTCGGCGAAACCGTCGCCGCCGACGTCGCCAACCCCGGAGACCGCTCCGCCGAACCAGTCGCCGGCCGCCGCGCCGGTCATGACGAGGTCGGCGTCGCCGTCGAGCGACACGCCGCCGAAGTAGACATACGCGCGCCCGGCATCCGTGCCGGCTGCGTCGCTCGCGTCCGCGCCGACGACGAGGTCGGCGTAGCCGTCACCGTTCACGTCCCCGGCCGCACCGACCGCGTAGCCATAGTCGTCTGCCGACGCGACGCCGGCCAGGACCAGATCGGGCATGGCATCGGGGACTCGACCACCGAGGTAGACCTGCGCCCGTCCGGCGCCGATCCCGGCCGCGCCGATGACCAGGTCGCCAAAACCGTCCCCGTTCAGGTCCCCCGCGGCGCTGACGGAGCCGGCAAAGTTGTCGCCCACGCCGCTGCCGGTCATGACCAGGTCGGCGGTGGCGTTGAGCGTGGCGCCGCCGAGATAGACGTAGGCCCGGCCGGCATTGCCGCCCGCCGCGTCGTTGCGGAAGGCACCGACCAGCAGATCCGCGTAGCCGTCGCCGTTCACGTCGCCGGCCGTGCTCACGGCATAGCCGAAGGCGTCTCCAGCGGCCTCGCCCGCGAGCGTCAGATCTTCGAGGGAATTGGGGACCGGTCCGCCGAAGTAGACGAGCGCGCGCCCGGCGTCCACGGCAGCGAAGTCGTTGTTGGGGACTCCGACGACGAAGTCGTCGTAACCGTCGTGGTTCATGTCTCCGGCCGTACCCACCGACCAGCCGAAGTTGTCCCCCGCAACCAGTCCGATGGGGTAGACGTCGGGCGTGGCATCGGGCGATGGACCGCCGAAGTACACGTACGCACGCCCGGCGTCCGCGCCAGCGAAGTCGTTGGACGGGGCCCCGACGATGACGTCGGAGTAGCCGTCGCCGTTGACGTCTCCCGCCGTACCCACCGACCAGCCGAACCGGTCACCGGCGGCAGCACCCGTCAGGGTGAGGTCGGGCGTGGCATCGAACGACGGACCGCCGAAGTACACGTAGGCGCGCCCGGCGTCCACGCCGGCGAAGTCGTTGTAGGGGGCCCCGACGATGAAGTCGGCGTAGCCGTCACCGTTGACGTCCCCCGCCGCGGCCACCGCGTAGCCGAGGCGGTCGCCGGCGGCCGTGCCCGTGGGCGCGAGGGCCAGGCGCTGTGCCGCCGCGGGGGGCGTCGTGGGCGCGACGATGCGGAACACCGCGTCGCTCGCGTCCGAAGTGGAGCGCTTTGCGGTCTGGCCGGTGTACGTCAGCCGCACGAGCGCCCCGTCCGTGATCGAAGTGGGCGAGACCAGCATGAACTCGTTCTCCTCCACCCCACCGACCCCAACGGCCACCGTGGAATAGGAGGCCCCGCCGCTGAACGAGACCGACAGGTCCGCGGGGTCGTGCCCCAGCCACCGCACGGTGACGGGCTGCCCGGCCACCCAGGTCTCGCCTCCGTTGGGCGAGAGCACCTCGTAGGGATAGATCGCGGTCACGTACGCCCGGCCGGCGTCGGCGCCACCCACGTTGTTGTTCCATGCGCCAATGACCACGTCGTCGTGACCGTCCCGATTGGCATCGCCGGCTGCGCCCACCGAAATGCCGAAGCCGTAGTCGTTCGGCCCCCCCGTCAACGTCACGTCGGCCGTCGCGTCCGGGGAGGTCCCCCCGAGGTAGACGTAGACCCGGCCGGCATTGGTGCCGCCCGCGTCGTTGCTCGGCGCACCCACGATGACGTCGGCGTAGCCGTCGCCATTCACGTCCCCGGCACGGCCCACCGAGGTGCCGAAGTAGTCACTCGCCACGGCCCCCGTCAGGACGAGATCGGCCGTGACGTCAGCTGGATAGCCGCCGTAGAAGACGTAGGCGCGCCCAGCGTCGGCTCCCCCGGTGTCGTTGAGGTACGCCCCGACGACGACGTCGGCATACCCGTCCCCGTTCACGTCTCCAGCACCGCTCACCGAGAAACCGAAGTAGTCACCCGCGGCAGCCCCGGTCAGCGTCCAGTCGGCGACCGCGTCGGCTCCCGGCCCGCCGTAGTAGACGTAGGCCCGACCGGCGTTGGCGCCGCCCGCGTCGTTCGCGTAGCCCCCAACGATGACGTCGGCATAGCCGTCGCCATTGACGTCTCCAGCCGTGGCCACCGAACAGCCCAGGAGGTCGCCGGCGGTGGCTCCGGTAAGAATGAGATCGGCCGTGGCGTCGGCGCCGGGGCCTCCGTAGTAGACGTAGGCCCGCCCGGCGTTGGCGCCACCGGCATCGTTGTTCTGGGCCCCGACGATCACGTCGGCGTAGCCATCGCCGTTGACGTCCCCGGCCGTGCTCACCGAGTAGCCGAGGCGGTCGTCCGCTGCGGCACCGGTGAAGACGAGGTCGGCGATGGCGTCGGCACCCGGCCCGCCATAGAAGACGTAGGCCCGCCCGGCGTTGGCGCCACCGGCATCGTTGTTCTGGGCCCCGACGATCACGTCGGCGTAGCCATCGCCGTTGACGTCCCCGGCCGTGCTCACCGAGTAGCCGAGGCGGTCGTCCGCTGCGGCACCGGTGAAGACGAGGTCGGCGATGGCGTCGGCGCCGGGGCCGCCGTAGTAGACATAGGCCCGTCCGGCGTCCGTGCCCCCAGCGTCGTTGAAGGGCGCCCCGACGATCACGTCTGCATAGCCATCACCATTCACGTCGCCGGCCGTGCACGCCGATAGGCCGAGGTTGTCACCCGCGGCCGCGCCCGTGGGGGCGAAGAGGGTCCGGCTCGAGATGGCGTGGGCCGGGGTCGCCGTGATGGCAGAGACGAAGGCGACGAGAAGAACTGCGCACGCAAGCCGCACCGCGCGGCCGCGCGCTCCGAGTAGAATCGCACGCATGGCGGTCACCGTGGCGTCGGCACGGCCGGGGCGGGCGCCCACCGTCCCGCCGGACGGCGCGATGGAGGTGGATTCTGAAGATGCTGAGCGGCCCGGGCGCGGGTCGGGAGCAAGACCGACTTTCCAACAACTCTTGAGGCCGATGCGTGTCAGCCAAGGCTAACCCTTGATGAGGCGGCTCGCCACAACCGGGCACCTGCGCCATCGGAGGCGAAGGTACGCCGTACTCCGCCTCTGGACAACCTCTTTGTCGGCAGATTCGCGGGCGCCCGACGCGACACCCCGGTCTGATCCCACGACTGGGTCATTCTTCCCAGCCTTGCTCCGAACCCCTGCTACGCCCCGCTCTTCGCCGCGCCCACGCGCTCGAAACGCGTCGAACCGGTCGTGCTCGTGCCGGTCGAGAGGTCGCGCACGCGGACCTCGAGCCGGTACTGCCCCGGCGGCAGCGACTGCACGGGCACGGTGATGAACTGCCGCCGCAGCGGGCCGAAGTTCACCGCCTCGCCGCGCACGGCGTAGTGCGGCGGGCGAGCCGCGCCGGGCAGGACGCGCTGGAACCACGGCCGCGTGTCCCGTTCGGCGGACCGGACGATGTACTCGTACTCGAATCGCGCCTGGCCATCCGCGCCTGGCGTCATGCGGTAGATCTCGAAGTAGGCGATGAGCGGCCCCTCGCCGGACACACGGGCGTTCAGGTTGGGACCGAGTCGCACCTCGGGGACCTCCCGGGCCACGTCGATCGGCCCGCAGGTCACCACCACGTCGCTCAGCGAGAGCCCGGCGGGCACGGGGCCGACCGGCGCGGTGCTGCGCGTCACACCGCGGGCGCCGTGGCCATCGCGCACCGAGAACGCCACGCGGTAGCGGCCCGGCGGGACCGCGAGCGCGAAATCGCCGGTCCGCAGCGTGGTGGGGTCGCAGCCCGACGGCGAGAGCACGCGCGACGCCCGCATGAATTCGTGCTCGATCGAGTCCACCACCACGCACTGGGCCCAGATGCTGTCCCCGGGCGTGCCCGGGACCTCGATCTGGGCGAGCAGCTTCACCCCACCGTCCACCTCGAAGTGCGTGATGCAGCCCTGCACCTTCAGCGGCTTCACGCCGGGCGGCAACACGGGGAAGACCGCGCGGCCGCCCGCGGTGGCCAGCAGATCGCTGCGCGCGAGTGCGCGCGGGTCGGGGGTCGGGTCGGTGCCCGCGTAGCGCCCGCGCGGGAGTTCGTAGTGGTTCGAGAGGGCGTAGTCCTGCAGGACGACCGACATCCCGAGCCCCGGGTAGTCTCAGGTCTGCGAGCGCATCGGGTACCACATCGGCGAGCCGATGCGGTGCAGGTTGCCATAGCGGTCGCCGTGGAAGCGGTCGAACTTGTTCGGCCTCTGGGCCAGCGGGCTGCCGACCGGCAGGTAGGCGGTGTGGCCGGGAGCGCCGTAGCGCACGTACAACTCGGCCCGCGCGTCCCACCCGCGAGAGGTCGGGTCCTGGAACACCAGGCTCGCGTGAGCGATCCGCGCCCAGTACTCGAGCCTGGCTTCGTTCTCGGGAGTGCCCACGTCGGGGTCGGCCTCGCTCCAGAAGCGGCGCACGAACTCGGCGCGCTGCGCGGGGCTCAGCTCCAGCAGCGCCTCGCCGTCCTCGGGTGTGAGCAGCGGCGCGATGTCCTCGAAACGCGCCCGCGGCAGGCGCGCGAGCGCAGCCTCGAAGCGGTCCTCGGCCCGCTCGAGTTGCCCGCTACGGTACGCCAGGTAGGCCATGGCGAGTTGCGCATCGGCGCGCCCCGGACAAGCGGCGCAGGCCCGCTCGGCCACCTCGAGCGCCTCGTCCGCCTCGCCGTGCTCGAAGAGTAGCGGGGCGAGCAGGACCCACGCATCGCAAAGCCCGGGGTCCAACTCGACCGCGACCGAGAGGTGAGTGATTGCCTGCGTGAGCAAGGCATCGTCGAGCAGGCGGAGCCAGTCGCGCTTCCACACCTGCCCGAGCCCCAGGCGCGCCTCGCCGTCCCGCGGATCGAGCGCCGCGACGCGCTCGAAACTGCCGCGGGCCTGCTGGTCGAACCCGGCTTCGAGGCAGAGACGCCCGTACGCGAGCCGGTGGCGCGGCTCGTCCGGGGCGAGCAGGACGGCTTCCCGCAACTCGCGCAACGCGACCCGACGCTCGTCGATGCCACCCCCGGCGAGGTGCGCGGCCGCAGCACGGTGCAGGGAATCGGCGCGGGCGGGGCGCGAATCGGCGCCCGCGCCTGGCGCGAGGGCGAGCACACCCACGACCAGCAGCGACGCACCGACCCGCGTTGCGCCACGCATCACGACGCTCCTCCCCGCCCGGGATGGGGAGAGTATGGCGACTCCGGGGCGCTGGATGCAACGATTACTTCTGACGCCGCCCGGCCGCCCTGCTCCGCTCCCGCCCGCGCTCGAAGGCGGTCACGCCGGGGGCGAAGTCCTCGCGCACGAAGCCGTAGAGCCCGCAGTGCACCAGCCCGGCCGCGTGGAACTGGCGGTCGTAGAACGCGGGACTGCGGCGCTTCATCTCGTGGAAGTCGCCGGCGATCAAGTCGGGGAGGGTGAAGAGTTCGATCCAGGCCATCCCCTCGAGCAGGCCCGCGAGCACGCGCAGGCCGCGGCGTAACTCGCCTGCGGGCACATAGTGCAGCACGTCGGAGCAGACGATCAGATCGAAGGGCCCCTCGAGGCCGAGGGCGCCCAGCCCGCCGAAGCTGCCGAGCCGCAGGTTGCGGCGGCGCCCGAAGCGCCGCACCGCGTACTCGCTCGAATCCACGCCGACGTAGCGCAGGCCGGGCCGCAGCCGCGCGAGGATGGGCTGCCACGGTCCCTCGCCGCAGCCGACGTCGAGCACCCGGCGCACCGGGCGCTGGATCAGGTACTCGGCGGCCGCGAGCGCGAGGCGCACCTTGCGCTCGACCATGACGCCCACGTGGATGCGGGTGCCGGGGTCGTGATACCAGCGCTCGAAGTAGTCGCGGTCGTAGCGCTTGGGCATCATGGCGGGCGGGGGCGCTGGGCGGCGGGCAGCGCGGCCTGCGGGGACCGGGGCCACGCGGCGCGCGGCTACGCCCCAGGCTCCCTGGTGCGTTTCACCTCCGCCCCGAGCGCCGCGAGCTTCTGCTCGATGCCCTCGTAGCCGCGGTCGAGGTGGTAAATGCGCGAGATCCGGGTCTCGCCCTCGGCCACGAGCGCCGCGAGCACGAGCGCGGCACTGGCGCGGATGTCGGTCGCCATGACCGGCGCGCCCGACAGGCGCTCGACGCCCTTGACGATGGCGACGTTGTTCTGCATGTGCACGTCGGCCCCGAGCCGCGCGAGCTCCGGCACGTGGCTGAAACGGTCCAGGTAGATGTTGTCGGTGATGGTGCTGGTGCCGTCGGCGACGGCGCAGACCGCCATGATCTGCGCCTGCATGTCGGTGGGGAAGCCGGGGAACGGCTCGGTCACGACATTGACCGCGGCGGGCCGCACGGGCCCGCGCACCGTGACCTCGCGCTCGCCGGCGAGCACCTCGCAGCCGACCTGCTCGAGCACGCGCATCACGGACCCCAGGTGCGCGGGCTCGCAGTTCCCGACCGCCACGCTGCTGCCGGTGATGGCGGCGGCCGCAAGGAACGTGGCGCCCTCGACGCGGTCGGGGATGATGGCGGTCTCGATCGGCCACAGGTGTTTCACGCCACGGATGGTCAGTTGCCGCGAGCCGATGCCCTCAATCTCGGCGCCGCACTGCACCAGCACCTCGGCGAGCGCGGTGATGTCGGGCTCGATGGCCACGTTGTCGAGCGCGGTGACGCCCTCGGCGAGCACCGCGGCCATCATCAACTGCGCGGTCGCGCCGACCGAGACCACGCTGAAGTGAAAGTCGGCGCCCTTGAGCCGCACGTCGTGCCCGATGACGTAGCCGTGTTCGATCTCGAGGTTCGCGTTCATCGCGTTGAGGCCCTCGAGGTGCAGGTTGATGGGGCGCGGACCCCAGGCGCAGCCGCCGGGCAGCGAGACCCGCGCGGCGCCGAAGCGCGCGAGCAGCGGGCCCAGCACGTAGACGCTGGCGCGCATGGTGCGCACCAGGTCGTAGGGCGCCTCGAACGAGGCGACGTTGGTGGTGTCCACGACGCAGGTGTGGCCGTGGAAGGCCACCTTGGCCCCGAGGGTCTCGAGCACGCGGGCCATGGTGCGCGTGTCGGACAGCAGGGGCATGTTGCGCAGCGTGTGCACGCCGGAGGTGAGCAGCGTGGCGGCCATGAGCGGCAGGGCCGCGTTCTTCGCCCCGCTGACCTCCACGCGGCCGGAGAGCCGCTGTCCCCCGCGAACGATCAGGGCGTCCATGGTCTTGGGCCTCGCGTGTTCCGGAGTCGTGGGATCAAGGGTGCGCGAATCAGGCCTGGGCGATGCAACATCCATGTGGGGTTCCTCGGCTGCGGCCGATGACCGTCCGTGGCCATGCTGCGATGACGTTGCCGGGTGCGAAGGGCGGATTATGCGAGCGTGGGCACGCGGGCGCAAGGAGCGTGTCCCGGAGGCGCGTGGAATCCGGCGGCGCGGAGCCGTATCATCGCCGCGCAGACCGGTCGGAGGCTACCGCCCTCACGTCTTCCCGAGATCCTGGAGAACCGACATGTCGAGGCTCGCACTCATCGCCCTGCTGTTCACGCTCCTGCCGGGCGCCGCCACCGGCGCCGCCCCCGTCTCCCCCGCGAGCCCGGTCCGACTCACGCCGGGCGGGGTGGATTCGCTGACGCAGGCCATCCTCAAGGACCGCGCCGACACCGAGCAGTGGCTCAAGAGCAGCGAGACCTCGTACCTGGCGACGGTCCAGCGCGTGGACTTCGGCGCGAAGCAGACGCTCACGGTCGGACGCGATCCGGACAACGACGTCTGCATCCCCAGCCCGAACGTCTCGCCCCACCACCTGAGCGTCTCGGTATCGGGCGACTCGTTCCACGTCGGGGCGGTCGATGCCGGGGCCGTGTTCTTCTCCAAGGACGAGTCGCTGACCAGCGCCACGCTGGCTCCGGGCAGCATCGGGGTCGGGGGCTTCACGTTGCGGCTGTCCCACCAACGCTTCCCGGCCATCATCGTCTTCGACCCGAAAAGTCCGAGCTTCGCCAGGTACAAGGGACTCCAGTGGTTCCCGGTGGACCTCTCCTGCCGCTACCTGCTCCCGCTCACGCCGAACCCGAAGCCGGACACCACACTCATCCTCTCGACCCGCGGAAACCGGCGCCGCGCGGTGCGCGTGGGCTGGTTCGACTTCATGGTCGGCAAGACGCGCTGCCGGCTCGAGGCCACGCGGCTGTTGGAGCCAGGCGTGGGCGAGAACGACATCTCGGTCTTCTTCCGCGACGGCACCACCGCCAAGGAGAGCTACCCCACGGGCCGCTACCTGGACCCCGTGCGGCTGCCGGACGGGCGCTACCTGCTGGACCTGAACCTCAGCTACAACCCCGCCTGCGCGGTCTCGGAGCACTACAACTGCCCGATCCCGCCGAAGGCCAACACGCTCAAGCTGCCGATCCGCGCCGGGGAGATGGACGCGCACTACCACGAATAGGAGACTCCGTGCCGCTGCTCTCGCTGGTGGTGACCGCGCTGCTCCTAGCTTCTCCTGCGGCGGCCGCCGACTCCACCGCCGCGGCTGCCCGCGATTCCCTTTCGGGCCGCGCGCAGGCGCCGCGCGTCTACACGAACTGCCCCGACTGCGGGACGGCCGACCACGAGTACGTCCGCACCCACCTCACTTTCGTGGACCACGTGCGGGATCCGCAGTACGCCGACGTGCAGATCCTCGTGACCTTGCAGAGCACCGGCGGCGGCGGGTCGGAGATCACCGTCACATTCCTGGGGCTGGGCCGCTTCGCCGGACTGCGCGACACGCTGCGCTGCTTCACGCAGGCCAGCGACACCGAAGAGATGAATCGCCGCGCCGTCACGCAAGTCTGCAAGCTGGGGCTCGTGCGTTTCGCCGCGCGCACACCGCTCGCGGAAGGGATCGCCATCTCCTACGCCGAACCCCCTGCCACCGCGGCCCCACGAGCGGCGGACCACTGGCACCACTGGGTCTTCACCACCAGCCTGAACGGCTGGATCAGCGGCCAGAGCACCACGTGCTCGTTGAACACCTGGGGCTCGGTCGCGGCCAACCGCATCCTGAAGGACGACAAGTTCACCTTCTCCGTGAGCGGCTCCTACTACGAGAACCGCTTCGACCTGGACGACGGCGGGCGCATCCTGAGCGTCTCGCGCAGCCGCAGCACGAACGCCCGCTACGTATGGGGACTGGGCGAGCACTGGTCGGCGGCCGCACGCGCCTCCGCGTACCGGTCCACCTACAGCAACACGGAGCTCGACTGGGGCCTGGGTCCAACGCTCGAGTTCAACGCCTTCCCCTACTCGCAGTCCACGCGCCGGCAGTTGCGGTTCGACTACTACATGACCTTCCACCGGGCGGACTACGTCCAGCCGACGGTCTACCTGAAGACGGCCGAGAGCCTGTGGCGCCAGGGGGTCGAGGTGGTGCTCAAGAGCAGCGAGCCCTGGGGATCGAGCCAGATCTCGCTTTCGGGCTTCCACTACCTGCACGACCTCGGCAAGAACCTGCTGAGTGCGGGCGGTTCGGTCTCGTTGCGCGTGCTGGAGGGCCTGTCGCTGAAGGTCTCGGGCAACGCCTCGCGGGTGCGGGACCAACTCTCGCTGCAGGCGCAGGGCGCCACGCTGGAGGAGATCCTGCTCCAGCAGCGCCAGCTGGCGACTCAGTACCAGTACTACGTCTCGATGGGCCTCGACTACACCTTCGGCTCGATCTTCAGCAACATCGTCAACGCGCGGTGCGGCGACTAGCAAGGGCTAGCGGATCCCCAGCCGCTCCTCCACCTCGCGCGTGGCCGCCGGGATGCCGGCGTCATAGCCGGCGACCGTCGTCTCCAGCTCGGCGCGCGTGCGCACGCCGGCGTGCACCAGGTTGCAGGCGATCACGCCCTGCACGGTCAGGCCGGACACTTTGCGCCAGGTGCCGTTGACGAGGCTGTCCTCGATCAGGCAATCGAAGCGCATGGGCAGCGCGGGGTGCGGCGCGCGCCAGCCCGTCTCCTCGAGCGCCTTCACCATCACCGGCACGTCCCAGGGGACGTAGCGCGACATGGTGACGCGCCCGATCGCAGGCACGCGCGGCGACCGCCGGAACTGGTTCGCAGTTGGCGGGACGTGGAACTCGAGCCGCAGCCGCAGCAGGTGCCACGCCGCGAGCGTCAGGTGCCACACCATGCCGGGCCACTGCGCGGGACTCGTGCGCCGGAGCGCTCGCTTCAGACCCGCGAGCTTCGGACCGCGCTTCAGGTGCAGCTTGTCCTCGAAGAAATTGAGCGAGCCGAGGAGGACCGGGACCTGCTCGCGCAGCGCGGTGCGCAGCAGCACGGCCTCGATGGCGGGACCGCAGAACCCGCACACCGCCCAGTAGAGCCCGGTGGGCCGGAACGCGAGCGCCGTGTGCCGCACGTAGAGCGCGTCGTGCCGCCCCTTGCTGCGCACGATCTCGAGGTCCACGCCGAGATTGGCGCACAGCGTCCGCACGTTGCGGTCGGCGGCCTCGTGATTGAACCCGTGGTCGTACTTGACCACGAGCGGATTCAGCCCCAGCAGGCGCTTCGCGATCCAGATGACGTAGGACGAGTCGAGCCCGCCCGAGCCACCGATCACGCAGTCGTAGCGCCCCTTGCGCTGCTCGCGCCACCGGGCAGCCTGCCGCTGGAGATCATCGAGGCCGGAGGTGAGGTGTGCGGCAATCTCTTCGCCGATACGACTCTGGTGGCAGACCGAGCAGCGGCCGTCGGCCTCGAGGGTCACCGCTGGGAAATCGGTCGTGAAGAAACAGGCGGAGCAGCGGTGAGGCAACGCGGGGTCCATGGCGAGAGATGTTGCGGCCTGCAGGCACGCGGTGACAAGGGCGCCCTCCGGTCGCGCCCCGAGCCGGTCGGCGCCCCTGGAGGTCGGCCTCAAGGTGCCGATCCGCGCGGGGGAGATGGGCTCGGGGTACTGATCGGGCGGCGAGACCGGGCTCTGGGCCTTCCGGGAGTCACGCGCGGGTTGCGGTGCGACCGGGCGTCCACGGAACCCGAAGGGCCAAACCACCCTGAGGCGGCCCCCCGAAGCGGCTCGACGCTCACCCGGGCACCCTGCTTCCAAGCCTGGGCAGGCCATTCCGCGCCCACTTTCCTCGCGCGTCGAACCGCCTTCAGTGGTATGCTTGGGCTCTTGGCGGGAATCATCCAGCGCCGCGCATCGAGCCGACCCCGCCCGGCCGGTGACATCACACGGAGGCCGCCGTGGAGAAGTGCCCGTTGTTCGCCCTTGGATTCCGCACCCTCTTCTTCGCGGCCGTTCTACTTCCGACGCTGGCCAACGCACAACCACCGGCTTACCTGGCGCAGTGGGGCACGTACGGCAGCGGGCCGGGGCAGTTCACCATCCCCTACGGCATCGCAGCGAACGGCGGCAACGTCTACGTCTCCGACTACCTGAACCAGCGCATCCAGAGCTTCACGAGCGACGGCACCTATGTGAACGAGTGGGGCACCTACGGCAGCGGCGACGGACAGTTCTTCAATCCTGCCGGAGTGGCGACGGACGCGGCAGGCGACGTCTACGTCGTGGACCAGGGCAACCGCCGGATCCAGAAGTTCACGGGCACGGGCGCCTACCTGACACAGTGGGGCTCATCCGGGACCGGCGACGGGGAATTCAGCCTTCCTTCCGGGGTGGCGACGGACGCGGCAGGCGATGTCTACGTCACGGACGGTGGTGGGAATCAGCGGGTCCAGAAGTTCACCGGCACGGGCGTCTTTCTGACCGGGTGGGGATCCCCCGGCAGCGGGGACGGGGAATTCAGTGAGCCCTGCGGAGTGGCGACGGACGCCGCCGGCGACGTCTACGTTTCGGACATGAACCACCGCATCCAGAAGTTCACCGGCACTGGGTCCTACCTGACCCAGTGGGGCTCACTCGGCAGCTACGACGGGCAGTTCAACGAACCCTCCGGAGTGGCCACGGACGCGAACGGCGATGTCTACGTCGTGGACCTGGGCAATGCCCGCGTCCAGATGTTCAGCGAAACAGGCGCCTACCTGACCCAGTGGGGCTCATCCGGGAGCGGCAACGGGGAATTCCGCGAGCCCTCCGGAGTGGCGACGGACGCCGCCGGCAACGTCTACGTCTACGTCGTGGACCGGGGCAACAACCGCGTTCAGAAGTTCGGCCCGGGCGCGGTTCCAGCCGCATCCACGAGCTGGGGACGGCTCAAGGCGCTGTACCGGTAGACCGCGGCCGCCGCGGCATCTGCCCGGGCCGGGTGGTGCCCGCGGGCGTCAGCGGATGACGACGGCGCGCGCCAGCAGGTAGCGGGGCCGGCGCGACAGGTCGTCGCGGACCTCGACCGCCTGCCAGGCGGGAGCGCCCTGGAGCCAGCCGGCGACCTGGTGCACGCGCTTCTCGGCCAACTCGAGCGCGAGCAACCCGCCCGGGACGAGGTGGTGCGGCGCCTGCTCCACGATCTCGCGCGCGTCGTCCAGCCCGCTCGCGCCGGAGAAGAGCGCCTGCCGCGGCTCGAACGACCGCACGTCCTCGGGCAGATCGTCCCATTCGCCAGTCGCGATGTAGGGCGGGTTCGAGACCACGACTTCGAAGCGCTCCTGCGCGCCGACGGCCTCGAACCAGTGGCCGGCAAGGAAGCGGACGCGCCCCGCGAGTTCCAGTGCGGTCGCATTTGCACGCGCGACCTCGAGCGCCCCGGCGCTCGTGTCGGTGGCGGTGACGACGGCGGCGGGCCACTCGGCCGCCAGCGCGAGCGCGATGACGCCGGAGCCGGTGCCGAGGTCGAGCAGGCGCGGCGCCGCCCGGCGCGGGGCTTCGGCGCGCAGGACCTCGAGCACGGCCTCGACCAGCCCCTCGGTCTCGGGGCGCGGGATGAGCACGCTGGGTTCCACGGCGAGATCGAGATCCCGGAACGCGGCGCGCCCGGTGATGTACTGCACGGGCTCGTGCGCGGCGCGCCGGGCGAGCCAGGCCGCGAGCCTCGTGGATTCCGCGCGTGTGAGCGTGCGCGCGCCGAGCAGGTTGAGCTGCGCGCGCGAAATGCCGAGCAGGCGGCTCAGCAGCTCCTCGGCATCGCTGCGGGGCGCGGGCGAGAACGCGAGCGCGGCGAGCGCGGAGCGGAGCGTGGAGGCGACGGTGGGCTGCACGGCCGCCAGCATAGCGGTCCGGAGCAGAGGCTCCAATGACGCGGCAGGGGCCCGGCGGGGCGCGGACCGACGGGCCGGCGGGGCGGCGGGGCCGCGGGCCGGCGGGGCGGGCACGGGGCATTGGCCCAGAACCCACCCCGCCGCTGATGTCAGCGTCCCTCCACCACGAACGCGTCGAACAGCATGTAACTGCAGCAGGCGACGGCACCCACGATCGTACCGACCTGGGTGCCGGCGGTGACGATGCTGGCGCGCACGAAGAACCCGCAGCCGATGGAGGCCCACGCGCCGAGTGCGGTGTCGGGCTGCACCGTGGGACGATCGATCTGGGCCACCTGCCCGCTGGGCGCCGGCGCGGGGACGCCGACCTGTGCGAGGGCGGCCGGCGGCAGGAGCGTGAGCGCGGCGATCAGCGCGAACAGCGGGAATGAATGCTTCCGATGCATGATGTGGTCTCCCTTCAGTCGTTGTCGGCCAGGAACGCGTGGACGCAGACGAGCGTGGCGTAGAAGACGCTCGCCGGCACTGCGACCATGAAGACGATGGAACCGGCGCAGGCGACGTACCTCAGCGCCGTGCCGGCTCCGTTCGGCGCCGCAGTCCCGACCTCGGCCCGCGGCGTCGCCGGCGCGAGCGCGAGCATGAGTGCCAGCGCCAGCGCCATGATTCCACTCTTCCTCCACATCCCTTCTCCTCCTCCGGGGGCGCGGGGGGCCGATCGGACGATCCAGCGGGGGCAAGGCTTCCGCCGGCTGCTGCAACGTGCCCGCTCGACGCCTGCGCGCGGGCCGCGCGCGAGGCTCAGTCGGCAAACCGGGTACTCACGTAACGACCGCGGGGGTCGAAACAAAGCACTTCTCCATAGACGCGGTGGCCCCAGCGCCGGCGCCAGTCGCCGCGCGCGTCCCACCACAGCGGGGCGGCCCGGAGCGCAGCGAGCGCGGCGGCGCCGGGCCGGCGCGGCGTGTCCACGATGAGCGCGCCCACGCGCAGGCCGCGGGGCGGGCGGGCGGCCAGTCGCGCGAGCGCCCGGAGGCAGTTCGCGCAGTCCGGGTTCACCGCGACCAGCCAGGTGCCAGCGCTCGAGTCGGCCGTGGCCGTGCGCACGAGTACGAGCGGCGCGCCGAGGCCGGGCGTCTGCCAGACGCGCGTGCGGTCGAGATGCCAGAGCCAGCCCAGCGCGGCAAGTGCCGCCCAGGCGAACGCCCAGCCCAGCCAGCCGGCGAGGCGCCAGCCGCGCGAAATATGGATCGCGCGTCTCATCGCAGCGGGCTCATGCCGCGGAAGAGGTCCATCGCCCACCACAACGCGACCCGCGTGGCGAGCCACGCCAGCGTGGTGACGAGCAGTGGCCCGCGCAGGCCGCGCCCGGTGCCGGCCGACTGGAGCCATGCCGTGATCGCGATGCGCGCGAGCGTGAGCAACCCAAGGCTGCCGAACACCACCCACAGGTCGGGCTCCACTGCGGGCAGGCGGTCCTTGAGGAGTTGGAGCCCCGCGACCGGGGCCAGCCAGGGCGCGAGCGCCGGTGCGCGCCCGGCCAGCGCGACCAGGCTCTGCGCGAAGCGGTCCACCAGCGAGAGGGCGACCAGCGCCACGAAGAAGCGGGCGTATGGCAGGCGGGCGCCGCGCGTGCGCCACCACAGGGTGTAGGCGAGCGCCTCGACCGCGCTCGCGGACAGGCGCGCGAGTACCATGATGGTGGCCGCGACGGCGAGGTTCAGCTGCTGCCCGGCGCCGAGCTCACCTCCCTGCCGCAGACCCAGTTCCCACCACGAGGCGAGGGCGATGAGGAACAGGAAGACGTTCATCCGGTGCAAGCGGTGGTGGTCGGGCGCCGCGTGTGCGGCCAGGGTCACAGCCGACGAGTCCATCGGGACCTCCTTGCGGTGGGGCACCCGGCGGCGGCGGGCCGGCGGGTCGGGACCGGGAGCGACACAGCCGGACCGCAAGGCGCGTGCCGCGCACGGAAACGCGGCGCAGGCATCATCCGCCTGCATCTGGGATGCCGGCACTGTCCACGACGCTACGGTTTCCGTCCACGACGTGGACAGCACAGCCCGGGCCGCGTCTCAGTTGTTCGCGGCGGAGCCCAGGGCTTCGAGCCGCTCCGCCACGTCGGCGGACAGCAGCGCCTCGGAGAGGTCGTCGAGGTGGCCCTCGAGGATCTCCGGCAGGTTGTGCACGGAGAAGTTGATGCGGTGGTCCGTGACCCGGCTCTGCGGGAAGTTGTAGGTCCGGATCTTGGCGCTGCGATCCCCGGTCGAGACCTGCGACTTGCGCTGCGCGGCGTACCTGGCCTGCTGGGCCTGCAGCTTCGCGTCGTAGAGCCGTGCGCGCAGCACCTTCATGGCCTTCGCACGGTTCTTGATCTGCGAGCGCTCGTCCTGGCAGGTGACGACGAGGTTCGTCGGCAGGTGGGTGATGCGCACGGCGGAGTCGGTGGTGTTGACGCCCTGCCCGCCGGGCCCGCCGGAGCGATAGACGTCCACGCGGAGGTCCTTCTCCTGGATGTCCACGTCCACCTCCTCGACCTCGGGCAGCACCGCCACCGTGGCGGCCGAGGTGTGGATGCGGCCCGAGGCTTCGGTGTCGGGCACGCGCTGCACGCGGTGGACACCGCTCTCGTACTTCATGCGCCGGTACACGGCGTCGCCCGCAAGCGAGAAGATGATCTCCTTGAAGCCGCCCACGCCGGAGGGACTCGAGGACATGATCTCCTGCTTCCAACCCAGGCGCTCGGCGTACCTCGTGTACATGCGGGTCAGGTCACCGGCGAAGAGCGAGGCCTCGTCGCCCCCGGTCCCGGCGCGGATCTCGACGATGACGTTCTTGTCGTCGTCGGGGTCGCGGGGCAGCAGCAGGCGCTTGAGCGCGCTCACGAGTTGCTCGAGGCGCGCCCGCAATTCGGGAAGCTCGGCGCGCGCCAACTCGGCCAGTTCCTCGTCGCCCGAGGCCACCGCCTGCTCGTCGTCGGCGAGGGTCCGCTCGACGCTCCGGTGTTCGCCCAGCGTGCGGATGGTCAGCTCGAGCCGGGCGCGCTCGCGCGACAGGTCGCGCAGCTTCTTCGGGTCGCTGACGATCTCGCTCACTCCGAGCATGTCGGTCAGCTCGGCGAAGCGCTCCTCGACCTTCCGGAGCGCCTCCCACATGCCGGTCGAGGCACTCATTGGATGAACGCCATCTCTCCCTGGGCGGGCACACCGGCGCGCTCCAGGGCGAGCACGGCCTCGTCGTTGCGCACGCGCTCGAGCGCCGCGATCGCCACGGCGCACATCTCGAGGTCGGGCTCGCGCGTGGTGAGCCGCTGGAACTGCATCCCGGGCCAGGCCAGCCAGCGCACCACGGGCCGCGTCGCGTGGCGACCCGAAAACCGCACGAACTCGAAGGCGAGGCCGGCGATGAACGGCATGCAGGCGATGCGCAACAGGTGGTCGCCCACCCCGCGCGGCTTCCCGATGAAACTGAAGACCCCGACGCTCACCACCACCACCAGGAACAGGAACGAGGTGCCGCAGCGCGGGTGCAGGCGCGGGAAGGTCATCACGCTCTCGGGCGTCAGCGGCGCGCCGCGCTCGATCGCGTGGATGGACTTGTGCTCGGCGCCGTGGTAGCCGAGCACGCGGCGCATCTCCTTCCACTGGCTGATGAGCAGCAGATAGAGCACGAACACGAGCAGCCGGAACACGCCGTCCACCACGCCGAAGCCCACCCGGTCGTGGAAGCCGAGCGCGCCGGTCACGCGCGCAGGCAGGATGACGAAGAGGAACATGCCGAGCGTCAGCGAGAGCGCCACGGTCACGAACTGGAGGAGTTGCAGGGCCAGCGAGGGCTTCGCCTCCGGCTGCGTGCCCTCGTCGCGGCTGGCCTCGTCGGCGCTGAAGTTGAGCGCCGAGATGCCGAGTCCGAGGGTCTCGATGAGCGAGACGGCGCCGCGCAGGACCGGCCAGCCCAGGGGCTTGAAGCGGCGGGTGATCGAGAGAAAGGGGCGCTCGAGGAAGGCGAGCGTGCCGTCCGGACGGCGCACGGCCACCGCCATGCGCGAGGGCGAGCGCATCATGACGCCTTCGATGACGGCCTGGCCGCCGACCGGCAGGAACGGCATGGGTCCTCCAGATGCGCGAACGGCCCCCGGCCGGTGGCTGGACCGGACGGGAGCCGAACGCGGGACGCTACTGCCCGGCGGTCTCGGGAGTCTCGGGGGTCTCGGCCTTCGCGCTGGCCTGGCCGTAGCGCCGATGGAAGCGCTCGATGCGGCCGGCCCGGTCCATGATCTTCTGCTTGCCGGTGAAGAACGGATGGCAGTTGGAGCAGATCTCGAGATGGACCTTGCCGTCCCTGGGATTGGGCTCCTGGGTGGTCCGCGTCTGCCACTCGTTGCTGCAGCTTGCGCAATGCAGAGTCTGCAGGTTGTAGATGGGATGGATACCGGCTCTCATCGATTCCTCCAGATGGGTCCTGCCGGGGCCAGCGGGGCCTGCGTGACCGGACTCGTCCGCGCTGAATCCCCAGCATCAATGGCGGCCGAGGATTATGCCCGAAGCGGGCGCGGAAGCCAAATCGCCGGTTGCCGCGGCTGGCGCGGGGTTCGGCCGGTGGCGCCGGGAACCCCGGGTGCGCCGCGGGGCCGGTCCGCGGTGGACCGGCCCCGCTTCTCCCGCCCCGCCGCTACCTTCCGCCGAGCCAGACCAGCCGGCGCGTGAGCCTGGTGCCACCGATTGCGGCCCGCACCGTGTAGACGCCTGGAGCCAGCCCCACCGGCCTCCACTCCCGCGTCACCCGCCCCGCCGCGAACTTCTCCCCCGCGATCGGCCGCGCCACCTCGCGCCCCGCCACGTCGAACAGACTCACGGTCACCACGCTCTCGCTCGCCAGCTCGAGCCCCAGCCGCACCGCGCCGCTCGCCGGGTTCGGCCACGGTGCGCGCAGCTGCAGCGCCGACGCCCCCGGCAGGCCGACGCCGGTAGGGCCCTGGATGGTGAAGACCGAATCGCTCGCGTCGCTGCCGCCGATCCACCGGTCCCGGGGCGTCGCCTTCACCCGCGCCAGCACGGTGGACACGCCAGGTACGGTCACCTCGGCGGCGTTCGACTCCACACCGCCCACGGCGCCCTGGAGCAACTCGTAGGTGGCCCCGTCGTCCAGCGAGATCCACAGGTCGGCCAACTCGGACCCCCGCCACGAGACGACCGCTTCGCCGCCGAGGCTCCAGAGCTCGCCACCGTTGGGAGCCGTCACGAAGTAACGGTTGCAGCCGTACACGTACGCCGCCCCGGCATCCGCTCCGGTGGCGTCGTTGGCCGATGCGCCGACGATCAGGTCGGAGAAGCCGTCGCCGTTCAGGTCCCCGGCCGTCCCGACCGACTGGCCGAACTGATCGCCCGCCGCGAGGCCGGTCAGCACCACGTCCGCCACTGTGTCGACACGCCAGCCGCCGTGGTAGACGTAGGCGCGCCCCGCATTCGACCCGCCCGCGTCGTTCAAGTACGCGCCGATGAGCAGGTCGGCGTAGCCGTCCCCGTTCACGTCCCCGGCCGTTCCCACCGAGTAACCGAAGTAGTCGCCCGCCGCCGCGCCCGTCAACGTCAGGTCGGCGACCGCGTCCGGGCTCGCGCCCCCGTCGTAGACGTACGCCCGCCCGGCATTCGACCCACCCGCGTCGTTGTTGGCTGCACCGACGATGACGTCGGCGTAGCCATCCCCGTTCACGTCCCCGGCCGTCCCCACCGCGCTGCCGAAGTAGTCCTGCGTGCCCAACCCTGTCAGCGCCACGTCGGCCACCGCGTCGGGGCTCGCGCCCCCGTAGTAGACGTACGCGCGCCCGGCATCGGTCCCGCCCGCGTCGTTGTAGTTCGCGCCGACGATGAGGTCGGCGTAACCGTCCCCGTTCACGTCCCCGGCCGTCCCCACCGAGTAGCCGAACTGGTCGCCCACCGCGAGGCCGGTCAGCAGCATGTCCGCCACCGCATCGGGGCTCGCGCTGCCGAAGTACACGTAGGCGCGACCGGCGTTGGTGCCTCCCGCATCGTTGTAGTAGGCGCCGATGATCACGTCGGCGTAGCCGTCCCCGTTCACGTCCCCGGCCGTCCCCACCGCGCTGCCGAAGCCGTCGCTGCTCGCGGCGCCCGTCATCGTCAGGTCCGCCACCGCGTCGGGGCTCGCTCCCCCGAAGAAGACGTAGGCCTGCCCGGCGAAGGAGCCGCCCGCGTCGTTCCCGTAGGCGCCGACGACCACGTCGTCGTAGCCATCGTGGTTCACGTCCCCCGCCGTCCCGACATCGGCACCGAAGTAGTCTCCCGCCGCCACGCCCGTGAGCGTCCAGTCGGCGACCGCGTCCGCGCCCGGGCCTCCGAAGTAGACGTACGCGCGACCGGCGTCCGCACCTCCCGCGTCGTTGCGCGGGGCGCCGACGATCACGTCGGGGTAGCCGTCCCCGTTCACGTCCCCGGCCGTCCCCACCGCGCTGCCGAGCCGGTCGCCGGCCGCCGCGCCGAGCAAGGGTTGGTCCAGCCGGCAGGCCGCCGGCATTGGACCCAGATCGTAGACGAACGCCCGCCCGTGGTTGTCCTGCATCGAGCCGACGATGGCCTCGGGGTGCCCGTCTCCGTTCACGTCGCCCGCCCCGCCCACCGAGACACCGAGGTTGCTCGCCTCCGCACGGCCGGTCAGCGTCGCGTCCGCCTGGGCGTCCGCACCCGGGCCACCGTGGTAGATGTAGGCGCGGCCCGACTGGCCGCCGGCGAAGCCGGCCCCGAAGGCGCCGACTATCACGTCGTCGTAGCCGTCGTCGTTCACGTCACCGAGGGCCCCGACCGCATCGCCGAAGAGGTCGCCCGCCGTCTCGCCGGTCAGCGTCAGGTCCGCGACCGCATCCGGGCTGGCGGCCCCGTGGAACAGGTAGGCCCGGCCCGCCTGGTATCCCGCCGCGCCGTTCGAGTTGGCGCCGACGATGACGTCGTCATAGCCGTCCCCGTTCACGTCGCCCGCCGTGCCCACAGCACAGCCGAAGAAGTCGCCCGCGACCTCGCCTGTGAGCGTGAGGTCCGCAACGTTGTTCGGGCCTGGGCCACCGTAGTAGACGTACGCGTATCCCTTGGCCGCCTGCTCCGCGCCGACGATCACGTCGTCGTAGCTGTCGCCGTTCACGTCGCCTGCCGTGCCCACGGCGCAGCCAAAGTAGGAGTTGGAGGCCGGGCCACCCAGGAAGTAGTCCGCCACGGCATTGGGACTCGCGCCGCCGTAGTAGATGTAGGCCGACCCCCTCGACGCGCCACCGACGTCGCCCAGGATCGCGCCGACGATGACGTCGTCGTAGCCGTCGTGGTTCACGTCCCCGGCCGTCCCCACCGAGTAGCCGAACTGGTCGCCGGACTGCGCGCCGGTGAGGACCAGGTCGGCCACGGCGTCCATCGCGGGGCCGCCGAAGTAGACGTAGGCGCGTCCGGCATCCACCGAAAGCGAATCGCTCCGGTGCGCGCCGACGATGACGTCGTCGTAGCCGTCGCCGTTGACGTCCCCGGCGGTCCCCACCGAGTAGCCGAAATCGTCGCCGGCCGCCTCCCCCAGGAGCGTAACGTCCGGCAACGAGTCCGGCGTCACGCCACCGTAGAAGATGAACGCCCGCCCGGTGTACAACCCACCACCGACATTGTCCCTGTATGCACCGACGATCACGTCCGCGAAGCCGTCCCCGTTCACGTCACCGGCCGCACCCACCGAATGGGCGAAGTACTCGTAGGTGCCCGTCGGCGCCGCCACCGTGATCATCACGGGGGGTGAGGCCGAGAGGGCGGTGCCCGCAAACACGGGAGCGAGACAGACCACGAGGCCCGCCGGCAGGAGCCAGGCGGGCAGACGGAGCGCGCGGATGCGGAACATGGGGCCCCTCCGGTCAGGTGAGGATTTCCGAGGACGTCCGGGTGCGTTCTCGATAGTTTACACTCGGGCCGAAGAGCCCTCCAACCGCACTCTGACACGGCGGAAAGCCTCGACGGGCGCGACCAGGGAGGCCTGCGGCGATGGAACGCGGAGGCACAACGGGGCGGCGCCTTGCGGGCCGCGGTGGACCCCCCGTCTCAGGGCTGGGGCGGCAGGTTCATCGCGGCCCATTCCTCGCGCGCCGGCCCGTAGAGCCCCGGCACCTGGAGCCCCGCCTGGCGCATGAGCACGGTCATCTGCGCCCGGTGGTGTGTCTGGTGCAGGATCAGCGCCGAGAGCACGGCGCCGCGCGACCACTGCTCGCCGTACATGGGGATCATCTCGGACAGCATGGCGTCGGTCCACTGCTTCGGCAGTTCCTCGGCGATGACCCCGGCGCTGGTCTCGTACTCACGGACCATCTCGGCGAGCGGCGGCTGCGGCGCGTCCTGGGCGGGGCCCGTCACCGGGATCCCCGCGTGCTTCATCATCTCCGGAAGCGTCAGCACGCAGTGCCACGCCAGATAGCCGAGCGTGCGCCCGCCGGGGGCGACCGGCCGCGACAGCGAGGCCTCGGTGAGGGTGCGGAGGATCTTGAGCGTCGCCTCGGCCTCGTAGGCCCAGGTCTTGAGGAAATCGTCCACCTTGCGGAACATCGTCAGCCCTCCTTCATCGGAACCCCGGCGGCCCGCGGGTCTCTTCCACGCCCCCTGCCCGCGATTCGCGGAGGATACGCGATGCTCGCAGTCTAGTGGAAGGGATCTGGACGAGCTACGGCTCAGAGGGTGATGACCTTCTTGGCCTCGAGTTGGGCGCTGAGGATGTCGGGCATCGCGCAGGCCGTCCCCACGCGCTGGCGGTCCTTGAGGCCGTAGAACTCGAGGCAGGTCGTGCATACCAGCAGCCGGCAACCGCGCTGCTCCAGCGCACGCAGCGGCTCGAGCACGGGCGAGCCCTCGCAGGCGAGGTGCACGCCCTCGGTGGTGAAGCACAGCGCCCGCGGCGTCAGGTCGCCCGCGAGCAGCAGCCCGAGGTACTTGCCCATCAACGCGAGCTGCAACTCGAGATCGCCTGAGCCCAACCCCTCGCGCGGGACCAGGATGACGGTGGAAGCCATTGCTGCATCACCACTCATCGGGGATTCCTCGCTACGAGCGCCTAGGAGTTCATGCTCTCCAGGAACTTCTTGTTGGTCTTCGTGTCGGCGAGCTTCGTGATCAGAAACTCCATGGCTTCGACAGAATTCAGCTCGCTGAGGAACTTGCGCAGGATCCAGATGCGCTGGAGCATCTCGGGCGACAGCAGCAACTCCTCCTTGCGAGTGCCGGAGCGGTTGATGTCGATCGCCGGGAAGATGCGCCGGTCGGCGAGCTTGCGGTCCAGCACGAGCTCGCTGTTCCCGGTGCCCTTGAACTCCTCGAAGATCACCTCGTCCATGCGCGAACCGGTCTCGATGAGCGCGGTCGCGATGATGGTGAGCGAGCCACCGCCCTCGATGTTGCGCGCTGCGCCGAAGAAGCGCTTGGGCCGTTGCAGGGCGTTGGCGTCCACGCCACCCGAGAGGATCTTGCCCGAGTGCGGCACGACGGTGTTGTGCGCACGCCCGAGGCGCGTGATCGAGTCGAGCAGGATCACGACGTCGCGCTTGTGCTCGACCAGGCGCTTGGCCTTCTCGATCACCATCTCGGCGACCTGCACGTGGCGCTCGGCCGGCTCGTCGAAGGTGGACGAGATCACCTCGCCCTTCACCGTGCGCTGCATGTCGGTGACCTCCTCGGGGCGCTCGTCGATCAGCAGCACGATCAGCACGACCTCGGGGTGGTTCTCGGTGATGGCGTTGGCGAGCTTCTGCAGCAGGATGGTCTTGCCGGCCTTGGGCGGGGAGGTGATGAGCGCGCGCTGGCCCTTCCCGATGGGCGACAGCAGATCGATGATGCGGGTCTCGATGCAGCGGTCCCGGGTCTCGAGGTTGAGCCGATCCTGCGGATAGAGCGGCGTGAGGTTATCGAAGAGGATCTTCTCCTTCGCCACCTCGGGGCTCTCGAAGTTGATGGCCTCGACGCGCAGCAGCGCGAAGTAGCGCTCGCCCTCCTTGGGCGGGCGCACCTGCCCGGAGACGGTGTCGCCGGTGTGCAGGTCGAAGCGCTTGATCTGCGAGGGCGAGACGTAGATATCGTCGGGGCCGGGCAGGTAGTTGTAGGTCGGCGAACGCAGGAAGCCGTAGCCCTCGGGCAGGATCTCGAGCACGCCCTCGGCGAAGATCAGGCCGTTCTTCTGGGTCTGGGCCTCGAGGATCTTGAAGATGAGATCCTGCTTGCGCAGGCCGCTCGTGCCCTCGATGTTGAGCTCCAGCGCGACGCGGAGGAGTTCGGACATGTTCCGGGCCTTGAGCTGCTGGAGTTCCATGGTCTGCTGGTCGGTGGGGATCGCGGTCTGTTCCATCGCTCGCCTTCGCTGGTCGGCGCGACTGCCTCCGGGGGACACCTCTCGGCCGAAGACCGTGAGGCCCTGCCGGATCGCGGCGGGTGGCCGTGGGGCGGACCGGACGCCGGTCCGCTGGCCTGGGGTGGATTGGGCTCGGGGTAGGTGGTCCTGGCGGCGGTCCGCTGCTTCCGGACCGGCGTGCAGCGACGCTGAACGGTTTCCTCGGGTGGTTGCAGCGGTGGACGAAGAGCTACAACAGGGCACTTTCGCGATGCGTTGCCGGGGAGATCCGCGCGCCCGGGGGCCCGAAGGCGGGGCGTGCGGCGAGCGAAGCGCGACCCGCTGAATCACGCGGGCGCATCATCGACTCGCACGACTAGAGTAGGTATCGGCCTCCCGGGTGTCAAGGTTGAGGCTGAGGTGGTCCCCGGGCGGGCCCTGAGGAAGCGGGGGGGGGGGGGGGGGGGGGGGGGGGGGGGGGGGGGGGGGGGGGGGGCCACGGGGGGGGGGGGGGGGGGGGGGGGGGGGGGGGGGCGGCGGCGGCGTTGAACGGATCGACGAGCGTCAGCTTTCCGCCGCGCGACGCGACGGCCGCAGCAAGCCCGCGCGCCAGGCCGCTCCGCGCGTCGTCCGGCTCGCCGGGATTACGCAGCGCGTCGCCGTAGAAGAGGGCGCGGACCTGGCCGGCGCCGAGTTTCTCGAAGAGCCGCCGCGACGCGGCGAAGCGGCGGTACTCGGCGGGTATCTCCCGCGGGACGACGAGGACGACCCGGGCGCCGTCGGCCGCGAAGAGCCCCGCGCGCGCCGCGTCGAGCGCGAGCTCCGGCTCCCGCGCCGCGAGGACCTTCAGGCGCACCGGCTCGTCCTGCATCCCCGGCAGGCCGACGTGGAAGAGCACCCCCGCCCCCGCGCGCAGCTCCCCCCCGGGGAGGATCAGCCGGACGATCCGCGAGCCGTCCGGCGGCAGCTCGAACTCCTCGGCCGCGCCGGCCGCGCCGGTCGCGCCGTCCGCCGCCCGGGAGCAGCGCAGGAGCAGCCGCGCCGGGGTGTAGTTCGTCACCTCCAGGGCGATATCGGCGGAGTCGCCCTCGTAGACGAAGTGCGGCGCGGAGGCGACCCGGGCCCGGAAGCTGAGCTTCGGCGCCGCGGGCGCCGGCTCGACGAAGATCGTCCGCCGGTAGGTCTCCTTCTCCGGGCTGCCCCCGGCGCCTCCGGAGCGCGTGATCTCGAGCGTCGTCGGGTACTCCCGGCCCGTCTCGAGGTAGACCGTCAGACGGCGCTCGGCGAGCCGGCCGGCGACGCTCTCCGGCGCGACCGGCAGCTCCCAGCGGCAGGCGACCTTCCCGCCGCTTGCCGGCGCGCCCGGCGTCCCCGCCGGGGCGGCCGGCGCCTCGGGGATGCCCGCCTCGAGCGTCACCTCGGCGAACTGCCGCTCGCCGACGGCGAAGCGCCCGCCGACCTCGTAGGTGAAGAAGGCCCGCGCCCCGCGCCCGCGCTCCTCGACGGCGACGACCCGCCCGGAGAGATCCCGGGCGAAGGCCTCCGCCGGAACGAGGGTGAACTCCGCCGCGCCGGGGGGACGCCAGGCGAGCCGCGCCGCCTGTCCGCCGTCCCACTCGACGTGGTAGTAGACCAGGTAGTGCAGCCCCGCGGCGAGCGTCACCTCGCCGGAGTGGTCCCAGTTGCCGGCCAGGCCGTGGGCGCCGGGCCAGGCGGCGGCGAGCTCCCCGTCCACGAGGCAGAAGGATGAATCGTCGGAGTCCACGGCGAAGGCGTAGCGGCCGCCCTCCGCCAGGCGCAGGTAGCCCTGGTAGACGCTGAGGTAGTGGTCGCTCTCGCCGAAGGGGTTCGCGAGGTCGTCAATCCGCTCGCGCGCGCCCTCGCCGAACTCCGGCCCGGCGGAGTTGAGGATGCGGAGCATCCCCTCGAGATCATCCGGGCAGCGGTCGCGGCCGTTCTCGGGATTATGCCGGAGCGTGCGCAAGAGAAGGCCGGGATGCGTGAGCTTCGGCTCGCCCGCCGGCGCGGCCTCGCTCGCCGCCGGGTTGCCGTAGTAGAGGCCGTACCCGGAGAGCCGCCCGCCGTCGAGCGCGAAGAAGAGCTCGTACTCCGGCGCGGACGCGCCCCCCGCGCCCCCCGCGCCGGCGGCGCCCCCGCTGGCCTCGCCGGCCTCGCCGGCCAGCTTCTCCCGCTCCTCCTTCGTCAGCGCGACGGCGCGGCCGAGCGGCCGGAGCGCGCAGGCGAGAATCCGCCCCCGCGGGGAGACGACCCGCACGTCGGCCGCGTCCGCCCGCGCCTGCCCCTCGAAGGAGACGATCAGCCGCACGACGCTCGGCGGGTCGAGCCGCCCCTGCGGCGGGAGATACTCCTCGCGCTCCGGCGCCTTCGGCGGCGCCTCCAGCACCCGGATGATCTTCCGGTAGCGCCAGGCCTCGTTCCACCAGGGCGGAGCGGCGGCCCCCGCAGCCCCGGCCTCCCCCGCGCCCGCCGGCCGGAGCGGGAGCAGTCCGAGGAGGAGCGCGCCGGCGAGCATCGCGGCGCACGCGAGGCGCGGAAGGCCCTGCCGCCTCATGGCTGCACCTCCCCGCCGGCCCCGCCGGCCGAGCCGGCCGGAGCGGCGCGGCTCGCGCCGTCCGACCCGTCCGACAGGTCGGACCTGTCCGACAAGTCGGACAAGGCGGACTCAGGCGGCGCGGGTTCCGCAGGCGGCGCGGGCTCCACGGGCGGCGCTGGCTCCGGCGGCGGCGGCTCGGCCGGAGCGGCGCGGCGCGCGTCGTCCGACCCGGCGGGCCCGTCCGACAGGTCCGACTCCGGGGGCGCTGCCGGGACGGCCGCGGCCGGACGGGTCGTCGCTCGCCGCGCGGCCGGCGCGGCCGGCGCCGCCAGCGCCGCCGCCGGCTCCTGCCAGAGGCCGTGGACCGTCTTCTCCCAGAAGTGCGCGCGGGTGAAGAGCTGGAGGAAGCCCTTCCAGGCGGCGACCGAGATCAGGACCCAGTAGAAGGGCACCGCCAGCGCGTAGCCGGCCAGGTCCTCCAGGCGCCGGCGGAGGCAGGCCGCCAGGCCGAGGAGGATGAAGATCAGGTTCGCCGCG
>Ga0315273_10001168_pt1 | contig 29381 bp, 28 predicted proteins | sample YL17G02_0_MG_FD_205753 | JGI IMG/M metagenome (GOLD analysis project Ga0315273, IMG submission 205753) | Sediment microbial communities from Yellowstone Lake, YNP, Wyoming, USA - YL17G02_0 | ecosystem: Environmental > Aquatic > Freshwater > Lake > Sediment | place: USA: Wyoming | collected... | reverse complement strand
CGGGCTTCGTGATTTCCTGACCGCTTCAGGTGGCATCGACGACTACGTCAATCACTCCTGCCGTCCAAACTGCGGTATCAGGGTCGATAACGGCCGGGTCGTCTTATTTGCCCTGCGCTTGATACGAGAGGGAGAGGAGATCCTCTTTGATTATTCAACGACCCAGACGGGCGGCTTTTGGGAAATGAGCTGCCAATGTGGAGCTGCTAACTGCCGCGGCCAGATCGGCGACTTTAAGGACCTGCCGATTGAGCATCAGCAGTTCTATATTAGCCGACGCGCCGTGATGCCTTTTCTACTTACCGAGGACTCGGCCGCGACTGGCCATCGAGGGTCATAAGCGGCTGATAGAGGTCTGGACGACGATCACGGAAAAAGCCCATGCCTGCCCGAAACGTTTGGGCCTCGGTTAAGTTGATCTCGGAATGCAGCACTCCAGCGAAGCTCGGGTCGCCCTCGCACAGCTTCTCGCCGCGGAAATCCACGGCAAACGAATGTCCATAGAAAGTGCAGCTGGCGGCGTCTATTTGTTCGTGGCCAATGCGGTTAGCCGCAGCCACATAGACTGCGTTGTGAACCGCATGGCCGACCATTGCCCGTTGCCACATAGCCGGGGTATTCGGTGTCGCCACCTGTTCGACTGGTTCGCTACCAATGGCCGTCGGATAGAGCAGCAGATCAGCACCCTGCAGCGCCATAGCCCGGGCACACTCGGGGAACCACTGGTCCCAGCAGATGCCAACGCCGATGCGGCCAAAGCGGGTCGCCCAGGTTTTAAAGCCGGTATCACCGGGGCTAAAGTAGTATTTCTCTTCGTAGCCTGGACCGTCCGGAATATGGCTTTTTCTATAAATTCCGAGGAGACTGCCGTCGGCGTCAAACATCGCCAGACTGTTGTAAAACACCGGTCCAGAGCGCTCAAAAAAGCTCACCGGCAGCACCACGCCCAGCTCCGCCGCCAAGCTCTGAAAGCGCGCCAAAAACGGGTGTTGCTCCAGCGGATGAGCCCAGCCAAAGTACTCCTCGCGCTCGACTTGGCAAAAATACGGCTGCGCAAATAACTCCGGCAACAAAACCACCTGAGCACCCGCCGCCGCTGCCTGGCGAACCAGCGTCTGCGCCGTCGCCAGGTTGGCTGCGATGTTTGCACTGACCTGCATTTGCACTAACCCCAAACGCAGAATGCTCGCCGCCGTGGACGCTGTGTCTGTCATAAAAAAGCCCTTGGCTGCTGCTGGGTGAGGCAATGAAAACTGCCGCCTCCAGTGATCAAATACCGCGAGGATAGGCCGATGACTTGGCGCCCTGGAAAGGCCCGTCTCAGCACATCCAAGGCCTTTTCATCCTGCGGATCACCGTACTGCGGCACCACGACAGCGGCGTTTAGTACATAAAAATTTGCGTATGTTGCCGGCAAACGCTGACCGTCAGCAAGCGACATGGGCTGCGCGGGCAGTGGCAGCTCCAACACCGTCAAGGCCGCCCCTGACGGCAGGCGGAACTGCCGCAGAATCTCGATGTTTTCCTGCATTGTAGCAATGTTTGGATCACTAGCAGCGGTGCCCGCAGGCGGCACGGAGCTTACCACCGTAGTAGGGCCTGTGAACCTCGTGATGGTATCTACATGCCCATCGGTATGATCGCCCTCTAAGCCTTGGCGCAGCCAAATAAGCTGTGTAATGCCGAGATTGTCCCGTAAATAGCCCTCGATCTGCTCCTTGCCGAGGTTCGGGTTGCGTGTCGGCGTCAACAGACATTGCTCCGTCGTCAAGCACAGCCCGCCACCATTAACGTCGAGAGAACCGCCTTCCATGATGATGTCGACATCAAAGCGGGGTTGTCCGAGGAGGGCGGCCATCGCTAAGGGTACTTGGTTGTCCAGTTCCCAGTCATACTTGCCTCCCCAAGCATTAAAACCCCAATTGACCATCGCTGTCCCTGGCTCATCGCCTTGGCCCTTAAAGTCCGGCCTTGGCAGGACAAAGATGGCACCATTATCACGCAGCCAAACATCGTTAAGAGGTACCCGGTGCAATAGGATATTGCCGACACCGGCAAGCGCCGCCTTTGCCGTCAAAGCTGCCTCGTCGTCTCGCAGCAGCAGATGCACTGGCTCGAACCGAGCGATGGTGCGTACTAGCGCTGCATACTCGCGGCGCACCTCGGCCAACTGACCCCACCACATCTCCTCGTCGAATGGCCAACTCATCCAAGTCGCGGCATGCGGCGCCCATTCTGCGGGCATGCACAGGCCCAACTGATGTGGTGAGTGATCAACGGTACGAGGCATCGTCAGACTCCTAGTAAAGGTCATAACCGGACACCTAAAGGGAATATATGGCGACTGTAAAAGGGGCGACAGGAAAAATAAACGACGGATCTAGGGGAAAATGAGCGGGGAAGGGTGGCGGAGAGAGTGGGATTTGAACCCACGGTACAGTTTCCCGTACGCGGCCTTAGCAAGGCCGTGCCTTAAGCCACTCGGCCATCTCTCCAAAACACGCTAGATAGAACTGGGAATCATTGCGAAATGTTCCGTGAGCAAGCGTTATACTTGCTAAAAGCCCAGGCCGTCAAAGGTTTCCTCGCCTTTGCTGATAAAAACCCCAATGCAGAAATTGCATCGGAAAGATCGCCATAAACTCGATCACTCTGGGTCGGTTCGAGAGCGCCCTGTTTTGTGTCAATGATTTCTCTGGAAATTCGGGAGGATGCGGGAGTGGCGGAGAGAGAGGGATTCGAACCCCCGGTGAGTTACCCCACAACGGTTTTCAAGACCGCCGCCTTAAGCCACTCGGCCATCTCTCCTAGCTAGCGAGGCATGGTATCATACGCCGTATGTTTCGCTACACCATCTGTAGTTCAGGCCCCATGCACCCCAATATCGTTAAATATTTTCTCCTTATTGGCCTGGCCATCGGCTCTGTCCCTGCTGTGGGCGAGGCGGGCTTCGACTCAAGCGCCGACCTGCAGTTCTTTGGCGATGTCATGTTAAGCGCCAGGTCGGTCGCTTACACCAACTCCTCGGCCATCAACCCGCGCCTATTCGCCGCCACCGCCAAACTCCTGAGCTCTGCTCAGCACAATATCGTCAATCTCGAGGGTGTCATCACGGACACTCTGCTGCCCTACGAATATAAACGGTTTCTGCTACCCATGCCCTTGGACAGCGCCGCTATCCTGCGCTCCGCCGGTATCGATATCGTCACGCTAGCCAATAATCACACGATGGATTTTGGCTTTCAAGGTCTGCTGTCCACCATGGTGGCCCTCAGTAATTCTGGCCTCGTCTATGCTGGGGCAGGTATCAACGCCGCTGCGGCAGCGGCCCCGGTCATCATCTCGCTGCCTGGCCAAAGCGTGTGCCTCCTGGCCTTCTCTCGCACCTTACCCATTAGCTTTTGGGCCGGCAAACACCGCGCCGGCACAGCGGTGGCAGCGCCACAATCTGTGATCGACCAAATCAGTGCTTGTGCCAAAGCTGGTCTTTACACCGTTGCAGCCTTCCACTGGGGACAAGAGGAGCGCAGTTCGCCTAGGCTGTACCAAGAGGAACTCGCGCACCTGGCCATCGACGCCGGAGCCAACCTGGTGATCGGCCACCACCCGCACCGAATCCAGCGGATGGAGGTCTACAAAGGCCGCCCGATACTCTATTCCCTAGGTAACTTCGCCTTTGGCAGCAACCCGCTTCAAACCGATCAAGGGGGTCTGGCCGTGCGGCTGAGCTTGCCGCGCGGGTCCAGCGAACCGATCATCCTTGACCTGATCCCGCTCGACGTCAACAACCGCGTCGTTCGCTTTATACCTAGGCCCGCTAGCCGCGCAGAGGTCGACGCCTTTGAGGCCTACATCCCAAAGGCTGCCAATTGCAGACGCCGCCATGCTCCCGAGGGCTGGTCCTGTCTGTTTAAATCTGGGCCTGCTTGAGCCGCTCGATGCGTACCTCTAACGGCGGATGAGTCGTCAAAAAGGCCATGATCCCTTTTGGCGCTCCAGCGATTTTCAGACTTTGAAAGCTTGGATGTCCAGAGTCAATCAACTGCTGTGCGCGGCGTAGCGAATCCAAAGCCCCGATCATCCGGTCGCGGCCGGCTAGCCGCGCACCGCCGTAATCAGCCCGAAATTCGCGGTGCCGCGAAAAGGCGCACACCACCATCGAACCAAGCAGGCCGAAGGCCATATCGAACACGAACACCAGCAATTGCTGGATCAGAAACGATGGGCTGCGCTCGTTGTCGCCACGCATCGCCTGGGCCACGGCAAAGGCGACAATCCGGGCAAAGAACATGACAAAAGCGTTGACCACACCCTGGAGCAAGGTCATCGTTACCATGTCGCCGTTGGCGATATGCGTCACTTCGTGGCCCAAGACACCTTCGAGCTCGCCACGATTCATACGCGCTAGCAGCCCGGTTGATACTGCTACCAGTGAATTGGCCCGACTGGGGCCAGTGGCGAAGGCATTTACCTCAGGGCTCTCGTAGACACCAACTTCAGGCATTTTGGGCAAATTGGCCGATGCTGCCAAGCGGTGTACCAAGGCCACCAGCTCACGCTGATCCGCCTGGGTGGTGCTTGGGTCGATGATCTGCACGCCCATCATCCACTTCGCCATGGTCTTCGAAAGCATCAGCGAAATCAACGAGCCGCCCATACCCCACACCGCGCAAAATGCCATAAGCGACCCATAGTCCAACCCTTGCGCCGTTAAGTAAGGCCTGATTCCCAATACCGAAAGCACTACCGACAACATCGCCATGATTAAAAAATTGGTCAGGACGAAAAGCAGTATACGCTTACCCATGGATCCTCCAAACAACACGGCGCCACTGCCACCATGACAGCGCGAAAATACCCACCACTGAGATGAATCGTAAGTCTGAGTGGCCAAACGTCAAGCAGGCACGCCGCCAATATGGTATTTATATATTTAATATCATCTGGTTACTTCCGTTCCGGCAGGATTCAGCGAGGTCGCAACCGCACCGTTTGGCGGCATCACCGGAGGCGGCTGGTTAAGCACCAGGGCCATATTTTGGATGATGCGGCCAACTTCATTGCCTGGATCAGAGGCTGGTAGCCAGGTCGCGCCAACGCTGCCGATAGAAGCCTGAGAAGCGTCACGCAGACGCTCGACATTATTGTGTACGGTCACGTCGCAGAGGCCGTTTCCAAGACGCAGCAGGCGCAGCGATATTTTGTTGCGGTAGACACCGCCACCTAGAAAAAAGCTGTCCCACTCGGTTGATATGATGCCACCTTGGCGGTCGGCTATGGTCAAATTGTAATTGTGCAGCAGCACGGTTAGGATCGCGTCCCAGACTTCGCCATCGCGTAGCGCAAAACGATAGGTTTGCTTATCGAGAGCATAGATCGAAGCTCGAGGCGGAGGTGGTAATGCCTGGCCGGGCAACGGGCTTTGGCCCGCAGGCTCTCTGCGCGTAGCGCTAGAGGCACCGTCTGCGGTCGGATGCAGGCGTTGATCCTGGCTTCGGTATTTATCTAATTGCACCGGCAAGCAGCCGGTGAGGGTGGCAGAAAAGGCGAGGGTGCAAATGACAAAGCGGTGGTTCATATATCCAAGTATAGGAGCCCACCGCTTCTAGGGTCAACTGCGTCGACTACTTGACGAGCATGTTCTTCACTACTTCGCGTTCCTCGATTAGCTCTTTGGTCGTTTCGGCAATCTTCTTCTTGGCGAAATCGCCTAATTTAAGATCCTTGACGATTTCGTAGCCTTTGCCATCACCATGCGAGCGGACTGGAAAGGAGAAAATCAGGCCAGCGGGCACATCATATGCGTTACCGTCGCTAGCGACGGCCATCGAGAACCATTCGCCGGCAGGGGTTTTTCTCAACATATTTTTGATATGATCAATGCAGGCCGCAGCCGCCGAGGCGGCTGAGGATTTGCCGCGCGCCGCAATGATCGCAGCGCCGCGCTTTTGCACCGTGGTGAAGAATTCGCCTTCGAGCCAAGCGCGATCCTTGATGACGTCGGTAACCTTGCGGCCGCCGATGCTGGCATTATCGAAGTCGGGAACCATCGTCGAACTGTGGTTGCCCCAAATCGCTAGGTTGTGCACTTCGAGCACGTCGACGCCAGCCTTTTTTGCCAATTGGTATTTGGCCCGGTTCTCGTCGAGCATGGTCATCGCAGTGAAGCGTGTTGGCGCAATATCGCGACAGTTATGCTGGGCAATCAATGCATTGGTGTTGCATGGGTTGCCGACCACGACGACATTGACGTTGCTTGCGGCGCGGCCTAGGGCCTTGCCTTGGCCGACAAAGATATGGCCGTTGTCGCGGATGAGATCGTTGCGCTCCATCCCTGGTCCGCGCGGTTTAGATCCAACAAGAAGGGCCCAGTTTACGCCCTCAAAGCCCTTTTCTGGGGTGTCATGGATATTAATCTTCTTGAGGGTCTTAAAGGCGCAGTCCTCAAGCTCCATGGCGGTACCTTCAGCCACCTTGGTGGCGGCAGGAAGCTCTATGAGGTTTAGCTCGACCGGAGTATCCGCGCCGAAGACCTCGCCCGAAGCAATGCGAAACAACAGGCTGTAACCGATCTGTCCGGCCCCTCCGGTGACGGCGATGCGAACTGGTTCTTTCATAAGGAATCCTCCAAAAAATGACTGTCGATAAAGGCATTGCAGCTGCTAGCTGCGATGTACACAACAAACACCTGGACTCCGCCCAGGCTAATCTGGATGATGCGCCTCGCTGGGCGGGTGGACCAGTACTAAGTGGCGAGCCTTTGCTGGGCTTAGTTTGGATAATCCCGGCGTCGCTGAATCGCCCTCTTTGTTAATACTCCAGTAGTCCTCACTTGGCTGGTAATCGGCCATTTGCGACCAATGCACCGGCTGACCCTCTTGGATAAAATGCAGCACTTTGACCTTGCGGTTCGCGGCGAGCTGATCGCGACAAACTTTGCAGCTGATCACGGCTTTAACTGCTCCATCTAGCCGAACCTTAACCTCGGCAAAACGTTCGACCAGTATCGGCCGAGAGCAAAAGTAGCAGCCGGACACCTTTAAGGCTGCCTTGGCGCCGCCGCTAATTTCGTGCCCACTCAGCTCCGAAAGATCGGGCACCTCGCCTCGCCTAATGGCGTTAAAGGCCTTGGCAATCCGCCCGACGCGTTGACGGCAGTCCTTGACGAGGAAGGCCACAGCATCCAGCGGAGCGGGATCGGTGCCAAACGGTGCGATTTTCCCCAAGGTGCTCAGCAGGGTTTCAAGGATCCGCAAGGTCCGTTCGCAGTAGTCCAAAAGCCTGGGCTCTTTGACCTGGTGCAGCTGCACGCCAAGCTGGTTAACGCCTGCCGTGATCAGCTCTAGCTGCGCGACTATCTGCATGAAACGTCGCCGATAGGCTTTGGCGCCGACGGTCTGGCGGCGCTGATGCACCCCGTGCAACATGAGCACGATGACTCCGATCAATCCTGCTGCTATGAGGGGTGCCCACCACATCCTAGTTCCGCCGCTTCATAGCTCCCTGCCAGCCCAGCACCTGGGTGCCCACGATCATACCAGAAAACTCCCGCCGGCGTCGATCCTGATCCCTACCGTTACACCGCGCAACTCCAGATGAATCCCGTTTTTTAACGGCAGCTCAAAAAAATCCCCTCAAGAACTCTGCGTAGACCTCCGATTAGATTTAAGGAGGACGGGAATATGGCTGGTAAAGGGATGGGCATCGCCTATGAAACACAACGAGTGGTCTTCGCTAAAATCCAACGTACCTACTTTGAGTACTTGGCGCTGTACAAGGAGATAAACAACGGTTCCTTGCAGGGGGCTACTCCGTTTGATCAGTTTTATTTGCAAATGACCTACTTCAGCAAATACCAGGACCGACGCAATTTTGGCCACTCAGGTTATTGAAAACGGATGAATATTTTTCAGCAAACTCCATAACTTGACGCCAGCCTTGGCATTTAATATAAGCAATATATCGTTGAAAGAGTCATGCTGGTCTGAGGCGTTGCGACAGTGACGAAGAAGAGCGAAGCCAAATCCAGCACGATGCAAGTCAAACAGACCGATGATGGTCTGCATTTGGCCAACTCTATTCTGTGGTTTGACGCCCAGGAAAATGGCGATCTATCCTTTCTGTCCGCGGCCTCGACGACCTTTAATCCGAAGGCCCCCCAGGTGATCGCGACCTCGGAGACCATTAAGATCCTCGAGGCGTTTCGTAAAAAACCAACCGCGTTGAAGTGCCAGTACAACCGTCCATTCTCGATTGGGCGCCTGCGCATTGAACTGCTGCCTTCAGGCTCGACCCTCGGTGGTGCTTCGCTATACGTCGAGACTGACCAGGGCAGCTTACTTTATGCCCCCCAGTTGCAACCGCACCGCATTGCGACAGTGCGTGCCATGCAGCTCAGGAAGGCCCAGGTTCTGGTCCTCGGAGCAGCCCACCGTGACCCCAACCAGGCGATGCCCAACCGCAAACGAGAGAAGGAGCGCCTGCTAGAAACCGTTCAGAGCCTGGTTAAAGCTGGCGTCTATCCAGTGATCCTGTGTGAAACCATCGGCACTGCCCAAGAGCTGACCAAACTACTTAGCGACCACGAGGTCCCGGTCGCAGTGCACGACTCGATTTTTAAAGTTAACAACATCTACGAAGACTATGGCTCGCGCTTGGGCGCTTACACTCGCTTCGCGCGCAAGTATGCTAAGCAGAAAGTAACCCTGTTTCCCTTGCCCGCCAAGCCAGGGTCACCCTTGCCGCCGATCCTGCCTGACGTGCCGATCCTGTGTGTCGAAAGCACCGCCGAACCGCGCACTGCTTTGAATAGCAGCCGCCAGCACACCCAAAGGTTTTATTTAAGCCTTAGCTGCGATGGGCCCGACATGCGCGAGATTATCGCCACGGTAAGCCCCAAAGAGCTTTATATCTTGGGCCCTTACGCTAAACGTTACGTGTCAGAGCTGGTCGGCTCCTGTGCGATCATCAATCCCCTCTTTGTAAACGACCAGCCCACCCTGTTCTAATCGACATGCGTCCAACTTTTTGACAGTTTTTGGCCTGCCAGCGCCCATCTCGTCACTATAAAATCCAACTCTTAAGCTGCAAAGCCTTGGCGCAACGCCGGTGGCCCAGGAGTTGCATTAGGCTCAAAGACCCTCGTTTCTTCCCAGAAGCGCAGGCTCCATCTCCCCCGCTGTTGCTGCTCTCTCGCCACCCCCCCCTTGCTGCCGGAGCTCTACCCAAAATGTATTCTTCTTCCTCTGCTGTGCTTGAAAACATGATTCAGTCAAATTATCCCGGCCTCAACCTGCCGCCCCTATGGCAGGTGATCTACCAAGAAGCTGTGCGAGGTCACCACTTGCTGTTTCGCAAAGTCGACATCGAGCGATTCGATCGCGCCATCAACGGTATCGATGTCTGGATTAACGAAACCCTGTCTGACGCCCTAGAAAACGTCGCCGTTGGCATTGTCGCCTGCAATGAACTTCAGGACATGATCTGCGTCATCGACGCGCTGACCGAACCCGAGCGCCGCAACCTTTACGTGTTCTACCGCCGGATCCTCTGGATGTGGCAAAACTACGCGAAGAACCAACTGAACTAACCGCTGGTTAACGCCGCACAATGGCGACAAGTCCTCTGGCCCGCAAGCGTGGCTGGGGGACTTTTTGTGCATTAAATGCCTAGCTACGGTATGCTAAAGATGCTCTCTAGTGCCTCCGCCTTTTTTACGTCTCAGTCGCCTCTAAAGCCACATCCCCAAGATCTACTGACTCGCGCCAATCGGAGCCTCCGTATGCCTAAAGCCGTTGCTGGGCCAAGCCCTTCGTCGCGCCTACCAACCCCACGTCTATGGCTACGTCCCCTCAATTTGGCCCATGCCTACGAGCGGGAGCTATTGTTCGTCGCCTCGTTAGGCTTAGCTGCGCTTTATTACACGGCCCTAGCCAGCTTTGCACCACTCGACCCTTCATGGCTAGCGGTAGCGGTGCCAGCTGCTGCGGCACGGAACCTTGCTGGTAACTTCGGGGCCAACCTTGCAAGCGCCGCAGTCTACAGCTTCGGGGTTGTAGCCTGGCTACTCCCGACGCCACTATTGACCATGGTGTTGTTATTGGTATGGCGCCAACCGCAGGCATTAGCGCCATCTCGGCACCTTGGCTGGCTCTGTGCTTTGAGCGGTCTGTGCGCCATCGCCGCCCTGCGCCTACCTTTGATCGCATGGGCCGGCTTCTACCTGCCGAGCGGCGGCTGGCTCGGAACTGCTCTGGCCTCCAGCCTATTGCGCTGGTTTGGCCGAGTCGGCGGTTGGATTACCCTTGTAACGATGACCCTAATTGCAGTGCTTTTGATCAGCCGCCGCAGCCTCCTGACCGACGCCGCAAATAGCCTACAATCACTGATATTTCGCCGTAAACAAGGCGCCCCGCAAACCGCTCCAGAGCACGGCGGCGCCACTAAGGAGTCGGAGCAGCACTTTGTTTCTGCTGGCGCTGCGTCAGCACCTAGAGTTCCACATGAAGGCGGCGAGCCGTGGTTAAATGACCCGCCGATAGTCGCAAAAACCCCGTTTTTAATCCGCAAAAATCTACCTTTCTTCGCGCCGCCGCAAGCGCTTGAGCCGCCGACAGCTGCCGACATTCCGCCGCTAAAATCACGCTATGCACCGCCACCTATCACGATTTTTAATCACGCCGATCCGCACAGCGCGACCCAGATAAATCCGCGTGACCTAGAGACCACGGCGCAGCTGCTCATTAAAACGTTCGATGACTTTGGTGTGCAGGGGACAGTGATCGGCTACCAACCTGGACCGGTCGTGACCGTCTTCGAGTTTCAGCCGGAGGCCGGCGTGAAGCAGTCGAAGGTTGTCGGATTAATCGATGACCTAGCGTTGGCTCTCAAGGTCGATTCGATCTTCATTCATCCAGTCCGAGGCAAGCGCGCGCTCGGCGTGCAAGTGCCAAATACCAAGCGCGAACTGGTACATCTGGGCGATATTTTAAATACTTCGTCGTTTAAGGACGCGACGTCGCCATTAACCTTTGGTATGGGCAAAACCATCAGCGGCCAGCCGATGTGTGCCGACCTCGCGGCTATGCCGCACCTTTTGATGGCTGGTGCTACGGGCTCCGGCAAATCCGTAGGCATCAATGCCCTGCTTTGCAGCATCATCATGAAGGCAGCTCCTGAGGAGGTGCGGATGATTCTGGTCGATCCAAAGATGCTAGAATTATCTATATATGAGGGTATTCCGCACCTGCTGATGCCGGTGATCACCGAGCCCACCAAGGCGTCGTTAGCATTGCAATGGGCCGCCGCGGAGATGGAGCGGCGCTATAAACTGATGCAGCATGCCAGCGTGCGAAATATTTCGGGCTTCAACGAATTTTGGGCCAAAGCGACTTCCGACCGCAAAGCGCAGCTGCGCGAGGCTGTGGGTGACGACACTGAATCTACCGATAAGCTGCCCTATATCCTTCTGGTCATCGATGAGCTTGCTGATCTGATGATGACTGCTCCCAAGGATGTCGAGTCCTCGATTCAGCGCCTCGCACAAAAGGCCCGGGCCAGCGGCATACACATGGTACTAGCGACGCAGCGCCCGTCGGTAGACATCATCACTGGGGTCATTAAGGCCAACCTACCGTGCCGGATCGCCTTCCAAGTCGTAAGCAAACACGACAGTCGCACCATCCTAGATTTGATTGGTGCTGAAAAGCTTCTGGGTAAGGGCGACATGCTGTTGCAGCGGCCGGGCATTGGCCGCCTAGAGCGCCTGCAGGGAGCTCTTATCACTGATGAGGAGGTGCTCAACCTCGTCGCCACGGTCAAAGCCTCGTCGCCGGTACATTATGATGAATCAATCATCGCCTGGATTGACGACGAGTTTGCCCGTAAAAAAGACAGCAGCGGTAAGAATGACGAGTCCAACATCATCATGGACGACGACCCGAAATGGGATGAGGCCGTAACAATCGGTCAAACCCACGGGGTCGTCAGCGCCTCATTTCTGCAGCGGCATCTTAAAATCGGCTATAATCGCGCCGCCCGCATTGTCGAATTCATGGAAGCCAAAGGCCTGGTCGATCGCGGCTGCGGTGCGAAGCCGCGAAAATGGCTCGGTCACATCCCCGGCTAGATTCCGGCGCCTTCACGGACCGTGCGCCCTCTAAAGCAGCCGCAAGGCGTTGCTCAAAGCATTTGCCATGGATTCGAGAGAAAATTCTCGGCGGGCTGCTTGGGCGCGTGCGTTCTTGGCAGCGAGGCCTTCACCTGCGCTAAGCGCAAGCCAGTGGTTAAAAGCCGCTGTCGCTTCTTCATCGCTCATTTGCCCGTAATTGAAACCAGCGCCAGGGAACAACACCTCACCCAAGGAGCCGACACCGGATACTGCTACAGGAGTGCCGCACAGCAAGAACTCCTCGGCAACCCGGCAGATCACTTCTGAGCCTAGGCTTGAAATGACGCCAAGGCAGGCATTAGACAAGGTAGCCGCAACATCTGCCAAACGTTGCACGGACACCACCACATCGTCGCCCCAGCGTAGTCCCTCGGCGGAGGCATAGCCCATAAGGTCTGCGACCGCTAAATTGGCGGGCTCACCGATAATGTGCAAGCGTGGAGCAGGCGTTTTCTTATCCCATGACTTAAGCAACGAGGCAAACCGCGCAACCATCGCTTGATGCCCTTTGACCGGGTCGAGCCGGCCGAAAATCAGCATTTCTGGCCGTCCTGCTGGCACTTCGGCACTGGCCGGTCTTTGCAAGCGGTCGGCATCACAACCCAGCACTACCGGGACCACCTGTTGCCAAGGATGTAAGCGTCGCACAGCCGCCGCCATGGCTACGCTCGGCGTCAAAATCAGATCGACATGGCGATGCGCCAAGCGATAGCGTTCCTGTTGGAAGGATCTCTGCGTCAGCGCTTGACCCTGAAAGCGCAGCACTTTGAGCGGCCGTGTGGCTTTAAGCAAGCTCGCAAGAAAGGCTTCGGCACCACCATAGACCACCACGATATCCGGTGGCTTTTTGCGCACTAGAGTCCAGAGGTCGAGCATGCCGCGCCAGGAGAAATCAACGATTTCGCGGGTTGGGAGATGCACTGCGGCACGCTTAGCTGCTGGTGAGCCGACCTTGGCGATAAAGAGCGTTTCGTGGCCGGCTAAGGCCAAGGCCCGAGCGGCACTAAGTGCATACTCGGTGATCGCGCTATTCCAGCGATTCGAGCAAAGGTGCCAGATCGACAGCTGCTTACTCAAGCTGGCCCTTTCCCGGCACTCGTCAGCTCCTTGAGTTTTGCGTATTTTATGAAGGTATAGAGGCTACTAATTAGGGCATAAACGTAGCCGGGATAGCCATCGAGAAAACCCAGGCGCACCACATAGCGATAGAAGAACTCGAACCAAGGGCGAAGCCAATGCACCAAGCCAAACGGCTGGGCCCGCCCCATGCGCCGGTGATTGTCGGCAACGCGGCTAGTATAGTCGTTAAAGCGGCGAAAATAGTCGGTAAGGTCAGCGTAACTGAAATGCCGAGCCTCGCCCGGCAGCTGCCCAACTCGGCCGTCCACAACTAAGCCTTCATGAATGTCTGAAACAAAACACGCTGATCCGCGGCGAAACAGACGGATCGGCCGGTCGACCGCTTTACCAAAACGCAGCGGGCGGCCTAAAAAAACCAGGCGGCGGCGCAGCCGGTAAGCGACAAAGCCGTTCTTTGCGACCTCTGCAGCGGCGGTCAAGCCAGGCAAAGCCGCAATCGCCTGGGCATCGAGTACCTCGTCGGCGTCCAAAGACAAGACCCATGGCCGAGTTGCCATGTCGATCGCAAAGTTTTTTTGTTCAGCGAAATTGGTAAAGGCACGTGTCGCCACGTGGGCACCGTGCGAAGCGGCTATGGCACAAGTGCGATCGCTACTTCCAGAGTCGAGCACGATAATCTCAACGCCAGCCGGCAAGGCGCCCAGGCAAAGGCCGAGCCGCTCTTGCTCGTTGAGCGTAATGATCACCACCGCTAGGTTCGCGGCGGCCGACGTCAGGTCTTGCATGGCACCTTTACTGGGAAAAGGACGCCGCCCATTGCTCATTGCTGCTGCGGTTTTCCACGTCCACGATCACTGGGTAGCCTTTGCGTATAGCTTGGCTCTTGCGTACGATGGCAACCATCGCATAGCCACCGCGCCGTTTGGTGATGCGGCCGGAAGCGATCACGCGCGCCTTTTCGTCCATCACTTTGACCCGGTCGCCGATGATACCATCTTCGACCTTCATCACGCACTTTGCACCACTTGCCGAACAATTATAGACACTAGCGGCATCTGCGGAGGCAGACAAGATAAAACCGCCAACAGCCAACAACAGTCCATTTCGCCACACTCTTAAGTTCAAACTTTGCATCCAGCTCATCGACCACGACCTTTCTACATCAGCTCAGTTCAAGATCAGCTACTACAGAAACAGGGCTTACCCGGAGCAACCCACGGCTGCATCCAAGGACCATTTAAGCAAGATGTGTACCGAGTTCGTGCCCAGGGTTTGCGCCTACTTAGACGGGCTACTTGCGCCTAAAAAGACCTCAGTGGCCATTCACTAGACACCCACACCGAGGGGGCTCGTGAAAAAGTCCGGTGGAGTCGCCAGCAACGGCCTGATAGGTTAAGCCTCTCAGGGAGAACCCCTCGCCTAAAGGAGCAAAATCGTGGCCGATAACGACCTAAAAACCCCCCTATATCAGGTGCATAAGGCACACCATGCGAAGCTAGTGCCATTTGGCGGTTGGTTGATGCCCGTTAGCTATAGCTCCGTGCTGCAGGAGCACCTCGCGGTGCGCACGGCGTGCGGCTTGTTTGACGTCAGCCATATGGGGGAATTATTAGTCAAAGGGCCTTCGGCTACTGCCTTTCTACAACGCGTGTCAGTCAACGATCTAACGCGTCTAGGCGATGGCGAAGGGCAGTACACCGCGATACTGCATCCGAATGGCGGCATGATCGACGACCTAATTATCTACCGCATCCATGCTGACCACTACTTCGTCTGCGTCAACGCCGCCAACACCGATAAGGACTACCAATGGCTGTTGCAGCAGGCCAATTCGATGACCGGCGTCAAGGTCACCAATGAGTCCCCGCACTGGTGTCAACTAGCGGTTCAAGGTCCTACCAGCACTTTGGCCGTCGAGGCTCTGCTCAGCATTCCAGCCAAAGCCCAGCTCAACGCCCTTAAATATATGCAGATCATGCCCCTGACCCTGTTTGGTGTTGAGGGCCTCATCGCGCGTACCGGCTACACCGGCGAACATGGTTATGAGCTCTACTTGCCCAACGCCATTGCCGAACGCACCTGGCATGCGCTGATGGAAACGCACGGTGAATCAGGAATTTTGCCGATCGGCCTTGGTGCGCGCGACACGTTGCGTCTGGAGGCCTGCTACCTGCTTTATGGCAATGACATGAATGACGAAGTGTCGCCGTTGGAAGCCGGAATCAGCTGGGCAGTGCGGATAGACAAGGGTGATTTCATCGGCCGGGACGCCCTGCAAGCGCAAAAAGCATCGGGTTTAACCCGCTCGCAGTTTGCCTTGCGCATGAGCGCAGACGGCATCCCTCGCCATGGTATGGAGGTGTTCAAGGCTGGTGAATTGGTCGGCGTCATAAGTAGCGGTGGTGTCCTACCTACCGTTGGCGGCGCCGGCGGCTTAGCGCTGCTCAATCCCAAAAAAGTTGCCCTAGGCGACGAGGTTGAGGTGGATGTGCGCGGCAAAAGAAAGCTTGCCCGCCTAGTTCAAAAGCCTTTATATAAGGCGAAAGTCAAAAGTTAACTTGTTTTTGGCAGAGATACGCGCCGCCATATTACCTTTGATTCAGCACCTAGGAGCTTCGGATGGATTTCCCTAACGGCCTCAAGTACACTAAAGATCATGAGTGGATCGACACCAGTTCTGCATCGATTAGCGTCGGCGTCACGGCCTATGCCGTCGACCAACTCGGCGATATCGTCCATGTCGAGCTGCCAAATGTCGGCGAGCAATTCGAAGCCGGCGCCGCGTTTGGCACCATTGAATCAACCAAAACCGTCTCTGATCTCTATATGCCAGTCGCTGGCAAAGTAGTCGAAGTCAACAAAGCCGCCGTGGCCAACCCCCAGTCACTGCAGGATGACCCGTACAAAACGGGCTGGCTGGTAAAGATCGAGGCCAAAAACAAGGCTGAAATCACCGGCCTGCTTGATGCTAAAGCCTACCAACATTTTGTCGCAGAAGCTTAAATAGAGGAGTCTGTCCGATGCCGAGGTTAAAAGAAGCCCTAGAGATGCGTGGTGACTTTGCCGACCGCCACATCGGACCTGACCACCGTGAATGCGCCAGCATGCTTGAGGACCTCGGCTATAGCTCCCTTGATAAGCTGATTGACGATGTCGTACCCAAGGCTATACGCCTACAGCGGCCGCTCGCACTCGAGCCTAAACTGAGCGAGACAGAGGCCTTGGCCAAGCTCAAAGCAATGGCAGCGAAGAACAAAATCTACCGTTCCTACATTGGTCAGGGCTATTACAACTGCTTAACCCCTGCGGTCATCCAGCGTAATGTGCTGGAAAATCCGGGCTGGTACACGCAATACACCCCTTACCAAGCGGAGATCGCCCAGGGTCGCCTTGAAGCTCTGTTAAACTTTCAAACAGTGGTGACCGAACTGACCGGCCTGCCGATCGCCAATGCCTCGTTGCTCGACGAGGCCACTGCCGCGGCCGAGGCCATGGGCCTAGCTTTTGCTGCACGTGCAACCAATGCCTCTCAGATCTTTTTTGTGGCCAGCGACTGCCACCCCCAAACATTGGCGGTGATACAGACCAGAGCGGAGCCCATGGGTATCGAAGTGGTGGTTGGCGACCACACTAAAATCAGCTTTGATCATCACGGTGCTGCCGCCGTACCCTTCGGCGTTTTGCTGCAATACCCGACTAGCACCGGCGATATCTTCGACTACAGTGCCTTTATTCAGAAGGCGCGTGCCTCGAAGATGGTTGTGGCTCTAGCCACCGATTTACTTAGTTTAACGCTACTCAAAAGCCCAGGTGAGCTTGGCGCCGATATCGCCATCGGCAACGCCCAGCGTTTTGGCGTGCCGCTCGGCTACGGTGGGCCACACGCGGCCTTCTTCGCCACCCGCGAAGAGCTTAAACGCAAGATCCCTGGTCGTATCATCGGTGTTTCCAAAGACACGGAAGGCCGCACGGCTTTGCGCATGGCGCTGCAAACACGCGAGCAACACATCCGCCGCGACAAGGCGACCAGCAATATCTGCACCTCGCAGGTCCTCCTTGCAATCATGTCGAGCATGTATGCTGTGTACCATGGACCTGATGGACTGACGACTATCGCTACCCGGGTGCACGCCCTGACCAGTACCTTGGCTAAGGGGCTCATCAAGCTGGGCTATAAGGTCTCCAACTTAACTTACTTTGACACGCTGAGGGTGGCGCTCGGGCAGCACAATCAAGAAACGTTATTGGCAGCAGCCGAGGCGAAGCAAATCAACTTCCGTACCGTTGATGAGAAAACCGTTGCTCTCTCACTCGATGAAACGACGACGCTAAAAGATGTGGGTGATTTACTCAACATTTTTGCGCAAGGGCAGCCGCTACCATTTAATACCGCCGACCTGACTTCAGACCTGGCTTGGAGTATTCCGCCGAGCCTAAAGCGGACTTCCACCTTTCTCCAACAAGCGGTGTTCAAAACTCACCACTCGGAAACTAAGATGTTGCGCTATATCCGGCTATTGGAAAGCCGCGATCTATCGCTAACCCGCTCGATGATTGCGCTCGGCTCTTGCACTATGAAACTAAATGCCACCAGCGAGCTGTTGCCCGTGACCTGGCCTGAGTTTAGCCAAATCCACCCTTTCGTGCCGCGTGATCAAGCCGCTGGTTACCAGGAAATGTTCCAGGCGCTGGAAAGCGCGCTCGCGGAGTGCACCGGCTTTTCGCGTATTTCGCTGCAACCTAACTCCGGTGCACAGGGCGAATTTGCTGGTCTGCTGGTCGTGCGAAAATATCACCAAAGCCGTGGCGACGGCCATCGCAACATCTGCCTCATACCCAAATCTGCCCATGGCACCAACCCCGCTAGTGCCGTCATGGCGGGCATGACCGTCGTCGTGGTCCACTGCGACGACAAGGGTAATATCGATATCGACGACCTCGCAGCAAAGGCCGCGCTGCATGCTGATAAATTGTCACTCTTGATGGTTACTTATCCCTCAACCCACGGGGTTTTTGAAGAGGGCATCACCACGATTTGCGACATCGTGCACCGTCACGGCGGCCAGGTCTATATGGACGGCGCCAACTTCAACGCCCAGCTTGGCTTGTGTAAACCAGGCGAATTCGGCCCCGACGTTTGCCACTTAAACCTGCATAAAACCTTCTGTATTCCGCACGGCGGCGGCGGCCCAGGCATGGGCCCCATCGGCGTAAAGGAACATCTAGCGCCGTTTTTGCCAGGTCACCCCGTGGTAAAAACCGGTGGTTCTCAAGCGGCAGGCCCGGTTTCGGCTGCGCCATGGGGAAGCTCTAGCATTCTACCGATATCGATGATGTACATTTGGATGATGGGCCCTGAGGGCTTAAAGCTTGCGACCAAAACCGCCATTTTAAGCGCGAATTACATCGCCAAAAAACTTCATGCAGATTACCCCGTTCTCTACCGTGGCTTAAATCACCTCGTAGCGCACGAGTGCATCATCGATCTTCGTCCAATTAAGGCAAAGACGGGCATCGAAGTTGAAGATGTTGCCAAGCGCCTTATGGACTATGGATTTCATGCACCGACGGTGTCTTTTCCAGTTGCCGGCACGCTAATGATCGAGCCTACCGAGAGCGAGGGCAAAGACGAACTAGACCGCTTTTGTGCCGCGATGTCGGCGATTCGCGCCGAGATTCGCGAGGTCGAAACAGGTGCGGCAGACCGGCAAAATAACGTCCTAAAGCACGCTCCGCACACTGCCGAATTGCTGTTAAAGGACGAATGGGACAGACCCTACAGCCGGACTAAGGCGGCTTACCCTGCTGCCTGGTCGCGCGCCAACAAGTTTTGGCCGGCAGTTGCCCGGATCGACCAGGCTTACGGCGACCGTAATTTGGTATGCACCTGCGAGTCGATCGAATCTTATCAGTAGGGTCAAGCGGGGCGCTCTGTGCCGACTAGCGATCTATATCTCGATGCAACACCGTCGTCACGATGGTGTTGGCGGGAGAGATCTGTAGCACGAGCCGCCCCAGCTCTTCGGCGAAGCAAACGCTGCGGTGGCGACCACCGGTACAGCCGATGCCTAAGCGAAAATAGTGCTTCCCCTCCTGATAGTAGAGGGGCAGCAAGAATTGCAATAGATCGCCGATCTTCGCCAACATCACCTGGGCTGGCTCCAGCGAAAGGACATAGTCGCGCACTACTGCGTCGAGTCCTGACCTCTCGCGCAGACCCGGAATGAAATAAGGATTGTCGAGAAAGCGCAGATCAAACAGCGTATCAATCGCCTGTGCTTGGCCGTATTTAAAGCCGAAGCTCGTAATTAAGACGTGTAGTTGCCGCGTCGGTAGGTTTGCTGCTAGACGATGTTCCACGGCCCTTGCTAGCTGCTTTGGGGTCCAGGCCGAAGTATCAAAAACGCAGTCTGAGGACTCCTCGACAAGGCCCAGGAGTTCGCGATCTAGTTCGATCGCCTCAATCAACGTGTCGCCTTCTTTAAGCAGTGGGTGGCGCCGCCGCGTGGCACCAAAACGGGTGGCGAGGACATGCGTCTCGGCAGTCAAAAACAGCACTTCAAGGCGGACCCGTTGCGCCAGGTCCTTAATCAACTTCGGGAATTGCGCCGCAAACCTTGCGTCGCGTAGGTCCATACACAGGGCAAGACCATGTTCGGCAACAATCCGACCACTCGCGACTAGGTCGATAGTTGGCCCGATTAATTCCATCGGCAGATTGTCGATGCAATAAAGACCGGCATCCGCCAGAGAGTGTAGTGCGGTGGAGCTCCCGGCTCCAGAAAGACCGGTAACGATGACGAGCAAGGGGTTAGGTGCTGCTGGAATCGCCACCGTAGCCCTCCACTTAAAAGAATTTCTTACGCTTGCTGGATGGCAAGATATGCAGTTGCTCACGGTACTTAGCGACCGTACGTCGGGCTAGCTGGATGCCCTTTTCTTCCAAAATCTCGACAATACGCTGGTCGGATAACGGCCGTTTAACGTCTTCTGCTTTAATGAGTCCGGAGATCATCCGCTTCACCGACTCGCTGGCCATGTCTTCGCCATCGGCTCGGGTTACTGAGCTATTGAAAAAATACTTTAACTCAAAAACACCGCGCGGAGTATGCACATACTTGTTGTTGGTGACGCGGCTAATTGTTGACTCGTGCATGCTGATATCTTCGGCCACGTCTTTAAGGATCATCGGCTTAAGAAACTGAACGCCCTGCTCAAAAAATTCGCGCTGGCGTTTGACTATGCTCTCCGTCACTCGAAATATCGTGCGTTGGCGCTGGCGGATTGATTTGATCAGCCATTCGGCGGCCTTCATTTTGTCGGTGATATAGGTCTTGTCGTCACCTTTAGACTTCTTATCCGTCATCATATCCATGTAGAAATTGCTAATGCTTAGACGCGGCAGGCCATCCTCGTTGAGGTTTACCATCCATTCATCGCCGACCTTGAAGACGTAAACATCTGGTGTAATGTAATGCGCTTCATTGCTGCCAAACTGCCGCCCAGGAACCGGCTCTAGCTCGGCGATGACGGCCACGTTATCGATCACCTGTTGCAAGGTGATCTTCATGACCTTGCCGATTAAAGCGAAATTGCGTGTTTCGAGTTCAGATAAGTGGTTGGCTACTATGACCTCAACGATGCCGTTTTTAAGGTGGGCACCGCGCAATTGGATCAATAAACATTCTTTTAAGTCGCGGGCGCCGACGCCTGGTGGGTCTAGGCGCTGGATGGTATCTAAAATGTCTTCGAATTGCTCTAGGCTAAATCCCTCGCTCGCCGCTAGATCCTCTACTGACTGCGTCAGGTAGCCTCGGTCATCGATATTACCGATGATAAGCGTGGCCATCTTGCGCTCGTCGTCGTCAAAATCCAATTCGCCTAGCTGGCCCATGAGGTGGTCTTGCAGGCTGCTTGCCTTGGAGACCATATTTTCATAGTTAGGGTGCTCGTCATCGCTCGCTTTTTTAGACGCTGTCGTCGCTGCTGGAGCTTGCTCCTGGTAGCGATTCAGGGCCTCCCAGTCGAGATCGCCGTTTTCTTTATCGTTGTTAGTGGCGTCGACAATACTTCCGGCATCTTGCATCGATTCAGAGATGACCTGTTCTTCGGTGCGCTCCTGCTCGCGTTCAGCTTGCGCTATTTCTTCCGGGCTCTCGGGCGCACCCTCTTCTAAGCATGGATTCTCAGCAATTTGGGTGGCAACAAACTGCTCCAATTCAAGCCGTGAAAGCTGCAACAGCTTAATCGCCTGCTGCAGCTGCGGCGTCATAAGCAGCTGCTGGGTCAGTCTGAGGCTTTGCTTTAATTCAAATGCCATGGCTACAAAGCCTAACTATTAAAGCGAGTAAAAGTAGACGGAGGTCTCACCCACCTCTTTATCATAAGGGCTGAGCCACATCATATGCAAAAACCATTCCTCTACGCCGGCTCTTCCGCCCTCATAAATACTCGTAATCAATAGATTATGACTACAACTTAAAATTCTCGCCGAGATAAGTGTCGCGAACGACTTGATTGGCGGCGACCTCGTTGGGCAACCCATCGGCGATCATGGCCCCACCAGCGAGGATATAGGCTCGATCACAGCTTCCTAAGGTCTCACGCACGTTATGATCGGTGATGAGTACGCCCAAACCTTCGTCGCGAAGGTTGCGAATAATACCCTGGATTTCCTGCACGGTCATCGGATCAATTCCGGCAAAAGGTTCGTCTAAAAGCAGGAACTTAGGCCGAATAATTAGGGCTCTAGCGATCTCGACGCGGCGCCTTTCGCCGCCCGATAAGGCGGCACCCATTGATTTGGCGATGCGACCGATCTGAAACTTGGTAAGCAGCTCATCGAGGTACCGCGTACGCGCTGCCCGCGGTATTTGGCAAACCTCCATCACCGACAATAAGTTGTCCTCAACCGACATGCGGCGGAAGATTGACATGTTCTGGGGCAAATAGCTGATGCCTTTACGGGCGCGAATGTGCATCGGTAAATGAGTTATTTCTTCATCACCCATAAAGACCTGACCGTTGGTCGGATAAAGCAGACCCACAACCATATAAAAGCTCGTGGTCTTGCCCGCTCCATTGGGACCGAGCAGCCCCACAACCTCCCCTTGCTTAACATGGAAGGATACTGATTTAACCACCTGACGCTGCTTAAACCAGCGCTCGAGTTGTACGGCCTTCAGCTCCAGGTCAAGGTTTGTTGGCCGTTGGCGCGCTTGACTCATTTCGCCACCCCCTGACCGGATGATTTCGGGGCACCGGCTGGGGACGCCGCCGCGGCTGGCTTATTCGCCTTGATCTTGGGCCTTGCTTCAACGGCCCCTTCCGCGGCGGGTGCCGCCTTGCTGCTGCTAGGTGCCGCCTGCATCTCACCGGCCACACGGTCAGCGCGAATCCAGCCGGTATTCATTTCGTAGGTGATTTTACGGCTGCGTATCACCGAGTCCTCACCACGCTGCAGCTTGGCATTACCCTCGAGGACCACGGTGCGCTCACTATTAAGAAATACCGCCTTATCACCAAAGGCCTTAAATTTATCGCCGCTGTTTTCATCGACTCCGCTGATCCTCACCTTGCCATCAGCGATAACCTTGCGCACCTCGTGCGAGGCCTCATCAAAGATCACCTGGGCATGCTCGCTTTCAAGCTTCATTTCACCCTGGGTGACCACAACATTTTGAAGCAGCTCGACCATGCCCTTTTCGCGCAAGCCGTTGAGCCCCATACTCTGAAAGTGGACAGGCTCCTGCGCGGCGGTCGTGCCTTTAGGGCTGTTCCGCTTGCTCGGCTGACCAGGGTTCTTTGGCGGAATCACCGCCATTGTACTGCCTGGTTTCGCGCCTTTGGCGTGCGCCACCGGCTCTTTGAGCTTGGCCGCTTGCTTAGCAGCGGCATTCGAGTCGGAGGTCGCATCAATTCGCGGCTCACCCTTGCCTCTATGCTCTCCCTCTTTGCCGGCGGCACCGTCGCCCGGCTCTTCGGTTGAGCGAGGGCCTGCGGCGTCACCCTTCTCACCCTTCGCCTTAGGCAATTTGGTGAACGGTGACTCTGCCTCATCTGCATCCAGAATATCCGCCCGCACCGGCCAAGGCGCCATGGCGGCTCCCAGCATAAGCACCCAAAGCCCTACCCACACACCTCTACCGCGTTTGCTCGACAAGGACTTCTCCTTTGATCTGGCCCATCATTCTAAGCGCCTGGTTCACCAAATCGTACGTAAAGCCCTCTTCGCCTATAAAGACGCGACCTGGTCCTTCGACGCGAACTGGACGCACCGATCTTACAACTTTTTCGCTGTTTACGTATTCGGCATAGTCCGTGGTCAGCAGATGCTCCTTGACTCCAACTTCGACAAATCCGGTCAACTCAGCCCGATCAAGTTCGCCCGCTTGATCCATCATTTTGGTCAAACTGGTTGATTTGAAATAAGCTGTCGCCGATTCCGCTGCGAGCGTCTCACGCTCACCTTCGGGAGTCAGGCGTTCGCCGCGGATCTCGCCGTCGAGTTCGAATACATTCGGTTCATAAAATTCACCCACCCGAGCCGTTAGTTTGCCTTTAAGCTGATCGTCTTCATAACGATAGACGACAAATTCCTCAAGACGGGCCCGCGGATCTTTGATCGACCCCTTGCTCATGTTTTCCTTGAGCGACTTGGTGTCCCTGGTAAAAAAGACAAATAGACCGAGCGCAAAGCTCAACAGAAATCCACCGATGACCAGCTTTTTGCCCAATAGCCCTGCCTCCTAGCCGAGTGCCCCACGACGCGGCATCCTTGCTATCAGTTTATCGGATCGTCAGAGGATTTTCGCCGCCAAAAGATCCTGAAGGCGCACAAGGCCCAAGGGGAGCACGTCACCGGTGCAGCTAACAACGAAAACCCGGCTGATCCCAAGCCCGTTCATCATGCTCACCGCATCGATCGCTAGAGTCGTCGCGGCAATCGTGCGCGGCTGGCGCGACATCAAGTCGCCCGCGTTCGAGGCCAGCGCCTGCGCTCCATGCTTCAGTAATGCTCGCCGCAGATCACCGTCGGAAATGGCGCCGATCAAGCGACCCTGCGTATCGGTTACGGCAGCAATACCTATATTTTCAACGGTGACCGCTTCAAGAACGCTATGGAAATCTGCCGTCGGCAGGAGCCGGGGCAGCCGGTCTGTTGGGTGCATATGGTCGCGCACCAGCGATAACCGCCGGCCCAAGCGGCCCCCAGGGTGTAGGCTGGCGAAATCCTGCGGACTGAAACCACGGGCCCGCATCAGCGACGCCGCAAAAGCATCGCCCAATGCCATCGCCACCGTCGACGACGAGGTCGGCGCTAGGTTGAGGGGATCGGCCTCGCGCTCGACACTGGCATCGAAGACTATGTGGGCAAGCTGCGCCAGGGTGGAGGTCATCCCGCCCGTAATGGCAATCACGGGCGCTCCAATCCGACGGGCAAAACGCGCCACCTCGAGGACTTCGGAGGTCTCGCCGCCGTAGGCCACAGCCACCAGGGTATCGCAGCTTTGTAGCAGGCCAAAGTCACCATGCAGGGCCTCGGAAGGATGCAAGAAACATGCGGCGGTGCCGGTCGACGACAGCGTCGACGCAATCTTGCGGGCGACGTGCCCAGACTTGCCGAGGCCACTAACCACCACCTTACCCTGCCGACCCAAAACCGTTTGCACTGCTTCGGCAAAACTCGGCCCAATCCTTGCCGCCGTGGCGGACAGAGCTAGAGCCTCGGCTTGCAGGACTTCCCGCCCCCAGGTCGCAACGTCTTGTGCGCTGAAATCACTGAGCACAGCCATTAGGTTTGCTTCTTCTGGTGCACCAGCGCTGCCGCCAGCATATCCCGAAACAAGGGGTGAGGACTCATCGGCTTGCTTTTGAGTTCGGGGTGAAACTGACACGAGACAAACCAAGGGTGCTCGGTCAATTCCATCATTTCCACCAATTTACCATCGGGCGACAGGCCGCTAAATACCATGCCCTGCGCGGCGAAGGCGTCTCGGTAGTCGTTGTTGAATTCAAAGCGGTGACGGTGACGCTCCGATACAGTAGTGCTGCCGTATGCTTCGTGCGCTTTGGACCCAGCCATGAGGACGCAGGGATAGGCACCGAGGCGCATCGTGCCGCCCTTTTGGGTCACCGTCTTCTGATTCTCCATAATATGGATGATTAGGTCTTTGCCGTTGGCGTCAAATTCCTGGCTATTCGCCAAGGTCATCCCGAGCTTATTGCGCGCAAATTCTATCGCCGCCAGCTGCATCCCCAGACAGATGCCAAGGAAGGGCTTGAGACTGCGGCGCAGGTATTTGATAGTCGCCATTTTCCCATCGACGCCGCGCTCGCCGAAGCCGCCGGGAACCACGACGCCATCGCATGAGCCGAGGAGTTCCTCGACGTTGCTTTCATTGACCTCCGAGGCATCGAACAGGGCGATCTCCACCTTCGCTTGGTGGTGGATACCCGCGTGAACCAAGGCCTCAGCGATCGATTTGTAGGAATCCCAAACATTGACGTATTTGCCAACGACGCCGATCTTGACAGTACGCTTGGGGTTGTCGAGATTTTCGACGATGTTGCGCCATTGCCCAAGATTTGGCGCGCCTGTCCATATATTAAGCAGGTCCACGACCACCTGGTCGAACCCCTGATTGTGCAGAATCAGCGGCAGCCGATAGATGTTATCGACATCCTGGGCCTCGAATACACATTCAGGCTTAACATTGCAAAACAGGGCAATCTTTCGCTTTAATTCCTGGGATATCGCCTGGTCAGAACGGCATACCAGGATATTGGGTTGGATTCCGATCTGGCGCAGCTCTTTGACGGAATGCTGCGTCGGCTTGGTCTTGAGCTCCCTAGCGGCGCGAATGTAGGGAACTAAGGTCAGATGCACATACAGGACATTTGCATCACCCAGATCATAGCGAATCTGGCGAATGGCCTCGAGGAAGGGTAGGCCCTCAATGTCCCCGACCGTGCCCCCGATCTCGACGATAGCAATATCGGCGTCTGCTGCGACCTTGTAGATGTTGTCCTTGATCTGGTCGGTAATATGGGGAATGACCTGAACCGTGCCGCCCAAGTAATCACCACGCCGTTCTTTGCTGAGAACTGCGTCGTAGACCTGGCCTGCGGAGAAGCTGTTTTGACGCGTCAGAGTCGCGGACGTGAAGCGTTCGTAATGACCGATATCAAGATCGGTTTCGGCTCCGTCGTCGGTAACAAAGACCTCCCCATGCTGAAAGGGGTTCATCGTGCCTGGGTCAACATTGATGTAAGGGTCGCACTTCATCAAAGTAACCTTTAGTCCCCGAGTCTCAAGCAAGGCACCGCAGCTGGCAGCGACAATCCCTTTACCTAAGGAGGACACAACGCCACCTGTCACAAATATAAACTTAGTGCGATTACGGCTTCTCATCGACGGCCTCAAAAATGCTTTTGTCTTGAGATGTTAGGTGGTTATTGATGTTGCCATCGCATGATATCCGGTCGGGACTTCATCCTAATGACACACCCGCAGTTGGTCAAGAACGAATGCGCAAAGCTGCGCGCACATCCTACCGGAGCCGACTTCAACTATGCTAAACTGGTCTTATCCACACCAACCCAGGACTCGCCATGCCCCTACGCGCTGTGTCGCGACTGCCACGCCGGCGAGTCAGCTTAATTCTCTGCCTGCTTTTTGCTGCGCCCGGCTGCTTTCTCTCGAAAAAAAAGGCGGGAGGTCCTGCTGCCGCCAGTACCCTGATTGTGGCTAATAGCGTCTTCATCGACCGCCTCGGTCTCGGCGACTCGGCCCGAGTCCAGTTTAAAACGACCGCCAATACCGTTTGCGAGCTGGCCTTCAGCCCCCAGGACGAAAAAAACCCCGCGGCGCCTGCCGCGCCTGCGGTTGTACCTTGCTCCGATCAAGCCCAGCCTCGCACCGCATTCATAGAAAAACTCGAAGGACTTAGGACCGATACCTTGTACTTCGTGACGATTAGCGTCTGGGTGCCGCCGGCGACTAAGGCCCAAGCCCAACGCTTCACGGTCCGCGAAACCCCGGACAACCCGAGCATCGTCAGCGGTGGCGGCAGTGGTAGCGGCGGCGCCGGCACCAGTAGCTCTGGTACTGGTGGAGCTGGTGGAGCTGGTGGAGCCAGCAGTGGCGGCGCCTTTAATGAGCTATTAGTGGCTCGGCTTGATATCCCGCTTAAGAGTGCAGAGGTGCACCGCCACGTCCCTGCTGCCCCAGTTGACACCGCGACCATCAAAGCCAAACTGACTCGGAAACTCGGCTGCCAGCAGGGTGTGCCTGCTGCGGACGCGCCTTTTCGCGACGCCAATGCCGACATCGGCATAAAAAACCTGATCACCCGCGATTTTGCCACCGCTACTGCGCAAGCCAGTCCCGATCACCCCGAGCGGTTGCAGCTTGCCTACACGGCGGTGAACACTGGTATGAACCAATGGTCGCTGCTCTACCTCAGTGCGAACAAAAAGGACGTCTTGGTTCCGGTGCAGCCTATAAGCCAGATTCTCAATGTTGAAATGGAGTCGGCTAATATCACCAATTTCGATCCGCCCCAGCTAGGCAAAGCCGCGGATTTATTTAAAATCGACGCGTCTAAACCACTAAAGTTCGCATGGACTACCGGCAACAACCTGCTCGAACTCTCATATATGAGTATACAGATCGGACGGCCAGACAACGACAAGTCGATCTACTGTGTCTTCGCCGCTAGCAAAGGCGTAGGAGTGATCGAACCTGCTTTGCTGCAAAACCTTGATGATGGCGATCAAGTCGTACTTGTTGAGCTGGCCTCCAATCAGTTTTGGGTTAAAGACGGTTGGCTTCTGACGGTTTATGACTGGCGATCAGGACGCATTGAAAAATGAAACTAAGTACCCACACTCGCCGCCTATTGTTACCTGCCCTAGCTATGAGCCTATTGCCATCGGCGGTTCAAGCTGCCACTGTGCGTGGCGTTAATGCCGGAAAAAAAATGGTCTCACTCGATATTGAGGCGGGTGAAACCGTCACCAGCGGCGATACTTTCTGCATCTTCGGTCCGAAGAAAAAGAAACTCGATTGCGGCTCAGTGACCTTAATCAAGGGCAAAGTTGCCCTCGTCACCCTCGCTAGCGCTGCCAAAATAAGCCAGATTAAAAAGGGCATGTCGGCCAAAATCGATGATAGCGAAACATCTGTAAGCAGCGCCGACACCAAGAATCCGCCATCATCTACCGCCGGGGCTAATAAGAGCCCGCCCTTCCGGATGTGGATGCTGATGGACCCTGCCATAAGCAGCCCCTTTACCTATAAGCAAGTCTCCTACAAAGCTCCGGAGGGCGCTACTGCACCCACGACCTTATGGGCGCCCGGCAAAGCGCCCGGCCTGGCCGTTGCCAGCTTTGGCGGGCAAATCGGCCTCCCCATCGGCAAAAAGGCCGTTAATCTCGGCGCTCGGATGCGAATTTTCTCACCGCCTTCCTCGGTCGACACCGACTATACTGCGAAGGTGGCCAACCCTTACGCGAACACCCTTGTGACGGCAAAGGCCTTCGGCGGCTGGCTGGACTATGAGTTAATGCATTCGGCTATGTCGGCCTCCACGTTCTTCAATATTTTACCTGGACTAGACCTCGACTATTCGAGTGTTTCGGTTCTTGCGACCAAGAAAAATGACGATGCTGCTGACTCTGGCGCCATCGTCACAGCGACCTCCAAGCTGATGATTCTCTCGTTACGACTCGGCGCCAACTTCGACGTATTCTTGGGCAAATCCTTTGGTCTGAGTGTCGGTGGCACCGCGCTTATTCCGCTCGTTCCTCTGGCACCGTCCGCAGTCATTACCTTTCCTACTGGTGAAGACCGCGGTATGGCCGACCCCATTACCGACCTCAAGACAGCTTTGGGTCACAAGAAAAGTGGATTTGGCCTTGAAGCCTTAGCGGCTGTGTTCTACGCCTTTTAGCTAATTAGCGCATATTTGTGTGCGAGCCAAAACTCAATGTCCGCCGGGTTGCGCCCCGACTTCTCCAGAGGTCCTTTCCCAACCACCATAATGGCGTGCCACTCTTCTTCGTACCAACGAAGGGAGTCTCCATGAGCCGCAAATATGATTTACTTGATCCGAAGAACGATGCCGTA
>Ga0315273_10001167_pt1 | contig 29387 bp, 43 predicted proteins | sample YL17G02_0_MG_FD_205753 | JGI IMG/M metagenome (GOLD analysis project Ga0315273, IMG submission 205753) | Sediment microbial communities from Yellowstone Lake, YNP, Wyoming, USA - YL17G02_0 | ecosystem: Environmental > Aquatic > Freshwater > Lake > Sediment | place: USA: Wyoming | collected... | reverse complement strand
GAACGCCCTGAACGCCCTGAATTCCCTGCTCTCCCTGAACGCCCTGAACGCCTAAGTCTCCTTTAACGCCTTGAACGCCCTGCGGCCCCTGCTTCACCAGAACATACACAAGCAATGTATTCACGCCAAGAGCAAACATTAAAGCAATCACAACCAGAACAACTGTGTAACGCTTTTGCTTTTGTTCCATTTTCTTTATTCACCTCTCAAAAGAAAAAAGAGGAATAGTTTGTTTATAGGTGTAGTCAACCTATAGTATCATTGAAGTCCACTGTCAAAGCGATTCTCCTTCTCCTTTCAGCAAAGGAAGCGAGCTTCTCTGGACGGTGGACTTCAAGTAATTTTGTGGCCGCAATATGGACAAAAATGATTCAGAGGCTTCTCAGGTTTACCTTCAAGATTGTAACGTTGTAGAAACGCCTTAAAATCGTCCACTGCACCAGAATCGTAAAGGGGACCGCCCTTAACCATGTTCAAAGTGCCTCCAACCGCCACCACATGCACCTCATTGTTTTCAAAAGACCGTTTGCAGACTGAACAATGCAACGGAAAGGTTTGAGGAAAAGAAAGGGGAGACAGCATAACTTGATCAACCACTGTAGCTTTGCAAACAGGACAAAGGAACCAAACATAAGGAGCCACTGTCCTTGAAAGCTTTTCATACCACAGTTTTTTCTTCTTCATCACAACACCTCCTCCGCCACTTAAAACTCTTGATTCCCCTATAACTGGTTCGTTTAGGCTCCACAAGCCCCAAACGTTTAGCCACAGTCAAATAATACGCTGTTTGACGAGTGCCCAACCCAACCATAGTCACAATCCTGTCAAAAGACACCCACGTGAGAGGCAACGTTCGGATAATGTCCAAAGCCCTGTTTCGACGCTTCGTCCGAGTTTGCTGCCAAATTGACGGCATCAATACACCTCCGCAGCTATCATGCTTTCACGTTTCCGCAGTTCAGAAGGACACGTTTCCGCATCGACGCAGGGACACTTCTCAGTTGGAAACTTGCCACACTCACGACAACGACGATGACTCATACAAGACTCTCCAAAGACTCTTACAAGACTCTCCTAATAGAAAAAGGGGGAAGAGTTTGTTCGCATTATACGTTTGGGTTACAAGAATTGTCTGGCCAGACGTCATTTGAAACCCAAGTTCAGCATGCGAGAGCTCGGATTCCAAGAAGCGCATCCCTAAAGGCAACTTGCACTTGGGTTCCACGAATTTCTTGGCTCGCAACCTCAGATTGGATTACATTGACTTTCTGGCTTAGCCGCATCTCTTTGTTGGTTTTCAATAATGATTCGGCTCGCATTTGGTAGCTGGTTTTCAACCTGAAGATGGCTCGCATTGTCATTTTGGTTTTCACGCTATCGCTGGCTGCTCGCAAGCTCTAGGCGGGTTTCATGCTCAACATGGCTCGCAGTTCTAATTTGGGTTACACGTGCAATTTGGCTCGCAACGCATTTGGTAGTTGGTTTTCAACCTGAAGATGGCTCGCACCCGCGTAGATGGCTCGCAATTATTTGATGGTTTTCAGTTCTGCAATGGCTCGCATCTTCCTTTTGGAGTCCAACCTAAATCTGGAGCCTGGCTCGCATCGGTTCCCAAAAATGGCTCGCAAATCGGTCTTGGTTTTCATTTTTGGTTTGGCTCGCATCTTCCTGATGGGTTTCACGCATACGATGGCTCGCACGTTTGCTCTGGGTTTCAGAACGTGGATGGCTCGCAACGTCTCACTGGGTTTCACGCATACGATGGCTCGCACCTCAGCATTGGGTTTCAAGAGGCGAAAGGCTCGCAACTTACGCTTGGGGTTCATCGTTTGTATGGCTCTTGCGTTTCTTCTTTCTCTTGTCGTCAGGTTTAAACTCTATGCGGTCGCCTCCGATTGGTGGAGCCTCGTATGCTGTGTGTCCGAGTTCGTCAAGAACGTAGGGCGGTCGAACAGGCAAGCCTTCAAGTTTACGCCAGGACAGGTAAAGGTCGCACATGAACCTTTTAGCCATGTAACGTTGCGCCATGTGGTAACGGTGGCCTTTTGCGCCTTTCCCAATTTTGCCTGTGCGCGGATCAATCCAGACGCCCTCCTGCAAGTCTGGCCGGGCATCATATTTAGCGCGCTGTTTCTCGTAGACTCCTCGATAGTAACGGCCCTGCTTCACGAAGGATTGCTCAAGCTTCCACATTAGCACACGCATCTTCGGAGACCAAGTTACGCTTGCCCTGCTTCCTTTAGTTCTGTGGAGGGCATGCCCATCCTTAACAGATAAGCCGCACCAAGCCCACAGTTTACTCACCGTGTCAAAAGCTCCGATTCCCCTAAGCACCGGCACAAGCGTTTTCTTGTCTTTAGTTTTCAGCAGCCACTTAGTTTCCAACTCGTTCTCAGGCTCCCTCTCCACGAACCTGACCATAACGTTAGCAATTATGCCTCCCGAAATGCAGGGTCCGATACCGCGCCACAAGCTCAGAAACTTCTGGTAAATCGGAATCTGCTCAACCAACTGTGTAATCTCAATCCGCAAAGCCTCCTCAATTTCCAGCAGTTTAGCAGGATAAGAACCTTCAACTTCTCCAGGAACATTCAATCGTAAACGATTAGCCGTTCTGATCCTAACATCTTGCACATCGTAATATATATCCACGCGCCGCTTCAGTTCCAGAAACACTTCCAAACCTATCATTCCATTCATTGCTTGTCACGCCAATGTAGTTTTCGGGGCAAGTTGAGAGTTTTTCCTATGAGGTCATAGTGGTTTCGGATCGTTACTCCAGTAACATGTAGTTCGCTAGCTAACGATATCTGAGTTGGAAAATAGGGCTGAGGATTTTGTTCGTTCAGGAGAATCAGTATAGCGATGGCGTCTGCGCGCGGATTCACATTTACTTTCTTTTTCTTCAGCCATTCATCAGCGAGCCTATACGCTTTACCTCTTGCTCTTGCGCCTAACCCCCACAGGTCCACTATCTTCTTGATGAACAGGTGCGGTTTCAGGTAACAGGACAAACGAGCATCGTGGCCTTCATTCTCTTCGCGGAGCTTCCGCACGATCCTCCAGACTGCTTTTCTACGTGCCTTGAGGTTCTCGCAGTAATCAATAAAAGTCATCGGCTTACACATCAAAGTCGTCACGGCCAAGTAAACTTTAGCCTGCGCCATCGACTCCGTTGTATATCCTGAATAACACGTTGAGTTTGGATACAACTGGTTAGCCGGCGAATATGGCGAATATGACTTTGCCTTTAGAACTAACGCTTTTGCTTTCACGATGCACTCTGCCAGCTCGTCTTTAGAGAGACCGTAAACTGTGGCCACCCTGTTAGCCCAAAATAGAATATGCTCGTCTAATGTCCCGATGGACACGGTATTCAAGTCCTCGTCTTCATTCAATTCATTTGTCATCACATCAGCTCCACGTTGCCGCTACCGCAAACGCGGCATGTCATCCACTTGGTCACTTTAGGCGACAACTTCAGTTTGCTGTCTTTGCCACAGTCGCGGCAGCGAACCTTTGTGGGGCTTTCGGGCGACTTATTCATCCGTGTCACCTACCCATTGGGCATCACAAACCTTCCGGTCACACATACAAAAGATGACGAACTGGCCGTCCACTTTCTTGCTGAAGTAGCCGCTGACAAACGTTGACCCAGCCCAAGTGCCGCAGTTGCGAAGGTCTTTTTTAAAACGACACTGACGCCAATTTCTGCTTCTGTACTCTTCCGTGAAGCCTACAATCCTTGTTTCCATACGTTCAGACACACATTCACCAACAATACAAAAAGGAGGAACAGTTTGTTTTCACTTCTCAGCGTGGCCGTCATAATGAAAAGCGATCCCTAATTCTCCGCGAACCTTATGGCCATGTGTTTTTGCATGAATCTTCGCTATTGCCTGAGCATTTTTGTAGCTTTCAGTTTTCCAGGGACAGTCAAGACACTCCACATACGCAGACACAACACCAAACGCATACTTCACAGTTAAGCCCCCGCTAGAAGCCCTTTTAGACAAATAGCTGACACCATGTTTTCACCTGAAAAAGTCTTTTACAAACTTGAGAAACGCAAACAAGCCTCTAATTTTGTGTAGGCACACTTTCCATTTTCTCCTTCAATTCTTCTAAGAGACTAGCATGTGGATCTTCAGGGTCACATTCAGCGTGAAGAATATAGCGTACCCAATCTTTTGTTTCTGAGTCAAACTCGCGTGTTTCATTCATTAACAGGCATAGTCTCAAGTATTTGACGCGAAAATCAGCTTCACCATACTTCTTGATTAAAAGGTTATGGATAGCTTCCAAATGTTCTGTCAATTCTTGAGGCTCCATTGCACCATACTCTAAGTAAGTGAAAAGCCCATAATATAGAGAAAAAGAGGGCGTTACGACTTTCACATGCACATTTCGATTAGTGTCCTGCGATATTTCGCCCATTAGTTAATCGCCATCCCATCAGTTGTTAGCCCCGTAACGTTCATGTTCACCTGTTTGGGTTGACTCATAATCTGCCATTTGCCCGTAGTGAAATGGAAGAACCACAGCCAACCTTTGCTCTGTTTCACGTAGTCCTCGAGAAACCTGATGGCGCTCTGCATCCTAAGCGTTGACTGTTTGCCCATGTATGCGGTCATGTTTAACTGGTAGAGTTCTTTGCCTAGCAACGGAAAATCCTTCCTGGTCACGGGACAGTCCGGAGACACGGTGGCGTTCTGGTCTTTGCCAAACGCGAAAATGCTGATTGGGTAACTGCTGCACACCCTGGGCCTGCGACTGTAAATGAGGCAAGTGTTATCCTTGCTTATGTGGGGACACTCTTTGCCGATATACTGCCATGCGGCCACCATGCTTGGCTTATTCTTATGCAACCCTTTCGGAGGACCAATCCCCCAATACGGTTTAATCAGGTTCCAGGGAAACAGTTTCTCTTCCCCATCCAGAAGAAGCATGCCAAACGTGCCTACCTTAGTGTCCTTAACCATGTCGCGGCAGCAAACGCCACATTTAGTGCATTTGAAAGGTTTAGGCGTAAAAGAAAGCTTCTTTATTGTGACGTCTGTGATTTGGCCTGACTTGTCATGGATTAGGGTGACGTCTGCTTTTTTGTGGCCGCATTTGGGGCAGCCGTTAGGCCAAACTTCCCAGGGCATCTTCGGCTTCGGGTTAGAAGAGTCATAGGGAATACTTTGAGTGTTTCCACATTTCGAGCATTCAACAAGCTGAACTAGACTCATGTTTGTTCACTCACTTCTTTCGCCATTTTCCATCACCTAAATACCTGTAACCTTTGCGGGTCATAGCAAGATAAACTTCCTGCCACGTTTTAGAATCCACAAACTTTCTCTGAACCGCCTCGTCGCCTTCAAACTGCATAAGCGAAAACAGTTGACTCTCATTCAAAAGCAGCTGATACTCGAACAGGCCTTTGTCACGTTCTCCGCGAGTCTGCTTGTTAACAGTGTGGCCTCCGAAACGGGGCTTCCGCAGATGACGCAGCTGAGCAGAAACGCTGGCCGGCGGATCATGAGTGGCAACCGCGATCTCCTGTAAAGTACGCCACTGGCCATCCTTCATCAACTCAAAAACACGGTCCAGCTGACTTGCAAGCCGAGCATCATCCTCTCTGCGGTCATAGTCTGAACCGTTAAAACGAAACCTATGTTCATCAGCTGCTTCTTGCATAATTGAATAGAAAAGGAGGTTGCTTAAAAAAATTTACTTTTCTTACAATAGTCCCTTGAGTTTGTCAAGGCTTTTTCGGAACTTGGCCATGTCAATGATTTCAAGATACGTTGTGACCACGGTGACTGGCGCCGTCGCGTTGCTCGTGTCTTTACTTAAGACAGCGTTCAACTCTACTTTCTGACGGAACGGTTCAGGCCTATTCGGATTGACTAGCTGAATGGAGTAGTAGCCGCTTGCGTATTTGAGAATAAAGCCGCTTAAGCCTCCAGGCTGAGTTTCCCCGTAAAGGTTCATGTTATAGATGGTTTCGCTTGGAAGCTCATCGCCGTCGACGGTGAGTTTCACCTGCATGTAAGGATCCGTCGTGTAAGCGTACACGCTGAGCAGCCAACCAACACCATTCCAGCGTTCAAGATTACGCGCGCTGCCCTTCGTCACTGTTACAGAGGCTAACTCTTTGTTTCGCACATGCCTCGTCCACCCTTCCAACAATGGAAGCACACTAAGCAAATCCATAACTGGTCACTACATCATATTGGGTGAAGAAAGGATAAGAAGCTTACGGCACACTTAATGGCATGTTGTGTGCTTGTCAAAAACGGCGATGCGATTTTCCCAAGCTGTTAACAGGTCATCCAAAATAATGTCCTGAACGTCGGGACCGAACAGTTTCATCCTGGCCAACACTGCTTTGAACCGTTCCAGAAACTTCTCAGGCAACACCAAAACTTCGGCAGGACTTAAAATCGACGCCAAACAGAGCCCCATACTCTTTAGAAGAGCAACAGCATAAAAGACTTATGCAAAATTCATGTAAGCGTAAGCGTACTCTGTGAACTTATCCACGTTAGAATTGGCAAGTAATCCTTTACGGTTCAGAGAAGCAGCGAAATCTTGAATGAACACGCGCCAAGCTGGAGGGTCACTGATACTCACTTTCAGAGCATACATAACTGCACGCATTGTATTGGTAAAGTCTGTAGCTTCAGACCCTTCACGAACCAAGCTGCTCAGATTAGGATCTCTAATAAAGGGAGCCGTTTCGGCGAGCATTTTATATAAAGCTTCTTCCGCGTTAGATGGTTTGACTGGAAGCTTGGGATACTTGTCAACGAAAGTGTCAACATAATCGCGTTTAGGATTAACGAAAGCGTTAGTTAAGTCGCGTTTAAATCCTAACGTTTGTTTACGGATGGGACAGGCTTCAACGTGTTTCTGAAGAGCCTCACCATTAGAGTAAGACCCTTTGTTGCAGTAGGGACACGGACGAGGATAGGGCATAATTTTTACCGTCTGATTGAGGCTCTGAGGTTCTGCTGCACACTAGGCGGGAGAGTGATCATGCTTTTCAGTATGCTTGGCAGCAGGTATTTGAGGAAAAGGTACGCCATCAACCAGGATATTAAGCCGAAGGTTACGCCGATGCCTAACCCCGTGATTAAACTATCTTTCGTTGCCATTAAGGTCACTACTGTACTATTTGGCGGTGAAGGAATTTAACCTTTATGTCGTAAGAGTTCGTACAGAAAAAATGGGGGCTAGGAGCTTGTCGCGTTCACTGCCCAAGCGTTGAAAGTGTAGCTGAAATTGGTGACGTTTGTGATTGTTGTCTTTACGGCCAACGTGAACTGCAACGTGAAGCTTTGTCCTGGCTGAAGGATTGTGCCCGTGTAGTTCCATGAAGGCGTCAGGTAGTTGGCCGCGATTGCGGGGTTCCAGCCTGTAATGTTGAAGGTGAGAAGGATTGGAATGTTGCCGTTGTTTCTGGCATAAGCCGTGAAGCCTGCCAAGTCTCCTGGACTCAGCATGCCCCAGTTTATCTGCGTCAACGTAGTGTTCATGATTGCGTCAGAGTAAATGTCGAAGCCGATGGTTCGGATTGTGCCCACGTTGCTGATCATGCGACTCAGGTACAGGCCGACTCCGGCGATGATTATGACTGCGACTAAGGCTCCTGCAAGAATATATTCAGTTGTGGTAGGCAATTTTGCTTCCCTAAGTAGTAAGAGAGACGATTACAGATTTAAACTTTGACGCTGAAAAACGTTTTGCGGCCTTTCTTTTCTTTGGTCACGTAGTCCATTGTGACAAGCACGTTAAGATAAGCTGACTCGACGGCGCGAGCTCTTTTCGTTTGAGCAGCCACATCACTTGCCGTAACAAATCCCAACTGTAAAAGAACCAGGGCTGTTTTGCGTAGATGGTCAGGCAAACTGAACAGCACATGATAGTTGAACGTGTCGTTCTCAGTGGGAGCTCCTGGAAGCTTTCGTTCTATCCGTAAAAGAATCTCGCGAAGCTCGTCAAGTTTTGCGCAGATAGTCAACGACATAATCCATAGTATCTTACGATACTATTTCACGTTTTCCGTCCACTCAACATTATAGTAGAGGCCAAACCTCTGTTTGATGGCGCTTCCACGCTTGAAAGCCTGATTCTTGTCTCCGCTAAAAACTAGCAGACTTGTCCAATCTACCTGATACGTGAACGTACTGTCGCGGCCAGCACAAAAGCTGCACCAGTCCTTCAGCTCCTTCAGTTTGTCAGCCTCAACCTTTTCGAGATGAGCCACTTTAGTAACGTATGGAATCATTTCACCTCCTTGAGAACAAGCCTTGAATAGTCTTCAGGTTCACATACACTGGACAGTTTGGAGTTCCCGCGTTTTTACAGGTTTTTTCGCAATGGTCATACCAACAGGACTTCGAGTTTTCCTGAGCGTCCTTCTGAAGTTCTTCAAGATGTTTCCGTAAGCGACAGCTGCCGCAGGGTTCAGGAAGTTCTGACCTTGAAACGATATAGCTAAAAATTTTTTCCCAATTCGGATTATCCCTTTTCGTTATCCGCAGATAATTGATCCACACGCGGCCCAAGTCGTCTCCTAAAAGGAATTGCAGCTGCAACTTCTCCAATGGCTCAAACTGGTGGTCAGATTCAACGTGCAGCCACACATGATATCCTTTGCCAGGCTTATTGGACGATCGCCACTCTAACGCTTCTCCGCTTTTGCGGGCAACCACGTCCACAAGTTTTAAGCCTACACTCCCGAGAATGGCTTTCCGCGTCTTAATCCATAGAGGTTTCCACTGCTCAAACAGGCTACTGTCCACGTCAACTGTAATTACTTCCCTGCATTTCTTCACAGCGTTCGTTTTTCCAGTGTGTACAACCGTTGCAGGAATGTTTGTCGGGTCCATTGCAGTCAAGCCCCCAAGTTCTTATTTTGGGACTTTCTTGATTGTTGCCTTCTGCGCGTTGGCTTGGACAGAAAATATGCCCTTGTAGCAGCCCTGTTCGCTTTCGTAGGCTTCACTCTGCGCGATGATCTCGCCGTTTTCTGCTTGGAGCCGCCAATGATACTTGCCGTCTTTGCCTATGAACACTTCAAATTCAGAATTCAAAAGTTATCACCTCCAGCTAACCCTTCTTTCGTCAGTTTTTCAACAAACTCTTTGCATAACACGGACGCCAATGCTCCTTTTGAGGTAAGTTGCACGTCGTACTTGAAGCGTTTTGTAGGAATCAAAGTGAGGAAGCCTCCCCTGGCCAGTATGTCCCGCAGGTTTCTATAGCGACTGTCGCCCATGGCTGCTGGAAGCGTTTTCTTCAGTTCAGCCATGATTTCACTGTAGCTGACTACTTTGAAAGTTGTCAGATGGCCTTCAATCTTCACTACGCTAACATCGTACATTGCATTCAGTAGGCGTACGTTGCCGCTCCAATCTTCAATATAATCAATCAAGTTCGGCTTTTCTATTCTGGGGCGCATGTTTCAGTCTCCTATATCGTGGTATAGTTTGCTTTGGGCAGCCGATGGGTTCCAACAGGCTCATCATCATGGGCCCACTCAGCGTAAATGTAGATGCGGGGATAAAACGGGTCTTCATCAGTAACGTAGTATCCTACGCCACGCTTTAGCACTCGTGGAACTTTCTGGACGCCTACCAAAGTTTTCTGCCACCGTTCGATTGCTCCTTCAAACTGCGCGTCCTCAACCTGTTCCTGGATACTGAAGTCTGGGCTAAACACTGTTCTGCGGTCTATGCCGCCGAAAGCTGCTTTGCCGCCTTCCTTCTGACTGGCAAACAGGTTAAAGAACCAAGCTTCAGCCCTGCCGATCACGTCTTCCGTAATGTCTTTAATGTGGCCTTCATGATTCATCAACAAAGAATCAATAATCGTCCACGCCGTAATCTCCGCAATCATGTCCTCATGGCCGCTTGTTTCGATTGAATAGGTGTACTCAATTTTGATTCTGTGAACAGGCTGCACGTATTCGTCAGGGTTGCCTTCCTTGACTAGCCACACCTGATACTCACGATAGAGCTTGTCAAAATACGTGATCATGTAGCCTGTGCGACTGTCCACTACTGCAATAATCTTCTGCGGCACTCCCGGCGGTGGCGGTCTGATGATGACTTTACGTTTAATCCTGGCCGCTTCAGACCTGAAGGTTGCCTGTTCAGTTTTGATAACTTCAATAACTCGGCTTTGCTGTTCAGCGTAACTGTTGTATTTTCTTACCGCGTTCGGAAGGGTAACGTCTCGGAGGCGAAGATAATTATGTTTGTACTCTTCAAATGGAAGAATAAAAAACTCGTTAAGTAGGCCTTCGTACTCGTCTACTCGTTTGCGCCAGTATTGCACGTTGCGGGCCAAGTTTGAGTTGCGAGACCACAGCTGCTTCAGAAAAGTTAACCGTTGAGTCTGAGCCTCCACTTCCAACCGGTATTCCTGCTCAGTAACTTTGATGGGTCCGTTGGATGCCATTGTACTGCCCTACCCTCATCTTGAGAAACAAGATTAGATAATACTTTCGGTTTAGGTTCCAGGATACACAATATGGCCTTGCGACGGCACTAGAGTCCCGTTCACAGTCGGCAACAGACGGTTCACTTGTCCCTCAAGAACAGTCAACCGGTAGTCAAGATACGTGAACAGGACAATAAAGCACAGCGTAAACAGTAGCAGAGCCGCAAAATAGTACGCTTCTTTTTTGTCCATCATGTCGCCTGCTTGGGCAAATGTTCATATTGTTGTTGAATTATTCCTGAAGGCGACGTGTAAGCAGTTTCGAGCATCTTCTCAAACGTTGACGTGTCCATGAGTTTCTTTAACTGAGGATTCTTGATCAGTTTCTGGAAGTATTCGTTCAGCAGAGTACGAGTTAATCTTTCCACTTCGGCCTTTTCCTGTGGAAGACGCACAACACCCGGATGGCTACGTTTACAGTAAAGCCTATCGCTGAGAACACTGATATGGCCACAGTTAACATTAGACGTCATGAGATTCTTGGGCAGATAGGTTCCGCATTTCCCAGCGGATAGACAGATAACATCAGCGACGAAGTTGGGGTTTCCAGCTTTCACCATCAACTCCAACGCAGCCTTAAGCTTCGGGTCTTTATCGATGCATTTTTGGCAGATGATGCCTTTAGGCTTCAGCGGTTTATCTTTGCCAACTGCCTTTTTCATGTTGTTAGCCAAAACTTCTCTTATTTTCGGTTTGAATTGCGGGGCATTGACAAGTTCAAACTCTACGTATTCGTCTTTGCCCTTATCCAAATTACGTTGGCACAGGTTACACCAATGTTCGTCTGTTGTTCCCATCATTTAGTCCTCCTCTGACCCTTGCTTTTTTGATACTCTGTGAAATGTTCGATTTTGTTGCTCTCTCCACAAAACAGGCCAAGTTCATCAGCGCATTTCTTACAGAATACTGAACCGCCCAAACTGAAATATTCGGCGTCGTTGCCGCAACTACACTTGGGTCCCATTTCAGTTGTTCCCATTCTTTCACAGTCCATGCTTTACACATTCACTCATGCCTACGCAATGATGACAATCCGTATAGGTTTTTCCTGTTAACCCTTTACAGGCAGGATACCAAATTTGTTCCACTTTGTTTGTCGGGTTCATCAGCCTAGTCACCTTTAGATAGCTTTGACCCGTTTCACGATCGGAGGCTTCACTTTCTTTAGCACTCGGTAGCCACACTTGAAACATTTTGTTTCGCCGAGACGGTCGGCTATGTTTTGGGCGGTATTCAAGTATCCGCACCTTACACATTCAAGAGGCACTATTTCATTGACGTTACCGTATAATTCAGGCATTTCATCACCACTAGGTGTAGGGTAACAGTTTGTTTTTAACCTTTTTAAAGTTTCTTATTTCGTGTAGAAGTCAAGCTTCATCCGTTTCCGCAGTTCTTCCTTTTTCCGCTGCTCTTCATCTAACTGTTGCTTGATAATTTTCCATTCAGCAGAACTAGGCAGCCATGCGGCAATCTCTTTGGCTTTCAGCCAGTCCTCTTCAAGCTGCTTCAACGATAAAGGCTGAGTTGGCCAGATTGTTGCGGATCCAGTGAAGTTGAAAGCGCCGACAATGAATTTGTTGCATGTCTCAAAATACGGTTCATCCAATGGCCGCCATCCTTTCAGTATCTTTTTGAAATCCTCATCAATCTCACGAGCCAATCCATATTGGAGAAACAGTTTTTTAGCTTCCCTAAACAGTCTTAGCCGTTCCTCAGGCCCTTGACGCGCGCCCCAACCGGTCATGCTGTGGACGGCTTTGTAAACTCTGAAATAGTCCAAGTCCAGCAGCAGCGAAAGCTCCGTCAAGCTTACTCCCGGTTGATGATGAACGAGATAATCTACGCTTTCAATAAGCGGGCCTTCCCCATGTTTCTCATAGATAGACTGATACTCTTTTCGGAATTCGGGAACATGTTGTTCTTGGCCTCTTCCGAACCTGTGAGCTCCCTTAGCAATGGCTCGAGCATGGCTTAGGAAACGGCTAACATAATACATGGCGTACTGGACGTAGCCGACAAGAGGCTTCTCAGGCTGCACGTAAACCTTAGTGATTTCCACGTCATCCATGTTACGGTTAAGTTGCGTTTCAACCTGAGTCTCCCATTCTTCAGGCTTATCCATAAGGTAAAGGCCACGCCTGAACAAGTAAGTAGTGTAGATACTGTAGAGGGGATGAGAGCCTGCAAACAGCACGTTAATAATGTCAGCTCCTGGCGCACGCTTCAACGCTTCCGCACGCGCAACCGCCTCATCGCCAGCGTAAATGATGATGGAATCGACTGTTTCAGGCTTAACGTTAACGAAGCCTTTCAGGTCCATACCTTCTAACCCTAAGAGGCCGGTTGGACTCTGCACTTCCACGGGACGCCTAAACTGTACACCCCACTTTTTCAGGGGAGGCAAAGCGTCAGTCACGTGATCATGCTTAATGAAGGGACCTAAAGGACGCAGGTTTTTTGGCCGCCCACCCGTCCAGTCGGATCCGTCGAGACGCAGTATTTCGCCGCCTTTCAGATAGGTAGGCGTTTCCACTTCACGTTCAGCTTCAGGAATACGAGCTCCAAAACTGGTGACTCCTGGAGAGTGAACACGTGCAAGGCCTAAACTGCGTACTTCGCCGAGAGCTTCAGGAAAATGTTGAGGCTCAGCTTTAAACCTGTGAGAGCCTCTGGGACACAGAAGAGTTTTGCCTACGGTGCCATCGATGGCATCCACAATGTTTTTTGCTTTCACGTCAAGTATGAAAAGGTTATACTGTTTTTCGCCGTCCTTCTCGGATGGACAAAGGGGACACTTCACAACAAGCCTGTACGTGCCTAATCCTTCCTCTTTCACTTGATGAGCATGAAAATACGTTTCGCTTGCAGCCGTAAAGTCTTCACCGCATCTTAAACAGTGAAGCACCTGATTCTCCACTTTGTTCCGAGCAGCCTGCACCGTTGCAGCTTCAACAAGCAACCCGACAATTTTGCGCTGCTCGCCCTCCTGAAACTTGCCCTCCTTATCATGCACAGGATTAGGGCACATGTAGAACAGGCGAAACTTGGCCATACAGTATCAACTAAGATTATATGTGTAGAGACAGTAAATAAATAGTGGGGTAACGTCGATTGAGCATCCGCAAAAAACGTGCTTGGCAAGAAAAACTTAAAGGAATCAAGGATGCTTCAGCAATCGACGTTAAAGAAATTGTTGCTGAAGAACGCCGAGATTGGCGACTGAAAGGAAAACAGGTGCAGATTAACGAAATCATGCTTCCTCACCTCATCAACTACTGGATTAAAATAGCGCAGGAAAAAGGCGTCAACGACCCTCTTGAGTTTGCTTTTATGGATCAGATAGACTTCACATCAACCTTTGAAGAAAACAAGAATCGCCTAAAAAACTATCTAATTTACGGTGACACAGTTGAGAACATAGAAAAACAGGAGTTGCCAGAACAAGTTGAAAGCATGTCTGTTCCACAGAATGGAAACGGTGAAGACAACATTGAAGCATTACTGGCTTACCTGAGTCAAGCGGGAGAACAGGCAACTGCAGACCAGTTTGAAAAACACATTAAAAAGTTGACGGAGGAACGGGACAAAGCCCAACGTGAAGGAAACAAAGAACTGGCCAAAGCCGCTGAAAATCGGTTTAAACAGAAAATGCAAGCAGCCCAGGAAGAAATACAGAAAGAAAAGAACCGCGTTGAAAAAATACAGAAAGAATACGAAGAAAAATTGCAGAAGGTTCAAGAAGAACTGGACAAGTACCGGCCTAAACTTCAACGCTTCACAGTAACTAAACCATTCACTGAAGGATTCCCCTACAAAGTGGGACAAACAGGCGAAACACGAGACGAAGAATGGCTCAAAAAATGGAGCAGCCACTTACAAGTCGGCGACCAAAAGCCGTTAATCAAAACAGGGCTGCCCCTCTACCAAGCAGGCGACACAGTAACGTTGAAAGCTAACCCAACTAGACACTACAAAATATTGAACAGAATAGAAACGCCAAACAAGGACCGAATCATCAACGACAACCCCTACTATTACATGCTGCAAATAGACCAACAGTCAGCAACAGTTCACGAGTCAATGTTAACCGAGTACACACCAACCTCTACACCAACGTATGCACCGCCGCCGACAAAATATGAGCCTAAAATCTCAACGTCTAAACAGTTGACAGGGCCACCTGTTAAAGCCGCGTTGCCATCTCCGTTGACTCCGCCGCCAACTCCACCCCCACAGATTCCAATGCCTAAACAGGAAGGTTCTAGTGATGAACTGTGGAACCGCGCACAACAAACCATCATTAAGCAGCTGCGACGAGTTCCAGACGGCACATATCGAGAGTTTCTTGAAGAACTAAGCGCATTTGAAGGACGACCATACACAGAAAAACAGCGGGCAGCCGACGAGTTCTCAAGATTAGTAATTGAGCAGCACACTTCAATCGCTACACCATTAAGAATTGACGAACGAAAACAGCGCCGCGGATACATGGACTTGCCTATTTATCATGAAGAAGAACTGCCATACACTGAAGACGTGAATGTTTACCTGCCAAGATACGCTGAAAAACCGTTTCCACCAGACTACACGGGAAGAGGCTTAACGAGCCAGGAGAAAATGTGGGTTGAAGAATGGTGGCTTGCCCAAATGAGCTTAAACCATAAGATTCCTGAATTCAACAAAAAAGCGTTGCACCACATTTTAGATCAGCCTTACGAGTCTTGGCAGAAGCTTTTGGAAACCTGCGACAGCGTGTTAAACGCGATCGTTAAAGGCGAACATGTTGCGGAAATCCAGAGGAGACCCATGCCCTACGTGGAGATTGAAGCAGCCATCATTCATTTCACATCTATTCACAATTATGAAACAATGGCAAAACTGGTTGAAGCGTTGAAATATCACTATTTTAGAGTAGTTGGCATTGATAAGGTGACGCCTGAACAGATTAGGGAAGTGGCGCGTAAAGCGTGGAAAGCACAAAATCCCGCCTACGTTGTGCCCAGAAACCCTGACATTACACAAACCGTTAAAGACTACTTGGTAGGCACGTTGGGAGTAGACTTGTCTTGAGCAGTTTCAAGCAATCCTGCCCCTTCTGCGGCAACACGATCCTGCTTAAAGAGTTCGACAAGCACCTGCTCAGCTGTCCTAAACGAATCAACATTACAGACTTGTTAGGCCCGCCAGCACCGCAGCCTAAAATGTCAGTGCATGACTACCTGCCTGAAGAACTGCGGGAGCCCGAGCCAACTGAACGGTTCATATTGAAGCCGTACATTCAAGAAGACATAATTTCACCGTCAGACCCCGTATTGCCTGTAAGACCCTACCAGACTGACGCGGTAAACGCATGGATGAAAAACAACTATAAAGGCATAATCACTTTGCCAACAGGCCTGGGCAAAAGCCGCATTCCAATGGAAGCCTACAAGCAACTTGGAGGAATCGCAGGAGCAGGCAACCTCCTCATACTCGTGCCTAAAAAGGCCATAGTGGAAACAACATGGTTTCCTCAACTGCGCACATACTTAGGCGCCACAAGCATAGGCAGCTTCTATGAATCAAAAAATGACATTAGACCCGTCACTGTGGGCCTCTACCAGACGGCCATCCGCAAACCCTGGGTGCTACGCAACTTCAACTTCATAGTGTTCGATGAAGTGCATCATCTGGCGGCTCCCGAATTTGGCAAACTCGTCAACCACTTAGCCCACGCAAAATACCTGATGGGCCTATCAATAAAAGTGAGCCGTAGAAACCCTGCAATGTGGAAAATCCTCCAGGTTATTCCTCGCGTGTACCGAATGAGCATTAAACAAGCCATGAAAGAAGGGTGGCTGCCGCCATTACATGTTCATCCCGTCATAGTCACCATGAACAATGCGGAGCTGGCAGCGTACAACGAGTTCACCGAAAAAATCCGTAAAGCCTACGCCCATTTAGGCGTAGACATGAGATTCTGGGAGGCCATAGCCGCGAAAGGCGGCGCGTACGCTATGTGGGCTAAAGTGGGATTAAGCGCGTTTGCAGGCAGACGAAAACTGTTGTCGATGCTTGACAGCAAACTGGAACCTGTCAAAAAAATCGTGGAACTGCATCCTAAACAGAAGATACTACTGTTCAGCGAAGGAATCGAAGGCATAACCAAAATCTCAAAATATTTAGCTAAACAGGACGTACACTCTCTGCTTTACCACAGCAAAATGAGTGAAACAGCAAAAAAACAGAACCTACGCAACATGTGGGGACGAAGCAGCAACCTCCTGTTAAGCGTCACAGCCCTAGAAGAAGGCGTAGACATTCCTGAAGTAAAAGTGGGAATCTTTCACAGTTCAGGCCAAGCAGACCAGAAAGTAGGACAAAGACTAGGCCGCATAATGCGACTCATAGTAGATCGAAAACCAAACTCGCCCAGATGGGGCCTAGCCATCTTAGGCTCAGACGGAAAACCGATTCCCGCCCACGCCTACGTCCTATACGTTCCAAACACTACGGAAGAAAAAGTCAAAAATAGGCTAATAAGAATCCATGAAGAAACAGAAGAAGACTAGACAGCGTACCAGACTTTTGCTGTGAGCAGTGTTCCTTCAGGCTGACCCGCATGCAACGGCAAAGTGATTTTGTTTACCGCGTCAAGCCACACTTCAACGGCGTCGTCACCGATTTTGACTACGTTAACGAACTGTTCCGTTGGAGTCTCAACGTTGCGTGCGATGCTAACAATGATGTCCTGCGGAACGCCACCTTCTACGAGGCTGTAGCCGACAACATGATACTCAAACCCGTTAGCCTGGACTCCTCCGCAAAGATACACTGGCCCCTTCAAAGTAACGGGAGTTGTTTGGGTAACGTCTTTGAAACTGAGACGAGCCGCGATCACGGCGAAGTCAGTGGGCAACTTTGCCTGAACAGGCTTCACCAAAAGAAAATATGCTGCAACAGCTCCGGCGCCAATCAAACCGCCGACAGCTACGCCTAAACCTAACCCAGAGTTCTTAGCCATGAACAACACTGATAATATAAGGTGCTGGCTAAGAATTTAAGCTTTGAGTCGTAATACTTCCTACTGCTAATAGTTAAGAGTTATCTGAGATATAATACTTTCTTTCAGGTGGGGTAGCCGCAGATGTCACAACGGCCTTGCCCATCAGTGTTAAAGAATGATGTTCCACAGCGGGGACAAGCGTTAACTTGAGCTTGAGAATTCAGCTGAGTCACTTCAAAACCGCAGCGACGGCACTTGTACTTGTATTTTTGTCGAAGCCTAGCCTTACAGCGTGGACACTTCATCATTTCCCTGTCCTTTGGGAAGGATTATAGATGCGAAGATAATCAATTACTGCTGGAACATGAGTATAGCCCAGCTGCTTTGCCGAAGTGGTTCTATGTATACCATCCGCGATTTCATATTTTTGTGAGGAACCGTCAAACCCGAGGATAATTGGAGGCATTGCTCCCGTTGCTTCAAGCAACTTCTTATTTTCTTCAAGACGACTACTGCTCCAGGGAGCAGGCACTTCTATTTTTGAAATTGGAACCATTGTCTCGAACACCCATTCATCCCATTCACCATATTCTTTGTATTGACGTTTCGCTTCTTCCATGTCGTTGTTTAGTAATCTACGGATGCGTGGATCGGTGTCCATGATAGCTTTTGGAGCTTGTCCCTTAAATTTTGAGTCTTCATCCTCAACTATGTGTTCTTTGGGAAAAAACGTGTCCAAAGTTTTCACTTTAGCCGCTTCAACGTAGCCGTCTAAAACTTCGCCTTTAAAGATTTTCTTCAAAAAGTCAGGGTCACGCGGCTTCTCAGGAGATGCCTCACGCCGTTTAGCAATAACTGTTTTGCGTTGGGGACAAATGAGCAGATGTTCAACGTATTTTTCAGGTTTAAGATTAACGTTGCAGTAGGGACAAGTTGGCAGGGCAGGTCACTTCTTCTGGCCAGACTCCCAAACTTGCTCAACTTCGTCAGGCTCAATGCCAAGCTCATTGATAAGTTCATCCTTTGTCCACCAATACTCTTTGTCGTGCACAGTAAACTTGTGTTTTTCAAGCTCACCACCTTCGCGCAGATGATGTAATGACTCAACCATTTGGAGAAGGTTCTCATGATGTTGGTTCTCGTCATTGGCCATAAGATTCAAAGTTTGGCCTATGTCATTTAATCCTAAACTATAAGCAGTTGCCGCTAGTCCTGAATAATCCTTGTTTGCTTGGATTTCATCAGGCAAAAAAGGCTGAAGTTGCGATTCAAAATTCTCTTTTGTGGTAGACGACGACGTAGTTGTAGGTGGAGGCGCACGAGTGTCTGGACACCATCCGTGTTTGTCCCATCCAAGCTCCTTCATTCGTTCGGGACAGGTTTCAAGATGCTGTTCAAGAGCCTGCTTATTGAATGGTCCTGCCTTGCAGTATGGGCAGGGAAGAGGATACCTTGCCATTATGCTTCAACTCCGAAATAGATTAAGCCTAATCCGATTGCGGCTCTTATGGCCCGTCCGACCTGCCAGACAAGCTGTTGGTCAGGATTATACAGTATACTGCCTATGCCTTCTGCAAGCAGGAATACGCCGACTATGACGAAGATGTTCAATACGTCACCATATAGAATATGAGTGCTTCTGGTTTAAAAGATTTCACAAAAAAAGAAGGTTAATGAGAAAAAAGAAAGGAAATGGAAGTTTATCGGCCGAACGCTGCGGCGATTCTTGCGTTGCGTTCCATCCGGTCTTTGATGCCTTTGGTTCCGTGAGCTGCCGACGCGAATCTGCTCTTGATTGCTGCGCTTCCTGCGCCTGGTGCGTGTCTGCTGCGTGCGAAGATGGTCACATGTTTCTTAGCGGCAACGGCCATAACCATTGTTCCGCCTCGGACTTGAGAAACTCCAACGGTTGTTGGACTTACGAAACTCCATTTAGCGCCCATGTGTGTTCACTGTAGTAAGATATACGATTCCATATATTTAAAAGGAACGTAAAGGGAATAGAAGTCATGGCTAAAACGTGTTATCCTGTCAACAAAAAAAAGTATCCTGTCATCAGGGCATCACAGCTTTTTCCTTACAAAGACATGATAGCTCAACTGTTAAAGGATGACGCCGTGTTTGTTGAAGGAAAAGACATTAGGCGCCAGTCGGCCCGTTATGCTGCTGAGAAGATGAGTCGTCTTTTAGGCGGGAAACACGTTGTCGCCGTAAGGTCGGTGTTAAAGAATGAGGAATCAGGCGAGATACTCGTGGGCTACTCATTTGCAGTGTTAAATCAAGAATTTCGGAAGCGAAAAGAAAACGTTTCTTAACGAGCTGCGCCTCCCATAGCCTGCGCGGGAGAAATGTCATATTGGGCAAGTTGAGCCGCATACGCTTCCCTCATCTGTATTGCTTCTTCACTTGTTAAGCCTTCCAACGCTTTATAGAGGATGAACCATAGTTGGCGAGTGGTTTTTTTGCCAAGTTTACGAGCCTGCCCTATCCAAGTGTCGAAGCCGATTCTGCCCTGCAGCACGTCAGCTAATCCCTGTTTAGTCTGACGCTGATTCTGCAGCACTTCAGGAAGATACGCTTCGGTTACGCCGTCGCTGGGACATAAAGCCTCAGCTACTCTGCCGATCCAGAGAACCTGCTCAGGCGAAAAGTCAGAGTCTTTCACTGTTTTAGGCTCAACAGCCTTCTTGATTGTTGTGGCTCCCACAAAGTTTCTTTTAGTTAAGAATAGGGTCCAGTAGTTGTCTCCTGTAACTTCAGGCGTGGTAACGCGGGTTCGGGGGCGAACCACACTTTTTCGGCGTGGCATCAGCTACTCACAGACTGAGCTATTTCTTCACCGATTTTGGCAAGTAGTCTCGTTGGATCTCCACCTAACTCTTTAATGTGTAACCCAAGCATTAACGCTTCCACACGGTCCTTTCTGGCCTGTCTCAAACGCACATAAGGCAAACTTTGGTTTCGCCAATAGATAAGCTGACGTCTCAGCAGCGCATTTTCCGCTTCAACCTCCAAGATATGATCATATTTTTCAAGCGCCTGCCAAATCAGTTCATGAGGCTTCAATCTTAGAAACTCTTCAATCGTCATGTGATGTTCAAAAGCGTACTGTTCAAGAGTAGGAAAAACAGTTCGACCCACCATCACGTAACCGTCATACAGGGTTAACGCTTCCCGCGCTACGCCCTGACCATACGCAGTAGCCACAGTTTCCATACTGATTTCTTTCTCGCGTTTTCCAGCAACCTCCATCGACAACTCTTCAGGCGAAAGCCAATATTTGTCATGCAGATAATCGTCAGCTTCCGCGTCCCAAGCTAACGTTTCATGATTAATAATTTGGCCATTCCACAATTCTTCAGCCTTAACAACAAGCTCCATAGTCATCCGTTGGCCTTGACTGTTAAAATAGAGAAGCACGTCCTTCGCACTCATTTCAGGCCCCTCTTTAGGATGAAGAAAACTGCAAACCTCAGACAAAGCCTTCTTCCGCAAAGTTTTCACGTCTTTCCTCTGAGGAAGCGAAGACGCCATACTCACAGGCTCAGCAACTGTAACGGTTGATTCAGGATTCTTACCGGCAGAAGAGTTAGGCAGCAGAGGCGGAGCAGGCCCAGGATCAGCAGTTACTTCAGGAGGAAACTTCTCGTCAGGTTCAGCCATAAAACCACTTCAGAAGAGTTATATAGTGTCACGAATTTAAGTTTTCTTAAATAAACGGTGTCAAGCATGGTTAAAGAACGAAGCGTAATAGTGAAGGTTCCCCTCGACGTTTTAGAGTACGTCAAAAAGAAGCAGGGCTGCGACGAAACCCAAGCGTTAGACATCATCCGTCAAATGAGCGAAGCAAGCGTAGCTCAGATGCCCGCAGTGTTAACGATGGTTGAGAAGCAAATGGAACAGGGCAACGCAGCAGTAAGCTTCAACCTGCCAGCAATGCCTAAAGAGGAGAAAAAAGAATGAGTCTTGAAATGGCCGACTGGAAACCGCTTAAGAAAAGAACCAAGCGAATTCTAATTGCATCTATTTTGATAGTTTGGGCAGTTTTCGCACTTGGTTTGATAGTTACCTTTGTTAAGGTTGATTGGCCAGACCTGCTAAGAAACTATATTTTTCCATTAGCAAACATTGTTGCCACGCCCATAGTGTTCTACTTGGGATTCATGAAGGGAACATCAAAAACTGTGGAAACCGCCTATGACAAAATAACGGAGAAAGCCAAAGAAAGCCCAACAGCAAAACGGCTGCTGAAAATGTTTGAGCAAAGCGAAAAACTGTTCGGCGACGACCAAGCCGTTGAACAAATCACGCAGTTCTTCAAAGAAGCCCGCGTTCTCGTCACGAGCCCAGAAGCAAAAGCCTTCTTCACCAACGCCACAGCAACGTTGAAACAGTTTAGCGCGCCAACAGGAGAACAACCTCTTCCAGATTTTAAGATGCCCGCGTTAACGACAAAGAAAAAGAAAACAGCAGCCTAACTTCTTTTCTTCTTTTTAATGATGAAGATTCCTGTTCCAACTGCTCCGACAGCTGCCAAAACTATTAGGACTATTGCCCATAAGGGAAAGCCTCCTCCTCCGTTTGTGCCTACCTTGTGCAGTTGAAAATCAACCGTTTTTGTTGGCGCATCCAAAGTCACCGTTTTAGCTTCAGAATCGTAATCTGCCAAGTTCGCGTTTACAATGCGATTGCCGTAGTTAATGTTGCCTATGCTGTAGACTCCATAAGTGTCGGTGTACACGCTAGAAGTGCCAATCGTGATTCTCACGTTGAACAGTGGCGCGTTGTCAGCTTTGTCTGTGACTGTCCCGCTTATTGTGCCTCTTTCAACGTCCGAGTGAACTTCATAGATGGCCACGTAAAGGCCGCCCTGCACGTTCGGAGTGTTAAAGTTTCGGCTTGGATCCGTGTTGTCAGGCTCATCTTCCCATCTGAGAAAATCATAGGTTACTGCGCCCACAGTGTCAGGGTTACTGAAGGTCAAATTGTGAGAGCCGTCAGCCAATTCTCCCCCGTACTCGGTTGTTCGGGGGATACCGTCAAGTGTGAAATGGAAGCCGAACTTGTCTACTCCTTCAACTTTTGCTTTCACGTTTATGAGCATAATTTACACTTCCACTATTTTCTGAGTTTTATTTTGACAGTGACCGCACGTTTCCAGTCTGAACCTTCTGTTGCAAATGTCACAAAGATAGAGGCCATTAGGTATCGGTTTCAAGTTGCCTTTGCAGCGGGGACACAGTTTGAACGCTGCTGATGGCGTAAACGGTTTGAGACCGAAACGCATTATGGGCCCGTAAGGACTATTTTCTGAAGTATTTGGTGTAGACATAGTACAGGATCACTGCCGCAATTATGCTGCCGACTCCGGCAATCATGAGTTTCTGATTGGGGGTTATTTTGGTTTTGCCTAGCGAGTAGGGGTCCTGGATTGCTTTGAAGCTTGGATAAGGCATCACGAAAACGTTTTCTGTGCTTTGTTGTCTGCCAAACTTGTCAGCGATCATTCCGTCAGCTGCGCCCGCAATCTCTTCCACAACCATGACGCGAATGTTCAACTGTAAAGCGCGAGCGCGATCTATGAGGGCACGTTTCACGTTTGCCAAGTATTGACTGCAAGTGTAACTTTTGACTTCAGCAGCTTTCTTTTCAGCTTCACTGGCGCTTGTCTTCAGTAAGCCCACTAGGTTAGGAGGCGTACTTTTTGGGTAGAACACGAAGATACGATTGTCAGTCATGTTTACCGTTCTCCCGCCAAGTATTTCTTTACTCGTTCAATCTCTGCCTGTGAAGGAGGCAACTCTTTCTTTTTGGGTTTAGCAGGAGTTATCTGTTTGAGTCCTTTCTGCACAGCTTTAGTTCCTTTCGTGAATGTTGGCAGGAATATTGGAGCCACAATGAATGCTGTTGCGGCGAGAAACAGTAGTCCCCAGACCCATCCTGGAACAGTGGTTAACAGGAAATAGACGGCAATCAACACTATGCCAATAGCCAAAAAGGGAAACAATGCGCCAATGAGTCCTAAAATGTCAGTCCAGATGAACGGTGAACCTTTCAGTTGGATAGTTACTTTTCGAGCGTCAAACTGGATGCTTTCAACGTGGGCAGTATGCGCTTCTAACTCGTCAATAAGCCGATTGGACAGTTGAAGAGCCTTTTCAGGCGTGATGTCGCAGTCTGTCTCAACCACAATTTCGTAGAGGAATCCGAAGTCGCTGATCCTAGGCAAAGCTACAGTTGGCACATGCACCTTGTCCATTTGAAGGACTCGGCCAACCGTCACAAGACTCAAGCTGTTCACCTAAGAGCAAGTGCAGGGAGCCTGTTGTCCAGCCTTAATCGTTATTGTTCCTGTGACTGTGGCTGAACCGCCGCCGATTGTTGCAACATACATTAACGTTGCAACCTCGTCCTGAGTGGGAGGAACCCAAACGTCAGGCGGTTGAGGAGCGTTTAAGCCCCAAACTATTGTTTCAGTCCATATTCCAGTCGGGCCCGTCACAAACGGAAAAGGCGTTAAGGATTGGCCGCCAACATAAATGCCTAAACTGCCGGTTGCGTTTGCAGGTCCCTTCACGGTGATTGTTTGACTGCATGGAGGCTGACAAGCGTTCACGTCACGGGGACTAACAGTCATGGTTACGCCAGCACCTTTCTTGCGCAACAGAAACCAGTAGACAGCAAAGATTCCGACGCCCATCACGGGAACAGCGATTGCGAGCTGAGTATTCCTATCACTTAGATCAACCATTCTAAATCACTACACATAATATTGTGTTGGCTGAGAATTTAAACTTTGATGTCGTAATACTTACTAAAACAAAGAAAAGGGGAAGCTACCTCAAAAAGAAGGCTCCAGCAAGCAAGCTTGCAGCTGCAGCAGGCAAGAAACCGCTTTCAAACGTGGTGTAGGGTTCAAGAAAGCTGACTCCTAACAGTTGAGCAACATTGGTTGCTTTGCAGCCGATGGTCACGGGACCCTCGTTGTCTTCGCCTCCCGCAAACAGTAGTCCAACAGGCTCGTTTGACTCGTCCTTCACAATGAGGCTGCCTGAGTCGCCTGGTGCGCTGAACTCGATGTTTCTGGGAATGCAGCGTACCTCGAAGCAGTCAACGAAAAAGGCAAGAAGATTACCGCTTCGATCGCGTAACTGTACGCTAGAATTTATGGCGACAACTTCTCCGAAAGTGTAGCCTGTTGTGCGTCCACATTTCCGTACATGCAAATGCAAAGTAGGGTCAACTGGTAAAGTGATTCTGCCGATCTCTTGAACCGTAGCTGTTAAAGTGTCCCGAGCTGTAGGCGTCATTAAGGCAGCATCAATCATGTTAGGTGAAGGAGGAGGCAAAACGGGATGCCCCTTCAACACTGTTCCAATCACGTCCTGCGGGTCATGGCCGCCGTCGATGCCTCCTGGCTGAACAACCGTTTGGCCGACAAGTCCAGGATACAGGCCGTACCGTGTTCCGAAAACGTGAGCATTGCTTAAGCCGTAGACTTTGCCTGTCTTATTGTCTTTGACGCGACAGGTCAACGTTCCTGCCATAGGCTGATTGTCAAGGCCTACACTTACTCCTCCTGGCACAGGCCGTACTCTGCCAGTTTGAGGACCGAACAGGCGAATTTCTCCGACAAGCACCTTAACAGGAACGCCTTCAATTGTGGAAGGAATCTTTCGGGCTTCTTCCTGAGTTCGCACGCGCACCTGAATACTGCCGTTGGAAACGGCTACGCCGACAACACCGCTCATTTGACTCAGCTGAGCCGCATACTTTTCCTTCACTTGCTTCGCTTTCTCTAAGGACATACAAAACCTCCAAACAATACTATGATAGACTGACGTATTTGTGTTTTACCTGAACCCGTAGCCTTTACCTCCGCCGCCGCCGTCTTTCTTTTTGCCTGTTGAAACAGCTATGACTCCTCCGACGCCTAAGCCTATGCCGCCCAACAGCATGCCCGCTTTTATCGGATCCAAGGACAGGCTAAACTCTTCATTGTACGTGGTTGGATACGTGATGCTGTAGTCGGTCACGTAGGGCCTCAAAAAGAATCCGAACAATCCGGCAGGCTGAATCGTTAACGTGTACGTGCCCTTCGCTATGCCCGTGATTGAAAATGAACCGTCGCCTGCTGTTACCGCCGATTTTCCGTCCAAAGTCACGGTTGCGCCGCCCATGACTCCAAACATGCTTCGGACAACACCATTCAAAGTTGCTTTTTTGTCAGGGTCAGGCGACGAATGGCATGAATTGTCATACCAGTAGCAATCGTTAGCTTCACAGGCCGCTTGAGACGTATACTGTGAACATTGAGGAGGCGTGATGCCTGACGCCGTAGCCGAGTTAATGCTAGCGTCATACGAGTCAGGAACAGGAGCAACGCCAGACGCAGTAGCCGAGTTAATGTTAACATCATACGGATCAGGAGCAGGCGCAACGCCAGACGCAGTAGCCGAGTTAATGTTAACATCGTAGTTGTCGGGAGGAGGAACAAGACCTGAAGCAGACGCCGAATTGACTCGGGCATCATAATCATCAGGCACAGGCGCTATAGCCTCCAACGTCAAAGGTGAAATGAAAAGAGGCTCAACAAAGGAAAGCTCTAAGGGAGAGCCAGGGTCTTCGACTCTTTGAGCTAACACAAACGCTTGTCCAGTTACAGCTGTTCCAGGAACGTAGTGGCCATAATGGACACGAACTTTTTTGGAGGCCGCCATTGACGCATCCACGGGAACACTACTAAGGAGCACATCAATCTCGTCGCGGATGTAGTCAACGGTTATTTCGTCGTTCAAGAGGACTCCATTCCAGAATGTCCCAGGCAAATATTCTGGATACCCCTCCACCTGAACCCAGGGCACACAGACCGTGTTAGCACTTGCCACTTTCTTTAAATGAATGTGTATGTTAAGAGAGTTGTCACGATTGTACAAGTCTGAACCAACAACAGGAATTTTATTATGCACTTTCCGTAGAAACGCAAAACTTGCAGGGAAGGGAAGGACAGAAACGGCGCTGGCTGCTTGAGGCATTGCACCGTGCGTACTGCTATAGTCGATATCCCAATAGATTTGCCGTATCCCCATAGGTCGAAGCATACTTCGGGTTATATGTTTAAAATCTACAGCTGCCCAATTACGTCCATCATCTCCGTTGCCTATCACACCATACTCGACCGTAATAGGGTACAGGTCGTCCCACTCATGACCAAGAGCCGGCAGGGGTAAAGGAGTTTTGTTTGAAAAAATAGCCTTAATTCTTTCTTGAGCTACGAAAGCTAAGCCTTTAAGATCACCATCAAAGCATTGAGCACCACCCATTGCTTCAAGAGGATCAAGGTCACTGAAAGCTATCACTTGCAAACTGCCTACGCCGTCTTCGCCGTCTAACTCTTGAACACGAACATATCCCCATGAACGGTTTCCAGGACTTGTCTCAGTTACTTGGCCCTTAAATGCGATAGGTAGTGCCGCGATATTTACTGATTTACTGTAACTTGAATCGCCGCTGCCCCTAATAGCTCCGCCGAAAAGATAATTGGGATACACAGTGACGTTAGGGCCGCCTTTCCAAAAGGGAAAATAGGTTTTATACCATACGGAAGAAATGTTGCAGAATGAACAAAATCGGCCGCCGCCTATCCCTTTAACAATCGTGCAGAATTGGCCAGGGTCAACTCCCTGAGCTCCTTCGCCGAGAGGAATCAGTCTTACTGCTTCTGTAGAGCCAGAGTTGGCAAGCAGAGTAAAATCTACCACTCTTTCCGCAGAATACCTGTCAAGACCATAGGCGTTATATATTGGCTGATCGTTTATGGCGATGACAAGACGCCACATGGTCACATCATTTGTACTGGTTGAACGAATATGAAGCTGGTGCGGTCCAGGCGCTAACTCCACAAACCATGTTTCATAAAAGGCCATATCTGATTGAAAACAAACATCAGCAGGATTCCTCGTAAAATCTTCATCTATTGGAGCGTCAAACCTGAAGGCAAACTCTCTTATTTCAGGGTCAGCTATTTCATTTTGATTTGACCCGTAAACAGTTACTATGACTTTCATCATGACACCTTTACACTCGCAGTAGACAAAGTTAAGCCAACACTGTTTGCAGATGAAATAGTAGGATGCCCATTCCCGTCAACAGTGTAATCTTTAGCTGTTTTTACCCACACGTCAAGTTTGAATGAAGACCACATTTCAGGAATTGCGCCGCTGGTAACGCTGACGACTACGGAGGCTCCAGGATTGAGACTCATTTTGGGGCTAGGCTTAGCGGGATAAACACCGCTGGCAATAGTTTGATGTTCAATCGTAATGTATAAACAAGCGTAAAAAGAGATGACGCTGCTAGTCGTGTTTGTCACTGTGAAAGTAGCTTTAACTTTGCCTCCTGCAACAACGTTAACCATGATTTACACTCGGCTACTATGTTACTCGAACAGTGTCTAGGCCATCAGCGTCAGAGTTTTTGATGTCGTAAGGCTGACAAAACCATGTAGTAGCGTCTATTTGAACACAGTCTTCGCTGCCCTGGCAGATTGTGCCGCCTACTGTTGGAGGACAATACGGGTTCTGTTCATCCTTCACTTCCATAACTATCACAAGTATGCCTAATATCCAGCCCAAGTGAGCAGATTGTAGAGGTTGACTCATATCCACATTTACAGTCTGTGTTTGTCCAGGAGTCAAAGTGACATGAACTGGCGTAGTGTTTCCGTACAGTATATCTGCTTCAGAAGGAGGATAGGATCCTGTGTAAAGCATCGCCACTATACTGTATGTGCGAGACCCGCTTGCGCGGCCTCCCGTGTCTGTAACTGAAACTGCGACGCGAACTGTTTGGCCTACGGGAATAAGTTGCTCCACCATTACTTTTTCGCCTCCTTACCAAGTCGTTTAACTTTAGGCTTACCTGCCGCTTTCAACAGTACCACGGTTGCGACGCCTACTCCGGCTCCTGCGCCGATGCCAAGCAATACCCGTTTGAACATGAGGTTTATGGTCAAGTCGATTGTTTCCGCTGCGGTGATAGCGAGTTCTTCGCCGTAGGGTTCATGCCACTTATGCGTCACTGTCAATCCGTAACTGCCCAGGGGCACGTTCAAGAATTCAAACTGTCCAGCACCGTCGGTTGTGACTGCTTCTTCAGCGTCACCCGCCAGCGTCACTGTTGCTCCGCCCACTGTTTTTAAGCCAAAGTATCCTCTGACTACTCCGCGTACAGTGGCAGTGTCACCTCCTGAAGGGTCTAAACTGTAGTTTCGCGTGTACGTTTGCGCTTCAGGAAGAGCCACGTCATTATCGTGAAGTGTTAGGTAGCCTACGGCCACCACGATTATGTCGTATGTGCCTGGTGGAATGCTAGAGATAAGGTAGTCGCCGTTAACGTCTGTTATGTCAGATAAGCCGCCTCCTAAACTAACGGTTGCGCCAGCGATCGGAGCGTGGTAAGTGTTAGAAGTTACTTTGCCCTGCAATGTGACAGTCTGTGCGCCTGACGAAATAAGAACCACGTCGCGTTGGTAACGTTGCGGATTGCTCAAGGTTATCTGTGTAGTGGAGGTTTGGTAGCCATTTTTCGTCACGGTCAACGTGTAGGCAGTGCTGAGGGTTGGAACATTCAAGATTTCATAGTCGCCAAACGCATCGGTCACGTCTGATAGGCTGCCGCCTAAACTGACGTTTGCCCCTTCAATCGGGTCGCTTGTGTCAGCGTCAGTTACTTTGCCCCATAACGTTGCAGTTGGAGTCACAGAAGGTTGAAGAGATATGTCGCGAGTGTAGGGTACCGCGTCGGGCATGTTTTGGGCGCTAGAGTAAGAGTCGAAGCCTGCTGCTACAACAGTCAATGGATACGGCGTGTTTGATGGAGGAACATTCGGGATCAGGTAGTC
>Ga0315273_10001166_pt1 | contig 29441 bp, 28 predicted proteins | sample YL17G02_0_MG_FD_205753 | JGI IMG/M metagenome (GOLD analysis project Ga0315273, IMG submission 205753) | Sediment microbial communities from Yellowstone Lake, YNP, Wyoming, USA - YL17G02_0 | ecosystem: Environmental > Aquatic > Freshwater > Lake > Sediment | place: USA: Wyoming | collected... | reverse complement strand
TCTGCAATCCGAAGACCGCCCGTTAATCGTCATCATGGGGGGGCGCGACAAGGCCGGCGATTTCTCGACACTGGCAGCATTGGTAAAACAGCATGTCAAACTGATTGTGCTGATCGGCGAAGCCTCCGACAAGATCGAAACCAGTCTCGGTAAGGTCACCGCAACCGTCAGAGCCAAAGATATTTTCGAAGCCGTCGAAGTTGGCTATCGCCATTCAACCACCGGTGATGTCATCATGCTCTCACCCGCCTGCGCGTCATTCGATCAATTCACCGACTACGAAGACCGCGGTCGCAAGTTCAAACAGGCTGTGCTGGAACTGGCTCAGAAAGAAGGCGGCAAATGAGACCTTCGCAGAGCATGGATCGCACGATCATCATCGTCGTCGGCTTGCTGCTTCTCGTCGGTACCGTGATGGTCTATTCCGCCTCGGCGATGTTGGCGGAGACGCGCTACAACGGCGACGCGTTCTTTTTCAAACGCCAACTCCTCTGGTTAGCCATCAGCGCTGTCGCCTGCTATTTTGCGTCGCGCTTCGACTATCAGAAATTCGTGCCTCTTGCTTGGCCGCTAATCATTGTGTCACTGGGGCTGCTGGTCTATGTGCTCTTTGGTCGAGAAATCAATGGAGCTAAGCGTTGGATCAGTTTGGGAATCGTCGGTTTCCAACCATCGGAAGTATTCAAGTACGTCTTGATCATTTTCCTCGCGACGATGCTCTCCATCAAGCGGGAGAAAATCAAACAAATCAAATCCGTGCTGCTACCGGCGGGACCGCTGATTGCAGTCGGTTTCATTTTAATCCTGCTCGAACCGAATCTCGGTACCGTGCTGATTCTGTCGGCAATAGTCTTCGTACTGTTTTTCCTTGCAGGTGTGCGTGCCCGTCTGCTCGCGCTGTTCCTGTCCGGCATGGGCTCTGTTGCATTCTTCATGGTTTTTGTCATTGGTTACAAACGCGCCCGCGTTGACACCTTCCTGGCGTCGGTCTCCGATCCGCTACAAGCCAGTTATCAGATCAAGCAGTCGATTCTGGCCATCGGTTCCGGCGGTTTTCTCGGCCGCGGACTTGGTCATGGGAGCGCCAAGCTATTCTATTTGCCCGCTCCGCACACCGATTTCATTTTCGCCACACTTGCCGAAGAAGGCGGCTTCCTGCTCGCGCTTTTCGTACTCGTGCTAATTGCGCTGCTGGTTTGGCGCGGCATACGCACCGCGATTCATTCATCCGACCTGCTCGGATTCTATCTCGCTCTCGGAATCACGATGTTGATATTCGTGCAAACAGCCACCAATCTGCTAGTGGCTACGGCGATGATCCCGGCAACCGGGCTGCCGTTGCCGTTTCTGAGCTACGGTGGTTCTTCAATGGTGTTTACCTCAATCGGGATTGGCATACTGCTCAACATCAGCAAGTATTCGGTTACGACTCCCCAGCTATTCAAGTCGAGGGCTGAATGAAGAAGATCATGTTTGCCGGTGGCGGCACCGGAGGCCATCTTTTTCCGGCCTTTGCCCTCGCCGAAGAGTTCAAACGTCGCCTCCCCGATGACTGCGAGATTCGCTTTTTCGTAACCGGTCGCGACATCGAGATGAAGCTGATCTCTTCGCGCGGTTACGGTACAACCCGCATTCATGTCCACGGACTTAAGCGCGGCACCTTGGTCGGCAACGCGATGTTTTTCCCGGTGTTGTTCTTCGGCATCGTCGAAGCGATTGCCAAAGTCATTTCATACGATCCTAAACTAGTTGTCGGCACGGGCGGCTATCTCTCGTTTCCGGCCGTGCTCGCCGCCAAAATCACCAATCGTCCGGCTTTTATTCAGGAGCAAAACTCTTATGCTGGTATTGCCACGCAAAAACTGGCGCGCTTCGCCGATCTGATTTTTATCGCCTATCATGAATCGCTTCGCAATATCAAATTCCACGACAAATGCATCCTCTCCGGCAATCCCGTCAATCCCAAAATGGGAACGGTCGATCGCGAAGAGGCAATCACCCGCTTCAAACTTGATCCGGGCAGGAAAACGCTGCTGATTCTCGGCGGCAGTCAGGGCGCTGCGTCAATCAACGCCAAGATTCGTCAGTCGCTGGCCGAACTGAAAGCCATCTCCAATCTGCAACTGATCTGGCAGGTCGGCAACCATCAAGACGAAATCGACAAATTCAATGCCTCCGGTGTTCGGGGTCTCGCAATACCGTTTATCGAGGACATGCCTGCCGCTTATGCCGCTGCCGATCTCGTGCTGTCACGCGCGGGTGCGCTGACTCTGGCCGAGATTACCGCCACTGGCAAGCCGGCGATTCTGGTGCCTTTTCCATACGCCACCGACGATCACCAGACCAAGAATGCGCAAGCGTTGGAAGAGGCCGGGGCGGCAATGATCATCAAGGATTCGCAGCTTCCGGAATTGAATCTGGTCGGCCTGGTGTCGCAACTTCTCAAAGACGATGACAAGCTCACCTCCATGTCGATGGCGAGCCTGTCGCTTGGGCGTCGCGATGCCGCTGCGGCAATTGTGCAAAGGATATTTGAATATATGGGGTGGAAATGAAATTCGGCAAGGTCAAGAAGCTTCACTTTGTCGGCATCGGTGGTATCGGCATGTGCGGCATTGCGGAAGTATTACATAATCAGGGTTACGTCATCACCGGCAGCGACCTGTCAATGACCGAAGTTACCGATCATCTGACAAAGATCGGCATTAAAGTTGTGCAGGGACATGTTGCGGAGAACATCGATGAGGCCGACTGTGTCGTGATTTCTTCGGCGGTTCATGCTGACAACCCCGAAGTCAACGAGGCCAAACGCCGCAAGATACCGGTCATCCGTCGCGCGGAAATGCTCGGTGAACTGATGCGCCTGAAATTCGGCATCGGTGTCGCCGGCACCCACGGCAAGACGACTACTACTTCCATTCTCGGTCATCTACTTGTCGAAGCCGGCATGGATCCGACGGTAATGGTCGGCGGACGTGTAATTTCGTTGGGCACTACGGTCAAGCTGGGTAAAGGCGATCTATTGGTTGCCGAGGCCGACGAATACGACCGCTCGTTCCTTAATCTCACCCCGTCAATGGCCGTGTTGACAACGATTGAAGAAGACCATCTCGACTACTACAAAGACCTCGCCGAGATCATGGCGGCATTCACCCAATTCGCCAACAAGGTGCCGTTCTATGGCGCCATCCATCTAAACCTCGACGACTCCAATGTCGTCAGCTTGATTCCCGATCTGATTCGGCCGGTGCGTACCTTCGGAATCAAATCGCAGGCTGACACCCGCGCCGACAACATCATAGCCGACGGTACTGCGACTAACTTCGATCTGTATTACCATGATTACCGATTGGGTCACATTCATCTTCCGCTCCCCGGTGTCTTCAATGTCAAGAACGCTCTCGCGGCGATTTCCGTCGCGCTGGAATTCGATATCCCGTTTGAGACGATAAAAAAAGCGCTCGAAAGCTTCAAAGGTGTTAATCGTCGCTTCGACTTGATCGGTGAACAAAACGGCATCAAGGTTTACGATGACTACGCGCACCATCCGACCGAGATCGATGTCACCCTGCGTGCTGCCAAGGTCGCGTTCAAGAGTCGAGTGATCGTCGTCTTCCAACCGCACCTGTTTAGCCGTACGCGCGATTTCTATCGAGAATTCGCGAAGTCACTGTTGATGTGTGATATGCTGATCCTCGCCAAACTCTATCCCGCGCGCGAGGCACCGATCGCCGGTGTAACCTCACAAATGATCTCCGATGCCGCCGCACAGTTCGGTCACAAGAATGTTCGCTATATCGAGGACATTACTAGAATACCATCAGCCATCGCCGAATACGCACAACCCGGCGATGTAGTGTTCACCATCGGCGCGGGGGATATCTATCGTACCGCTCCCAAGATTCTGGAGGCGTTGAAGAAATGAAACGACCGCTTCCGAAACTGCTGTTTCTGTTTTCCCTGCTGCTCTTGGGCGTCGGTTATGGAGTGAAGTCCTATCCGGTCATCACGCTCAAAGAGATTGACATCTCCGGCAGCAGCCGCATCACCGCAGACAATGTGCCGGTCACACTCGGGCAGAACATCTTTGATATCGACTTGTTGCGAGTCGTCAACGCGGTCTATGGCAATCGCTTTGTCGAATCGGTCTCTGCGAGAATCGACCACATGGGCAAGCTCTTGGTGAAGGTCGTCGAGAAGGTGCCGATCGCTTACATCTACTTGGATGATCTCTACGCGGTCACCGCGCGCGGTGAACTTGTGCCGTCGAACATCGCCGACACCATCCTCACGTTGCCGGTTATTCAGGGTTTCCGAGCGGACTCGGTAAGTATGTATCAAGTTATCGATAGCCCGGCCTTGCGATCTGCACTAAGACTGATCAAAGACCTGCGTGAGAAATACGCCGACACATTCGCCAACCTTTCCGAAGTGCGAGTTAATGATGCCGGTCTCGGCTTGATCTTCGAGCCGGGTTCGGTGGTAGTCAACTTCGGCTGGGGCGACAATGACAAGAAAATAGAACGAATGCAGAATATTCTATCCAGCAACAAGAATCCCGGTCTCGATCTGGACCTGCGGCTTGTCGATCTGGCGGTAATGAGAACAAGAACTATCAATAAAGAGGCAAACTATGGCATCTGAAAGAGTGGTATGCGGACTTGACATCGGCACAACCAAGATTTGTGCCTTGATCTGTCAGGTGTCGCCTGACGGCGAGGAAAAAATCATCGGCATCGGCACGGCGCCATCCGAAGGTCTCAAACGCGGCGTGGTTGTCAATCTGGAGAAAACAATCGGCTCAATCGAACGTGCCGTTACTTCCGCGGAAGAAATGGCGAAAGCGGAAATCGGTTCGGTGTATGCAGGTATCGCCGGCGACCACATCAAAAGCATCAACTCGCGCGGCGTTATCGCTGTCAGTCGCTCTGACAATGAGATTTCGGAATACGATGTCGAGCGCGTCATCGCCGCCGCCAAGGCGGTCGCGATTCCCGCCGACCGCGAAATCATTCATATCCTGCCGCAGGAATTTATCGTCGATGATCAGGGGGGCATCAAAGATCCAACCGGCATGTCGGGCGTACGGCTCGAAGCCGAGGTCCATATCGTCACCGGCGCCATTACCTCCGCGCAAAACATTTATAAGTCGATCAGGCGTGCCGGTTATGAAGTCAACGACCTGGTGTTGCAACCGCTGGCGTCAGCGATGTGCGTCCTCAACAACGACGAAATGGAACTTGGTACCGTGCTCATCGACCTCGGTGGCGGCACGACCGATCTGGCTCTCTTTACCGATTCGTCAATCCGGCACACGTCGGTGATCGGTCTTGGCGGACGGAACATCACGAACGATCTGGCAATTGGCCTGCGTACGCCGGTAGACCATGCCGAGCAGATCAAGATCGACTTCGGCGCCGCGATGGTTAGTTTGGTGGAGGCGGACGAGATGATCTCCGTGCCGACTGTTGGCGACAGGCCTCCGCGGGAAGTCTCCCGCAGCGTCGTGGCCAACATCATCGAGCCACGCGTTGAAGAAATCTTCAAACTGGTCCTGATGGAACTGAAACGCACCAACTTCTATCAATCTGTTGCCGGCGGTATCGTGCTGACCGGTGGTGGTTCACTGCTGCGGGGCATTGATTTGCTGGCGGAGCAAATCTTCGATATGCCGGTACGCGTCGGCATTCCCAAGGGCTTTACCGGTATGGCGAACATCGTCAGCAACCCGATCTACTCGACAGCATACGGATTGGTCCGCTACGGCATCGATCATCCGGAGAAGAGCAGACGGGACGCGGGCATCTTCAACCGCACCTTCAGCCGGTTGGAACGAGTATTTAATTCGATGTTTAATTTCTAAGATAGAGAGAAAGGCTTTTACGATGAGCGATAACCCGATGAAATTGGAATTCGCCTCCGACTATGCGAACTACGCCAAGATTAAAGTCGTTGGCGTCGGCGGCGCCGGCGGCAACGCCGTAAATCGCATGATTGCGCATGGTCTGACCGGCGTAGAGTTCATCTCGATTAACACTGACTCACAGGCGCTCGATTTCTCCAAGGCCGATGTCAAGCTTCAGATCGGTGGCAATGTTACCCGCGGACTCGGCGCCGGTGCGCGACCGGAAGTCGGCAAGCAGGCGATGGAAGAAGACCGCGACCGCGTAGCATCATTATTGCAAGGCGCCGATCTCGTTTTTGTCACTGCCGGCATGGGTGGTGGCACCGGTACCGGTGGCGCGCCGATTGTCGCCGAAATTGCTCGCGAAATGGGAGCCCTGGCCGTGGCCATCTGCACCAAACCGTTCGAGTTTGAGGGTCGCAAGCGGATGAATCGCGCACTGACAGGTATCGACGAACTCAAGACGCGTGTCGATACGCTGATCATAATTCCCAATCAACGGTTGCTGTCGATTGTCGATCCCTCTACCAAATTGACGGATGCCTTCATAATGGCGGACGACGTTTTGTTCCGCGCGACCAGAGGCATCTCCGATCTGATTACGATACCCGGACTGATCAACTGTGACTTTGCCGATGTCCGCACCGTGATGATGGAAATGGGGGATGCCATGATGGGCTCCGGTGTCGGTACCGGTGAAAACAAGGCCGCCAACGCCGCTCGTATGGCGATCAATTCGCCGCTGTTGGAGGATGTCATCATCTCAGGCGCGAAAGGGGTGCTGGTCAACGTTACCGGCTCACCCGACATGACGCTCTACGAAGTTAATGAAGCCACCACGGTAATCTATGACGCTGCCGGTTCGGACGCCAATATCATCTTTGGCGCGGTCATTGATCCGGCGTTGGACGACGAAATCCGTGTAACCGTTATCGCCACCGGATTCGGCACCGCCAAGCGCCAGATGATTGAGAAGATGGAACAACCGGAGCCGGTAGACCTGTTCGAGAAACGAGGCGAAATGCCTTTTGTTTCTCGTATTGCTGGTTTCGATAAGCCGGTGACAGCCGAGCAACTGGTTACCGAAAACGCCGAGGCAATCAACTTCGAGGATCTCGAGGTGCCTGCGTTCTTGCGCAACCGTGCCCGATGATGTGAACAAATTCGCCTGTCGAGGAGCACTAAACAAAGATATCCTGATCCCATGACTGCCATGAGACCAGTTGCACCCCCGGTTCCCCACGGGCCGGGGGTGTTCGTTTCGCGGAAAAGTATGCTGAAGCGTTTGAGGCAACACTATCCGGAGAATAAGGTGTTTGATAGACAACAACTTACGACCACGAAAGGGCTTACGACGTGTTAAAGCGTTACTTTAAAATTTTTGTTGATAGCATGCGTATTGGTCAATAGATTCGCGTCGTAGCGAACAGAAAAACAGGAGAATTTGATGCCCAAAATCGCACAATGCCGCGCCCGCGAAATTCTCGACAGCCGTGGAAATCCCACCGTCGAGGTGGATGTACTGCTTGAAGACGGCTCGTTTGGACGGGCGGCCGTGCCTTCCGGCGCCTCCACGGGAAGCAATGAAGCGCTTGAACTGCGTGATGGCGACAAGAAGCGCTACGGCGGCAAAGGTGTGCTCAAGGCCATCGAAAATGTGAACGATAAAATTGTACCGGCGCTCAAGGATGAAGGTATCGATGTCCTCAACCAGCGCGAGGTGGACGAATTCATGATTTCTCTGGATGGCACGCCGGGCAAGAAGATGCTTGGCGCCAATGCCATTCTGGCCGTCTCACTGGCGGTTGCCAAAGCGGCGGCTTCATACTCCATGCTTCCGCTCTATCGCTATGTCGGCGGCACGAACGCCCGCATAATCCCTCTTCCGATGATGAACATTCTTAACGGCGGCAAGCATGCCGACAACAAAGTCGATCTGCAGGAATTCATGATTATGCCGGTTGGCGCCGAAACTTTCTCCGATGCGCTTCGCATGGGCGTGGAGGTCTTCCATAGCTTGAAGGGAGTGCTTCATAGTAAGGGCTACAACACTTCCGTCGGCGATGAAGGCGGCTTTGCACCAGACCTGAAGTCCAATCGCGAAGCGCTGGAAGTTATCAGTGAAGCGGTAACCAAGGCCGGGTACAAGCCGGGCACCGACATCATGTTTGCCCTCGATCCGGCAGCCTCCGAACTCTACGACGCCAAAAAGAAGAAATACGTTTTGGCCGGTGAGGACCGCTCACTTTCTACCGACGAGATGGTCAAGTACTACGTCCAGTTGACCAGGGACTTCCCAATTATATCTATCGAAGACGGTCTCGCCGAAAGCGACTGGGAGGGTTTTGCCCACTTGACCAAGGAAGTCGGCCACAAAGTGCAGATCGTCGGCGACGACTTGTTCGTAACCAATCCCGTATTCCTGGAACGTGGCATCAAAGAGAAAGCCGCGAATGCTATCCTCATTAAACTAAATCAGATCGGCACGCTGACCGAGACGCTGGACACTATCCAAATGGCAACTCGCGCCGGCTTTGCTTCAGTCGTGTCGCATCGTTCCGGTGAAACTGAAGACACAACGATCGCTGATATTGCGGTAGCCGTAAATGCCGGTCAGATCAAGACCGGCTCACTCTGCCGAACCGATCGGATCTGTAAATATAACCGTCTGCTGAGGATCGAAGAGGAACTCGATAACATGGCGGAGTTCCCCGGCAAGGCGGCATTCTTTAACCTCAGGTAGGACACGCATTCTTGCGTGTCCGCTCTTGTGTTGTGCGCGGTGTACGTCCTCGTGCACCGCGATTACGGTAGGATAGGCATTCTTGCCTGTCCCACGATGGCTGCCCCACCGCTTGCGGTGGGTTTGATAGAACATAGAGTACGTTGTTTGTTGTGTCAGGTCTTGTCCGGCAGTTGCCGGATGTGACCTGACACTTGAAAGAATCATGCACAAAGAGGCCGAGCAACCCATATCTACCTACCGCGTCGTTATCTTGCGGTTTATCCTGCTGGCGTTTTTCCTGGCCATCGGCTTCAAGCTGACTGTGGGCGAATACGGCTTTCTAAATATGATAGAGTTGCGCAGGCAGATCACCGAACTGAAAGCCGAGGAACTGAAACTCTGCGCACAGGTTGTTGATCTGGAACTCAAACGCGATCGTCTGCTATCTGACTCGCTCTACATCGAAAAAATCGCCCGCAAGAATTTCCAGCTTAAGCGCCCCGGCGAAACCGTTATTGAGTTTTAGCCGACTGCACGGCGATGGCTCTCAAAAAAACCGAACTGCTGGTTCTCAAGCGAACCCGAATTCAGGAGAGTTCTCTCTTCCTGATCTGTCTATCGCGTGACTATGGCAAGTTGCCGCTGGTTGCCAAGTCGGCCGTCCGTCCGGGTTCATCCAGCGCTGAATCGCTCCAATATTTCGCTGTCTCCGATGTTGTCTTCTACCAAAGTGAAAAAGAAGCAGCCGATTACATCTCCAAGGCTGATCTCGTCGAGACATTCGACAACATCGCCCAAAATGAGCGGAAGTTCGGTTATGCCTCGGCGGCGCTGGAATTCTCCAATCTGTTTCTGCCCGAACATGAAGCCAACAGCCAGGTCTATTTCAATCTTAAGAAGTTTCTGCGCAGCTTGAATCAATCGAAGGAAAAGGATTTCCGCCGGGAGATTTTGCATTTCTGGTATCTGCTCTGTATATTCTGCGGCTACGCTCCCGAGCTCGGGCACTGCGTTCAGTGTGGTGGCAAACTTGCCGGTGACCGCCTGATGCTTGACCCCGAACGCGGTGGATTGGTTTGCGCCAAATGCTTCGGCGACCGGTTGTTGATCGGTCTCGACCGTGGCACGGTCAAAGTACTGGAGCGGCTGGCCGGAACCGATGTTAGTGACAACCGCAAGGTGACGCTTACCAGGGCGCAGCAGGAGCAGATTCGGCAGATGCTGACGGCGCTGACCGAGTACCATATCGGGAAACGAGTCGATTTGAAGTCGTTCGATTTCTTGCGGAAATTGGATATTATGAATCAGGATGGAGGAATCCGTGGCGAAGACAGTTGATAGAATGGAGCAGATCGTTTCCCTGTGCAAACGGCGTGGCTTTGTGTTTCAGTCGTCCGAAATCTACGGCGGTCTTGGCAGTTGCTGGGACTACGGTCCTTACGGCGTCGAACTGAAACGCAATCTGAAAGATTTCTGGTGGAAGGCCATGACCCAAAAACGGGATGATGTCGAAGGGCTCGATGCCGCGATCCTCATGCACCCCAAGGTCTGGGAAACCTCCGGCCACGTTGCCAATTTTACCGATCCCCTCGTCGACTGCAAAAAGTGCAAAGCCCGTTTCCGCGCCGATCAACTGGAAACCGCCCGCTGTCCGCTTAAACCATCCAAGTCACCACTTGAATGCGGCGGCGAACTGACCGAACCGCGGATGTTCAACCTGATGTTCAAAACCTTTATGGGTCCCGTCGAAGAGGATTCCGCCGTCGTCTATATGCGTCCCGAGACCGCACAGGGCATCTATGTCAACTTCCTGAATGTCATGGGGCCATCCCGCCAGAAAGTGCCGTTCGGTATCGCGCAGATCGGCAAAGCTTTCCGTAACGAAATCACCCCCGGCAATTTCATCTTCCGCACCCGCGAATTCGAACAGATGGAAATGCAGTTCTTCATCAAGCCGTCGGAGGATGACCAGTGGTTCGACTATTGGAAAGCTGAGCGCCTGCAATGGTACTACGACCTCGGCATCAACAAAGACAAGCTCCGTTACCACGAGCACGGCAAGGACGAGTTGGCGCACTATGCCAAGAAAGCATTCGATATCGAATACGAATTCCCGTTTGGCTGGAAAGAACTGGAAGGCATACACAACCGCACCGATTTCGACCTAAGCCGTCACACCGAAGCCACCGGCAAGGATCTGAGCTATTTCGACGAAAAGACGCGCGAGAAATTTATCCCGTACATCATCGAAACGTCAGCCGGTTGTGACCGCACTCTGCTGGTGTTGTTGGTCGACGCCTACACCGAGGAAGAGGTCAAAGGCGAAACGCGCGTGGTGCTGAAGTTCTCACCCAAGATCGCTCCGGTCAAGGTCGCCGTTTTCCCGCTGGTCAACAAGGACGGTATGCCGGAAATCGCGATGAAGGTCTTCCACGATCTGAAAGCACACTTCAAGGTATTCTATGACGATTCCGGCGCGGTGGGACGACGCTACCGCCGCATGGACGAAATCGGCACGCCGTATTGCGTGACCATCGACGGCCAAACCTCACAGGACGAAACCGTCACCATCCGCGACCGTGACTCGATGGAGCAAACCCGTGTCCGCATCGCCGACCTGGTGCCGACGATCAAAGCCAAGATTGAAGGGTAAGTCCTGTAGAGCCAGGCTGCATTTTGGTATGGCGGGAACCATGCTATTCTTGATGTCGAAAACAAGTGCGTTTTCGCCGGTGACTGCCGCGCACAGAATCCCAACACAAGTTGTGGGGCGCCCAGCGCCCAGTCATAGAAAGAATCGTTTATGGCTTAGTCGCTTATGTCTTGAACCAACATCAGGTTGTACCCAAATGCCAATTTATACAGAGTTCTTGACAGGATCCATAGCAGATTCCCCAAGAAATGCCTTGACAAATTCCGAAACGCTATTATCTTGATACCAATTAGAGGAGTTATTGCTGGAATGAGTAGCTATCTGGAAACGACAGGTCTTTATTGGTGGTATCAACCCACCTCCGCAGTTGGGCCTTTCGCTTTGCAGCGCTCCTGAAAAGAGAAAGAGAAATCGAGGCCCACTGTCGGAATAGACAGTGGGTTTTTTTATATGCAAGGTTAGAAGAGATGATTGATTTCGAGCGACATATTGAGAATTCAGACCTTGAAATAAGCTCTGACGCCGCGCTGCCGGGTAGCGACAACTATTTTTATTACTGGTGGTGGCAGAACGCCTGCATTGCCGACAGCGGAGGAAGGCTTTAAAGGATAGTATCCAAGCCGGAAATAATGCCGAAGCCCGCTGTCAGAAGCTGATAGCGGGCTTTCTTGTATAAGAAGGTGAACTCATGGTATTTCAAACGATTCTTTCAGCAAACGATGTCGGACGAGCATCTCAGTTGCATGTGATCTCATCGTCCATCCCGGCCGATTTGGAGACGCCCGTTTCGGCATATTTGAAGCTAAAAAAACATGGCGCCAAGTGCCTTTTGGAAAGCGTCGAGGCGGGAACGATCGTCGGGCGATATTCCTTCATCGGAATGCGGCCGGAATTCAGGATAATCGTTACCCGCGAACAAATTGAGATCAAGAATGGTAAGACTGCGATGGCGATCCCGCTAACGTCGGAAAAGTCGGCGCTGTCCGTTATCAAATCGCTCCTGCAACAGGTTAAACTCACCGGCGTTCACGACCAACCCCGGCTTTTGGGTGGCGCCGTGGGCTTTATCAGCTACGATTTCGTCCGCTGCTTCGAAAAGATTCCCGACCTGTTGCCCGATGATCTCCATCTGCCTCTGGCAATGTTCCATATGATTGATACGCTCCTGGTTTTTGATCACGTCCGCAGGAAAATCGACATCCTTTGCCTTACCGATGCCTCCACGGAAAAGGAAGCTGAAGACAAGATAAACCAGATCAAGGCAACCCTTCTTGAACCCCTGTCGCTACCGAGTTCGGAGCGCTGTCAGGTACCGTCGGTAGAACCGGTATCCGATTTGACGCCGGATCAATTCTGCCGAGCGGTCGACGATGTCAAGAGGCACATTAAGGCAGGTGATGTTTACCAGCAGGTTATTTCCCGCAGGCTCCGTGGGAGTACGTCGGCTGATCCGTTTCTGGTCTACCGCTCTCTGCGGATGCTGAATCCGTCGCCATATATGTACTTCCTTGATTTTGATGATGTCGTTCTCATCGGTTCTTCACCGGAAGCTATGGTTCGCCTCGAAAACCGCATCGCGACCATTCGCCCTATTGCCGGAACCAGACCTCGGGGTACAACCGAAGATGAAGACAGGAAACTTTCCGAGGAGCTTCTCGCCGACGAGAAGGAGCGGGCCGAGCACGTTATGTTAGTTGATCTAGGTCGGAATGATCTGGGGCGATGCTGCGAAATCGGAACAGTCAAGGTGACCGACTTCATGATAGTCGAACGCTTTTCACATGTTATGCACCTGACCTCGAACGTCACCGGGAAGCTCAATCCCGGGCTGGACCAGTTTGATTTGTTCCAAGCCGCCTTTCCGGCAGGCACCGTTACGGGGGCGCCGAAAATTCGAGCCATGCAGTTAATCGAAGAAATAGAAAAAACCAAACGTGGCCCCTACGCCGGAGCGGTCGGTTATTTCAGTCTATCCGGCGACTCCGATTGGTGCATCAATATCAGAAACATCACAATGAAAGGCCAAGATTACTATCTGCAAGCAGGCGCCGGCATAGTGGCCGATTCAGTTCCGGCCAACGAATTCGCCGAAACTGAGAGCAAAATGGCGGCCTTAAAGAAGGCAATTGAAATTGCCGAAAGGGGCTTGAGATGATAGTCATAATTGACAATTACGATTCCTTCACATATAACCTGGCTCAATACGTTGGGGAACTGGGGCAGGAATTCAAAGTGTTTAGAAACGACGCCATAACAATTGCGGAAATAGCCGGGATGAACCCCTCGCACCTGATAATTTCTCCCGGGCCGGGACGTCCGGAAGATGCCGGAATCTCGTGTGAGATAATAACACACTTCTCCGACAAGTTGCCTATTCTCGGAGTTTGTCTCGGACATCAGTGCCTTGCTCACGCTTTCCATGGCACAGTGGCCTCGGCCGATCGACTGATGCACGGCAAAGTGTCGCAGATATACCATTCCGGAAAGGGAATTTTCCGCGGGATACCGTCGCCTTTCGAGGCCACCCGCTATCATTCTCTGGTGGCTCTGGCGGAATCCCTGCCCGAGCAGATTGAGGTCACCGCTCACACAGCCGATGGCGAAGTGATGGGAATCAGACTGAGAAATAGGCCGGTGGAAGGAGTGCAGTTTCACCCCGAGTCGATACTTACCAAACATGGCAAGCAGCTTCTGGGCAACTTCCTGGCAACGAGGTAAACGATGAAAGATACTATCAAGAAACTTAGCGAAGGCCGTAACCTGACAGACGTCGAGTGTGGGGAAGCAATGGAGAAGATCATGTCCGGAGAAGCCACTCCAGTCCAGACTGCGGCTTTCCTGACCGCTCTGCGTCTAAAAGGCGAAACCACCGACGAAATCTTCGGGGCCGCCCGGCTACTTAGAAGCAAGGTTCGACCGGTGACACATCACCAGGAAATGGCTTTTGATAACTGCGGGACCGGAGGTGACGGCTCGGGAACATTCAACATCTCCACGACGGCTGCCATCATTATCGCGGCCTGCGGTGTCCCGGTCGCCAAACATGGTAATCGGTCGGTATCAAGTAGCTGCGGCAGCGCCGATGTTCTCCAGCAGTTGGGAGTGGAACTGCTGCTTTCTCCGGAGCAGATCGGGGAATGTATTGATGAAGTCGGCTTCGGTTTTCTCTTTGCGCCCAATCTGCATCCGGCTATGAAAACAGTGGCTCCGGTGAGGAAAGAGTTGGGCTTTCGCACGATTTTCAACCTGCTTGGGCCCCTGACGAACCCGGCTTCCGCCACACATCAATTAATCGGAGTTTTCGACGGCAGTTATGTCGAGAGAATAGCCGAAGCGGCGCGTCGTCTGGGTATCACGAGAGTAATGGTAGTTCACAATCAAGAAGGAGTGGATGAAATCGCTACAACCGGTCTGAACCAGATATGCACCGCCGAAAATGGGGCGTGCAGATCATTCCTACTGGATCCTCAAGATTATCACTTTCAGCGCTGCAATGTGAGCGATCTGCGTGGTGGCGATGCCGGCCAGAGTGCGAACATCACTCTCTCTATTTTGAGGGGAGAAAAAGGGGCGCGAAGGGATACGGTCATATTGAACGTTGCAGTGTCTCTTCACTTGGTTGGCAGGGCTGACAGTATTGATACCGGCATTGAGATTGCTGCCGACTGTGTGGATTCCGGGCTCCCCCTGAAAAAACTGGAGACTTTTGCGGCATTGACCAGGAAACTTTGCCATGCTTGACCAGATTGTTTCATACAAAAGAAGCCAACTCGAAGCAATCGACACGACTGCTGGAATCAAAATGATGGAAGCCATGATAAGCAATCTGCCGCCTACGATCAGTCTCAAAGAAAAGATTCAGGCAGAACCTGACATCTCGATAATTGCCGAGATCAAGCGGCAGTCTCCGTCTCGAGGAACTCTAAACAGTCAGATGGGAATAGTCGAACTGGTGAGGGCATACGAAAGTGCCGGCGCCGCGGCAATTTCGGTTTTGACCGAAGACGGGTTTTTCCGTGGCTGCCCCGACGACTTGGTCACCGCCAAGAAGAACACTTCTTTGCCGATCTTGCGCAAGGACTTTATCATAGACGAGTATCAGGTATGGGAATCACGGGTGATCGGGGCGGATGCCATACTTCTGATAGTCAGGATTCTCTCTGTTGCGAAGATGTCCGAGCTTAGTCGGCTGGCTCAGACGCTCGATCTCGATGTTGTCATAGAAGTTCACGATCGGAGTGAATTGGACCTGGCTCTTCCTCTGTGCCCTCGCATAATAGGCATTAATAATCGCAATCTGGCGACCTTTGAAACCGATCTGACTACCTTCGCATCGCTCGCTTCTGCTATTCCCGCTGACACTCTCACAATCAGTGAAAGTGGCGTGTTTAGTCGAGACGACATCCTCTTCCTGAAGGAACGTGGAGCGGATGCCGTCCTGGCCGGCGAGAGCATTATTGCCAGTCCAGACCCATATTCGAAAATCTGCGAGCTGCGAGGGACAGCCCCATGACCCGAATCAAAATTTGCGGCATAACCAACATTGAAGATGCATTGAAGGCGGCGGAACTTAGCGCTCATGCGGTCGGATTTATCTTTTCCGAAGGACCACGCCGGGTCGATCCCGAGACAGCCAGAAGTATTAGCTTAGCACTACCTCCGTTCATAAGCAAAGTTGGCGTATTCGTCAATGAGGAAAGGGAAGTTATAGAGCATCAGGCTCGTTTGTGCCGTTTGGATGTTGTTCAAATACTTGCCTCGGACGATCGCGACGACAATTACTTATACAGTGTCCCCACTATAAGAACCTTCCGGGTCGCGAACATGGACATTCTAACGGTAATCGGTCAATCAAACGCTGCTTATTTCTTGCTGGATACTTTTGATCAGCGACAAAACGGCGGAAGCGGTCGCATCTTTGACTGGAACATTGCCAAGGAAGCGACAAAGTTGGGTCGCGTTATTCTCGCCGGCGGTTTGAATCATCACAATGTTGCCGAGGCTCTTGATGTCGTACATCCCTATGCCGTCGACGTCAGCAGCGGCGTGGAAAAAAGCCCCGGGATCAAAGACCATGAGAAAATGCGCTTGTTCATTAAGGAGGTCCAAGCTTGGGACAACCGGATAGGTTAGGATATTTCGGTCAGTACGGGGGACGTTTTGTTCCTGAGACAGTTATGGCCGCCCTGCTGGAATTGGAGCGAGAGTATCTCCGTGCCCGCCATGATAAGCGGTTCCGCGAAAATCTGCTTGATCTCATGCGAAACTACTCCGGTCGCCCGACACCTCTGTACTTTGCTGAAGGGACGAGTCGTCGCTTGCGGGGAGCGCGCATATATTTGAAGCGCGAAGATCTAAATCACACCGGCGCTCACAAGATCAACAACTGCCTTGGACAAGGGCTGCTGGCGAAACAAATGAACAAGAAGCGAGTCATTGCCGAAACCGGAGCCGGTCAGCACGGAGTGGCGGTCGCCACGGTCGCTTGTTTGTTCGGCCTGACATGTACCGTCTACATGGGGCGAACCGATATGAAGCGGCAAAAGCCCAATGTAGACCGGATGCGGCTCTTAGGAGCCGAAGTTGTACCGGTTGACTCCGGAAGCAAGACCCTCAAAGACGCTACCAACGAAGCAATACGTGACTGGGTGACTAATGTCGCCGACACACATTACATCATCGGTTCGACCGTTGGTCCTCATCCCTATCCCTTGATCGTGCGTGATTTCCAGTCGGTCATCGGGAGAGAAACGAGAAAGCAGATTAAGCAAGCGACCGGGCGGCTCCCTGATTTTATCGTCGCCTGCGTCGGCGGTGGCAGCAATGCCTTGGGGATGTTTCATGCGTTCAGAAATGACACCAACGTACGGCTGATTGGCGTAGAATCGGCCGGCGATGGTATTGCAACCGGTCGCCACGCGGCTACTCTGGCCAAAGGTCAACCCGGTGTCCTTCATGGAAGTCTCAGTTATCTGTTGCAAACAACAAGCGGCCAGGTGCAACCCACCCATTCGATTTCAGCCGGTCTGGATTATCCCGGCGTCGGACCCGAGCACAGTTTCCTCAAAGATTCCGGGCGCGTACAATACGTGCATGTCAAAGATCGTGATGCTCTCAACGCATTTAGAGAACTGACACGAGCGGAAGGGATAATTCCCGCTTTGGAATCATCATTCGCTTTGGCCTATGCCGGTAAGCTGGCATCACGATTGACCAAGGGAAAGATCATTATCGTCAACCTTTCCGGACGGGGCGACAAAGACCTCGCCAACGATGCCGTTATGCAGTCGTTGCGCGATGAATCAAATCGCCGGACAAAGAGAGAGTAGCTTGAGAATGACCACGAAGCTCACTATATCGCAAACATTCGCGCAAAGCCGACTTAAGGGGAAGAAAGCCCTCATACCGTTCCTGACTTCCGGTTTTCCCGATCGCCATACTTTCAAGGATCTAGTGAGGGCCATCTCACACGGTGGCGCCGATCTGATTGAAATCGGAATTCCCTTTTCCGATCCCCTTGCCGACGGACCAACCATTCAGAAATCGTCACAAAGAGCTCTTTCTCTTGGCGTGAATGTTGAAAAGACATTTGACTGCATCGATTGTCTCAACGACCTGACAACACCTCTAATCGTGATGAGTTACTTCAATCCGATCTATCATTATGGGATCGAAAGATTCGTAAGATCCGCTCGACACCTAAGGATCGGAGGGTTAATAGTACCCGACCTCATTCCTGAAGAAGGGAAGCAATTGGAGTCACTTTGTCGCAACAATCAGATCGATCTGGTTTACTTGTTGTCCCCTACCTCCGGCGACGACCGAACTGATATGATACTTAATCGTTCCAACGGATTTGTTTATCTGGTGACAGTCGCCGGCGTAACCGGATCTCGAAAGAAATTGCCCGATTATCTCTCATCGTGGATCAAACGTATCAAGAAGAAATCACCGCTGCCGGCATGTGTCGGTTTTGGAATCTCCACTGTTAGTCAGGCACGTCAGGTCGCCAGATACGCTGATGGCGTGATCGTAGGAAGCGCTCTCATCGACATAATACTATCCGCGGGAACAAAAAAACGGATGGTTGAAGAATCATCCAAATTTATAAGAACCCTGAGAAAAGGACTGGATCGTGAGTAAAGTGCGTGGAATCAGAGGAGCCATACGCGTCGGAGAAAACAACCGCGAGAGTATTCTTGCGGCCAGTACCGAGCTATTGCAGCAAATGCTGCTGGTCAATGACATTAGTCCCGATGAGATTGTAAGCATCTTCTTTACGGCGACCGACGATTTGAACGCAGAGTATCCCGCCTATGCAGCCCGGGAGATGGGTATGACATTTGTACCGCTCTTGTGTGCCCGCGAGATCAATGTCCCGGGAAGTATGAGCCGATTGATACGAATTCTCATCCATGTAAATACCGATATACCCTCGAAGCAAATTAGACATCAATATCTTGGTGAAGCCGGTCGTCTCCGACCGGATATCGCCGGCGGAGGTGACAATGATCATCGTAATGAAAACTGATTCGAACCTGAAAGACACGGGCAATGTCCTGAAGAAGATCGAATTGCTGGGATTCAAGCCACATCTTTCCACCGGTGCGAGAAAGACAATCATCGGTGTGGTAGGTAACGGCAAGAAGATTGATCCCGAAGTATTTCTGGTATTGCCCGGTGTGGAGAGTGTAGTGCCGATACTACATCCGTTCAAACTCGCCTCGCGGGAATTCAAAAACGAATCGTCGGTGATACATGTCAATGGCGTAAGCATCGGCGGCAAAGAAGTGGTGGTCATGGCGGGCCCTTGTTCGGTGGAGAACCGGGCGCAGATGTTGCTTAGCGCCGAGACGGTAGCAAAAGCCGGGGCCAAAATCCTCCGAGGCGGCGCCTACAAACCTCGGACTTCGCCTTACAGTTTTCAGGGATTGGGTGAAGAAGGTCTCAAGCTGCTTAAGGAAGCGGCGGTCGCCAACGGGCTTTGTACCGTCACGGAAGTGATTTCCCCTCGCCTGGTCGACATCGTCTGCGAATACTCGGATATTCTTCAGATCGGCGCCAGGAATATGCAAAACTATGCCCTGCTGGAAGCCGTCGGCAAGACATCAAAACCGGTTCTGCTAAAACGGGGCATGATGTCAACTATAGAGGAATTGCTTATGTCGGCGGAGTACATACTCGCCAACGGTAATCCCAATGTCATTCTGTGTGAACGAGGGATCCGCAGTTTCGAGCCATACACCCGCAATACCCTCGACATTGCAGCGGTGCCGGTTGTGAAACAACTCAGCCACTTGCCGATCATAGTTGATCCCAGTCACGCCACCGGCAAGCGGAGTCTGGTGAATGCCGCTTCGCGCTCTGCCATCGCCGCCGGAGCCGACGGATTGATTATTGAAGTCCATCCCAATCCCGAAGAGGCCTTGTCGGACGGGGCACAAAGTCTCTTGCCGGATGAATTTGCGACCCTTATGAATGATATTCGTAAAATCGCTCTGGCAGTTGGAAGAGAGGTATGTTAGCAAAGGGTAAGCTCGTTGCATTCATCGTCGGTCTGGGACAGATCGGCGCCTCGCTGGGATATGATCTGATGACCAACCGCATTATCGCCGAAGTAATCGGATATGATAAGAGCCCTGCCGTCTGCAACGTAGCACGACGGAAACGAGCGATTAGCGACACAGCTCGTTCGATAGCTGAAGGCATTGCTTCATCCGACATCATTATCCTGGCAACGCCTATACGGGAAACGATCAAATTGCTCCCCCTTGTCTGCAAAACGGTTACTTCAGGCAAGATCGTGATTGACGTCTCCGGCACCAAGTCGGAGATCTTCCGAAAACTGAAGGCGCTTAATTGCCGGGCTGCGTATTTCAGTTGTCATCCGATTGCCGGTTCCGAAGTGTCGGGAATAGTCGGCGCTCGAAAGGGGTTGTTCAAGAAAGCAACGTTTGTAGTAGTTTCTCATGACGGTTTTGACAGGAATTCATTGAGTACCGTCACTAATCTGATTAAGTCGATCGGAGCACTACCACTGACGATGGATGCGAAAACGCATGACCGCATTATTGCCCTGACCAGCAATCTCCCCTATGTTATTGCACTGAGTCTTGCGGAACTCACGGCCTCGCAATCCAGGAAAATGCCCGAAGTCTGGAATCTGGCAGGCGGAGGTCTCAGAAGCGCTGTGCGGGTAGCTATGTCATCGCCGGAACTCACCTTCGATATGTTGTCCACCAACCGTGCTAATGTCGTTAGCAGCATTGATCTGATGATTGAACAACTCAAGTATATGCAGAGATTAATACTCAATGGTGATGATTTGCCGTTGAAAAGAATCATCGCCAGGGCGAACAAAGCGGCGGCCAAGGTGCACAATGGATAGAATTATACATCCGGGCGGAAAGATTTCCGGGGTAGTTGAAGTTCCCGGTGATAAGTCCATAACGCACCGGGCTCTGATTTTCGGATCGTTGTGCGAGGGAGAAGTGTTGATCGAGAATCTTTCCACTGCCGATGATTGTGCAGCCACAATAGATTGCTTAAAGGCGCTGGGCGTCGAAATGGCATCATCCGGAACGAATCTAATCATAAGGGGAAAAGGTCTGCTGGGGCTGCAAGAACCAAAGGACATTCTGGATGCGCGCAATTCCGGCACGACTATTCGGCTTCTGGCAGGTCTTGCGGCAGGTCAACCGTTCCATACAATTCTGACCGGCGACGATTCTCTGAAAAGTCGCCCTATGAAAAGAGTAATTGACCCGCTGAGACAGATGGGGGCGGTCATTCTGGCTCGGAAGGGTGACACTCTGGCTCCGATAACAATCTCCGGTCGCAAATTGAATTCCATCAATCTCACTTTACCCGTTGCCAGTGCTCAGGTAAAGACGGCTATACTCATCGCCTCTCTTTACGGCAGCGGAACCTCAACCATCGTTGAATTGATCCCGACTCGAGACCATTCCGAGCGAATGCTTCGTTATCTGGGAGCCGCACTCACTATCTCAGGCAACACGATTTCCATACGGCCGAGCGGTTTGAAAGCGAGGCCTATCTTTGTCCCCGGGGATATATCCTCCGCGATGTTCTTCATAGTTGCGGGGCTGCTGTTGCCGGAGTCCCACCTTGAAATTAGAAACATCGGACTCAATCGGACCCGTATGGGAGCGCTTGACGTTTTGGTTGAAATGGGCGCCGATATTGAAATCCTGGAGCGCGGTATCAGGAACGATGAACCGTTTGGAGACATCAATGTGCGTTCGACGCAGTTGAAAGGAATTACGATCGGGCGAGAACAGATTCCCTCCCTGATCGACGAAATCCCGGTACTGGCTCTGGCGGCGACACAAGCTGACGGAAAGACGGTTATCAGCGGGGCGGAGGAACTCCGTGTCAAGGAAAGCGATAGATTACACGGAGTCGCCAGTCAGCTTAACAAAATGGGAGCTGATATCACCGAAGTCCCCGATGGACTTCACATTAATGGTAATACCGCGCTTACAGGAGCGACAGTCGAGACGTTTGGTGACCATCGTCTGGAAATGACTATGGCCATCGCCGGACTAATCGCCCGCGGCGAAACCACGATCAAAGACGCAAATGCGGCGAAAGTCTCTTTCCCTGAATTTTACGAGATTCTGCAGCAAAGAGGATGCACCGTTGATGAGACCTAAATGGCCCGGGAATTTGAGCATCTGCAAGATATCCTCACGAGAGTAGAAAAGGCGACAACATGAAATATCTGTATACTGACGGACGCTTCCTGTCAATCGAGAAGAATAATGTCTCCACAATGGTGCAGGCGTTCAACTACGGAACTGCCGCATTTGAAGGCATGAAAGCGTTCTATTCGAAAGAGCAAAGCAAATGGTTTCTGTTTCGTCCGGAGGAACACTACCGGCGTCTCAAACAGAGCACTGCCATGCTTGATATCAACTTTGAGATGTCTCTCGACGAGTTCGTCAATATCATAGCTACTTTGATCAGAAAGAATAATGATCGAAGCGATGTTTACATCCGTCCGATAGTCTTCCGAAGTCAGAAGGGGGTCGGGCTTTTCAAACCGTCGGGATACGGGGTTTCGATATTCACGCAACCGACGCCGCATAGTTCCGCCAACGAATATCGCTGCTGCTTCGTCTCCCAGCGGCGTCCTGTTGACGGGACTTACAGTGTCAAGATCACCGGCAACTACGTGCTCTCCTTCTTCAGTCAGAGAGAAGCGACGAACAAGGGTTATGACGTTGGCATTCTCCTTTCAACGAATGGTTATGTTTCTGAAGCAAGCGTTATGAATCTCTTCTTTGTCGAGGACGGCAAACTATTCACACCATCGTTGGCCTGTGGTCCTCTAGGTGGGATCACGCGCAAGAGCGTTATGCAACTTGCAAACACAGAACTTGGAATCAGAGTGGTCGAAGGAAAGTATCGTCCCGCGCGACTTCTTGAGGCTGACGAGGTCTTCTTTTGTGGCACTGGTTCCGGGATTAACTATGCGCGGCAGATAGAAAAGCGGAAGTTCAAACTGACCAATGTCAATAGTATGGCCAAGAGAATCTCAGAATTGCTGACCGCAGTCACCCGGGGCGAAGTAAGTCGATATTCTGATTGGCTGAGACCCCTCTGATTTAGAAGCAGGTCGTTTCTTTCATAACCCGAATCAATCACGAAGTTGTCTTTTTGTGACAAGCGGAATTTGAGTGTTGATTTCAAGGGTGGATACCCTCCGATGCGGGGACATGAATACATTTGTGATTTCTTCACGAGGCGGGATGAAGACCAAATTGGTCTATTTGCAAAGGAAAATCTGCCTCATGGCCTGATTGGGATTAAACAACTATCATATTCGTACGTTAAACTTATAATATGACAGGAGGCGAGACATGAAAGCATTCGACGAAAACCATCTGGGCGCTTTGGCGACCTTGGTCGCTTTTGGGTTGATCGTTCTGCTGCTGCTGGTTTCCAGTTGCGGCAGTGACTCCTCCACCAATCCTCCCACGAACAGCAAATCATGTCTTGCCGGAGGCGGGCGCTCCACCGGTACGGAGGAATTCAGAGGCGGACCCCGAGATTCCGGGCCAAACGACTCGATTCCTAACGTGTCTCCTGACACCATACCGAGCACGAAATACGTGCCACTCTTCTTTGGCGAGGTCTCGTGTCAAATCATCACTGAAAATTCAGTTATCACAAACGACACCGACTGGAAGCAGTTCTGGGATCGTGCCATGTCGTGCTCTTTCTGGTGGAAACCCCGAGGCGGCTCCCCGCTCGGCGACTCTGTCATCAGCGATAGCGTGTGGTTCCCGCCTGATACAGTTTGGTTTGACCCGCCGGAGGTTGACTTCAGCCGAGATGTCGTTGTCGCAATCACTGTGGAGCCCGACCTGCCTGGGGGAGAAGTATAGCCCTCACAAATGTCACCTCGTCTGGTAGTAGCACGACCATCAGCTATTTGGTCTGGTATCCCGGGAGTGATTGTTATTTCCTTATGGATCCCATTCCGTGGGATACGTTGCACGGAGACACCACCTATCTCACGGCGGCGTTTGCAGTCCCCCGATTCTCGCCGGACAATCTAATCTGGGAACGGAGGGATATGACGTACAGTTGCAGTTGGCATCCCGATCCCAAAGAACCGTTGACTCTTTATTACACTGATGCTCTTTGCGATCTAGGCAACGACGAACAACTTATCACTAACAAGGCTGATTTCGAAGCCTGGGCTGCGAGAGCCTTTGAATGTGACAGAAAGCGTTGGGAGGGGGTTTATGATACAGTAACGTACGGGAAAGACAGCGTCATTGTCAATCCCGGTGACTCCACCGTCTGGCCGCCTTACTACTACGACTTCAATGTCGATTTCTCCAAGTGCGCGGTGATCATCTTGCGCGCTGGCGAACAGACACGTTGGGGGGGTGGAATCTGGCTGAATGCGTTCAACACAACTGACGGTGGCACGAACATTGAATACTCGGTCATGGAGCCGGGGCCGGATTGTCCCGAAATCGGTATTGTGCCATGGTACAGCGACGGCGCTATCAATCCAACGGTGGCAATTCAGGTGCCGTTACCGATCAATGATCCCGTCAAGTGGGATCGCCAGATCGAGACAATCGACTGTAACTGGAAAGACTCTATCTGGATCGACGGCGGACCGAAGAAACGGTAGTTCGGGAGCATAGGGGCCACGCTGGGCCCAGACCCAATGAGAACGTCAAGTCGCAAGTCGGCTTGAGATGCAAGGCTACCGAGATCGGTGTTGCAGCCACAGAATGAAGAACCCACCCGACGCTGCGCCCCACGCGGACGAATCTCGGGCACATAGCAACGTGCCCTGGCTCACGGCATAAGAACTGGTAACCGATCGGAATGAGTGAGGTACCGGTGGAGGCCAGCCATCTATTACTACTAATCAGCACCGCTCATCATAATTGCTAAAAACGCCACAATTCCCCCGAATACGATGGATGTGGCTCCGCCAATGTAAGAACAACCCTTTACCCCAAGGAAAAAGGTCCCGTTGGTCTGCGGCGGCAAGATTTTCTCTTCGTGCGGCAAATTGATGTAGTCATGGTAAGTGGATTCCTTTGTGCGATAGGTCTCATACCTCATCGTAACAACCAGCAAGTCCTCGAAGTTTAGGCCAATCCCAGAGGAAAAATTGAGCGACTTCTGGCTAAGGATACCCGGATCAAGCGTCATGACAACTATGCCCGCGTCGAGATCCACCCGCAAAGGACTTGAGCCTGAAGCAAAAGGCCTCCCCATCAACCAGCGGCGGTATCTGAACAGCGCCGACACTCGAACGCTTCCGCCGTCGATGCTCAGATGGCCGATTCCACCAATAGCATGTGTGGCTGACCGATTCCACATCAAACCAGCATCCAGGGTTGCCGCCACCTTGTCTCTTTGATAGACCTCAAAACTGGATGGCGAATTCAAGCGACCCATAACTCCTACCTCATAGATGAGGAAGGACTTGCAGACTGGCAACGGTCGACCGCGAAACAGCAGTTGTTTCGGAGCCTGACTTGTTGATTGAGCTGGGCAGAATCGCCCGACGGAAATGACGAAAAATGCCGTAACAGCCACTAACCTCAAGAATGTCTTTGTATTCATGCAACGGCTCCTTTTCTGTATGTCGTCAAACCTATTCGGACACGGGACTTGCTGTGGCGTTGAGATTTCCACCAGCATCAATACCCCATCACATTCACTGTGGCGTGAAAAGATCTAAAGGATGTATTAGATCCACTCGTTATGACCGCGCCCAACTCTAGTTGGAAATGTCGATCAATTTGATACCCGACGCCGGCCGCGAATCCGAATCCTCCGAGCCCGCCGCCGCCGATCCCGTAGTCATCCCACCCAACTCCAACTGCCGCGGCGGGGCCGCCAAATATATAAGGCGAGGGGTCGGTCGGTTTGAAATAATATCGAACGATGACGGTCGGTGTGCCCCACACAAAAGGCAGGCCTTTCGCCCTGTAGATCGCCGTGTGACCGGAGTACAGGATGAGGAGTCGGTCCGTGATGCCCGCGCCGATGTCGAGCGTTGTCTGGAATCCATTCAGGGTCTTGTGGTCTGACGCGCCGTCATCGGAATATGTAATTGTTCCCAAACCAGCGCCGAAGCCAAGACAGAAGCCCGTCCGTTTGCCGTCGAACGCGCTCGCTGAACCGGCGACCGTCAACAGCAGGATCAGCAACCAAGGCGTGACTCGACCATTTGTTTTCATGACAAAATCCTTCCTTTGCACCTGCCATTTATTAAAGCAGATTGACTACACGCAGAAACGGGACAGGCGATCGCCTATCACCGCCGCATCAAAATTGCTTTATTATCCAGCCCGGTACGGAATATCAGACTATGAAAAGCTCGATCACGGGCGTGGGCGCAAAACCAAGTAAATCATAATCAATGATATAGAGTTTACCGATTTAGGGAATGGGTGTCAAGAGATTTTTTGATTTAGCATAAGGCGCAAGCCAAGTGCCAAACAGAGCCAGAATACCGAGGGTGTAGTCAAAGAGATCCGGTGACAGACCCGGCGGAAATTCACGGCAGAGGAGAATATCCGGGTCGTTTTGGATGGTTTGAAAGAACTGTAGCGCACCTAGAGTGGAGCGACAGGTGGTTTGTTCTTCCAACCAACTCTCACGACCTAGCCACGGACGCACCCTCGGCCATGATACATGACGACTCTCGGAAGCCGTTAGCGCAAGGAAAACAACAGCCACAGAATTAACAACCCACCCGACGCAAGCTCTGGGTAGGGTACAGAGTTTAGCTCAGCGGTTCGAAGCGTGCCTGGAAGAAGCGAAGATATTCCGGTTCGTAGACCATCTTCAAGCCCTTAATCCGGTCGCGGCGATCGAATACCTCAAGGACGGCTTCGGCGGTGACATCCATGTGCGCCTGGGTGTAGACGCGGCGCGGCAAAGTCAATCGAACCAGTTCCAGTTTGGGGTAGTAATGATCACCCGTTTGCTTGTTGCGTCCGGCGGAGACGATGCCTCGCTCCATTGATCGAATTCCGGCTTCGAGATACAGCTCTGCCGCCAACGTTTGCGCGGGGAAGCTCAATTGCGGCAAGTGCGGAAGAAAGGCTTTGGCTTCGAGGAAGACGGCGTGGCCGCCGATCGGTTTGATGATCGGGATACCCCAGTCAGAGAGCTTGTTGCCAAGATATTCGACTTGCCCGACGCGGGCGCGGATATGATCAAACTGCACCGATTCCTTCAGACCGATCGCCACCGCCTCCATATCGCGCCCCGCCATACCGCCATAGGTGTGAAGACCTTCATAGATGACCACCATATTGCGAGCTTTTTCGAAAATGTCCCAATCGTTGAGGGCAAGGAATCCGCCGATGTTGACGAGCGCATCCTTCTTGGCGGACATGGTGCAGCCGTCGGTATAGGTGCAAATCTCCCTGACTATTTCCGCAATGGTTTTGTCTGCGAAACCCTGCTCGCGCACCTTGATGAAATAGGCGTTTTCGGCGACACGGGTGGCGTCATGAATGACTTTGATCTTGTGCTTGTTACAAAGTTCGCGCACCTCACGCAGGTTCTGTATGGAAATCGGCTGTCCACCGGCCATGTTCACACAGGTGGCTATGGAAACATAGGGGATCTTTGCGGCGCCGTATTGCTCGATCACTTGTTGCAGTTTGTGGAGATCGACATTACCCTTGAACGGATGCTCACTCTGAGTATCGTGGGCTTCATCAATGATGACATCAACGAAGGTCCCGCCTGCCAGTTCCTGGTGCAGCCGGGTTGTGGTGAAGTACATGTTGCCGGGAATGATGTCTCCAGCCTTGATCATGATCTGCGAGAGGATGTGTTCGGCGGCACGCCCCTGGTGAGTGGGAACAAGATACTTGTATCCGTAGACTTCCTTTACCGATTCCTCAAGGTGGTAATAGTTGCGCGAGCCGGCATAGGCTTCATCACCCATCATCATTCCCGCCCACTGAACATCGCTCATCGCGGCGGTGCCGGAATCGGTCAACAGATCAATATAGACGTCCTCAGATTTCAGGAGGAAGGTGTTATAGCCTGCTTCATTGATCGCGCGATCGCGTTCCTCACGAGTGGTCATCTTGAGGTGCTCAACCATCTTGATTTTGAACGGTTCCGCCCATGATTTACGTCGTGTTCCGCCCATATTCTCAACTCCTTGCCAGATGAACCAAACTCAACAAATGTCGAAGGATAATAGCAAACAGGGGTGATTCGGGCAAGATATATGTCTGAGTTACAGGCAGAGGACCGATCGCAGGGGCACTGTTGAAAAACCTGTCGCGTGAATCTGCGGCCGAAGTCGCTCTCTTCTCCGTGAGAACATCTCCTCTTGTAGCATAGTAACTACAAAAATAGCAGTTTGGCGGGTCACGTCGACTCGCGGGGAGACGTCAAGCCCCGAGTGGGTTTGACCTGTTCAACTGGGCACAACACGCCATGCCGCTACAGAAACAGAGACATATGGGCAACCGCGAGGGTCGCCGCTACGGGATTCCGGGAGCGGAGCGGACGAAGACGACTGCCGGGCACAAATTCAACATGTGGGGGAATAAGAAAAATGCCGAAGGGGGGATTTGAACCCCCACGTCCATACGGACACTGCGCCCTGAACGCAGCGCGTCTACCAGTTCCACCACTTCGGCATGTCCAGTCTCGACAGCAACCACCGCAATTGGCAACTACCTGTCAGGCTGGTTGACTAAGATATTTGCTGGTGTCGGGAACGCAAGCGGAAAATGATTTGGCGAATTTACTGCTGGATATCGGTCGCCAATTGGTAGCGCACGATGCGGTTGTTACCGGTGTCAGCGATATAGAGTATGCCATTACTGTAGGCCAATCCTCGCGGGCCGCGAAATTGCCGTTCACCCGAGCCTTCTGTGCCGAATTCCAGAAGTTTCTCGCCAGTGCGATCATACTTGTAGAGCATGTGGCGTGCACCCAAATCAGTATCGATCGCCTGCAGAAGTACATAGAAGTTCGATTGCTCGTCGACCGCCACCTGCTTGTAGCCGCGTGCACTGGTTCTTATCAATGGCGGCAATCCTTCTTCGCCCGCGGTAAAGAGCGGTGTGCCATTGATCGGGCTAACAATCTGTACACCGAGATTGGCAATGCCCTGGGCAAACGCGAGATAATTCCGTCCGGCTATCGTGTAGAAGAAGACGTCGGTCGGATACGACGTCTTGCCGACGCCGACTCCTTCACTAACCAGTTCCGGTGGCACCGGTTTGTCCTGGCTATTGAATCTCAAAATCCGGCCCATCCAGAAGTCGGCGAGAAAGTACTCTTTGTTGGTTTCCGTGGAAGCCGCGATTCCCCAGAACTCGGCTTCATGCCAGATGTCACGTTGATAGAGCGGATCGTAGGTCGAAAAATATGGCGAATCGGCCCGCCAGACGGCCTGAAAGCCCTCATTGCCAAAGTGTCGTTTGCGGTAGACAGCATTGCCATAGATGGTCGAATCGAGGCCAATACGCGCCGAGTCTGTTCCGGCGAAGATTGTGTCCGGCTTAGTCGTAAAAAAATCCCCGGCAACTACAAGTAAATCCAGTCCGCGATCTTGAGTGATCGCCACCGGATTGATGACTGAATCCGATTCAATGAACGTTCCATCC
>Ga0315273_10001165_pt1 | contig 29462 bp, 20 predicted proteins | sample YL17G02_0_MG_FD_205753 | JGI IMG/M metagenome (GOLD analysis project Ga0315273, IMG submission 205753) | Sediment microbial communities from Yellowstone Lake, YNP, Wyoming, USA - YL17G02_0 | ecosystem: Environmental > Aquatic > Freshwater > Lake > Sediment | place: USA: Wyoming | collected... | reverse complement strand
ATCGCCGGGAAGATGCGCCGGTCGGCGAGCTTGCGGTCCAGCACGAGCTCGCTGTTCCCGGTGCCCTTGAACTCCTCGAAGATCACCTCGTCCATGCGCGAGCCGGTCTCGATGAGCGCGGTCGCGATGATGGTGAGCGAGCCGCCGCTCTCGATGTTGCGCGCGGCGCCGAAGAAGCGCTTGGGCCGCTGCAGGGCGTTGGCGTCCACGCCGCCCGAGAGGATCTTGCCCGAGTGCGGCACGACGGTGTTGTGCGCGCGCCCCAGCCGCGTGATCGAGTCGAGCAGGATCACGACGTCGCGCTTGTGCTCGACCAGGCGCTTGGCCTTCTCGATCACCATCTCGGCGACCTGGACATGGCGCTCGGCCGGCTCGTCGAAGGTGGATGAGACCACCTCGCCCTTCACCGTGCGCTGCATGTCGGTGACCTCCTCCGGGCGCTCGTCGATGAGCAGCACGATGAGCACGACCTCGGGGTGGTTCTCGGTGATGGCGTTGGCGATCTTCTGCAGGAGGATGGTCTTGCCGGCCTTCGGCGGCGAGGTGATGAGCGCGCGCTGGCCCTTCCCGATGGGCGACAGCAGGTCGATGATGCGCGTCTCGATGCAGCGGTCCTTGGTCTCGAGGTTGAGCTTCTCCTGCGGGTAGAGCGGCGTGAGGTTGTCGAAGAGGATCTTCTCCTTCGCCACCTCGGGGCTCTCGAAATTGATGGCCTCGACGCGCAGCAGCGCGAAGTAGCGCTCGCCCTCCTTGGGCGGGCGCACCTGCCCGGAGACGGTGTCGCCGGTGTGCAGGTCGAAGCGCTTGATCTGCGACGGTGAGACGTAGATGTCGTCGGGACCGGGCAGGTAGTTGTAGGTCGGCGAACGCAGGAAGCCGTAGCCCTCGGGCAGGATCTCGAGCACGCCCTCGGCGAAGATCAGGCCGTTCTTCTCGGTCTGGGCCTCGAGGATCTTGAAGATGAGCTCCTGCTTGCGCAGGCCGCTCGTGCCCTCGATGTTGAGCTCCAGCGCGACGCGGAGGAGCTCGGACATGGTCCGGGCCTTGAGCTGCTGGAGTTCCATGGTCTGCTGGTCGGTGGGAGTCGCGGTCTGTTCCATCACTCGCCTTCGCTTGTCGGCGCGACCGCTTCCGGGGGACACCTCTCGGCCGAAGACCGTGAGGCCCTGCCGGATCGCGGTGGGTGGCCGTGGGGCGGACCGGCCGCCGGTCCGCTGGCCTGGGGTGGAATGGGGTCTGGATAAGTGGTCCTGGCGGCTGCCCGCAGCTTCCGGACGGGCGTGCGGCAGCGCTGGACGGTTTCCTCGGGTGGATGCGGCGGTGGTCGAAGATCTGCAGCAGGGCACTTTCGCGATGTGGTGCCGGGGAGGTTCGCACGCCCGGGGACCTGAAGGCGGGACGTGCGGCGAGCGGGGCGCGACCCGCCAGTTCACGCGGTGGCGTCCCCCGTTCGCACCGCTAGATTAGGTATCGGCCCTCCCGGTGTCAAGGTTGAGCCGGAGGTTGAGCCGGAGCCGTAGGGCCGCCCCCCGGACCGCGCGAGACAGGCCCGGCAGGCGGACCACCCGGGCCGGCCACCACCGTGCAGCCCGGAATGTGGAGGCTCGCGAAACGCGATGGGGAGCGTGCGCCGTTTCGCCCGCGCGTTCACACCCAGCACACGAAGTCCGCGCCATTCGCGGGTGCCGGGCGTCTCGGGCCGGCACGCCGCCGGTGGCATGTGGATTGCCCCTGAACGGAGACGAGGGTGCGCCGGGTCGCGTCCCACCCACCGAGCCTGCCATCATCGCGCGGCCCGCCACCCCTCAACCATCCTCAGCACGCCCCGGGTCACGGGAGGACCCGGGGCGTCGTGGTTGGGACGGGGCGCCGGGGCCGGCCGGGCCTCGGCTAGCGCGCGCGACGCGCCAGCGGAACGGTCACCTTCACGAGCGCGGGCTCCATCACGCACCAGTCGGGCAGCGTGTCGCGCCCACCGCCGAGCCGCACGGGCTGGAGCACCACGCTGTCCAGGCGCGCCACGGCCGAGCGCGGGCCGGTGACCAGCACGCTCTCGGGGTCCACCACGACCAAGGGGATCCATGAGCTGTCGCTGCCGGCCGGCACTTCGATGCGGGGCGCCGCGGGCAGCCGACGCCGCATCCTGGGCTCGATGCCGATGTCGATGACGCCGGGCCCGATCACGCGGGCCGCCTCGACGCCTTCGTAGCCGGCCAGCGGCAGATCCTCGGCGGACACCTCGCGCTCGAAGCGGCCGGGGCCGATGCCGTCGAGGGAGATCTTGATGGGCGGCTCGGTGACGCGCATCCGCAGCAGCTGCTTGCCGGTCCCGCGCACCTGCGCCTGCACGGTGGAGGGCACCGGCCCCGAGAGCGAGAGCGAGTCCCCCAGGTCCAGGATCTGGACCGGGAACGACATCGTCATCTCGGCCGGGCGGTCGAGGTAGACGTTCAGGTAGACCAGCAGCGCCAGCAGCAGGGCGGCCAGCTTGAGTCCGAGGTTGTCGAACAGCAGCCCGCGCAGCAGGTTCATGCCCGCTCCTCCCCCGCGCCCGCGGGCGCGTCGCCTTCGTCCTCGGCCGGCTCGTCCCCCTCACCGGGCTTGCGCAGGCCGTGGCGCTCCATGCGCGAGTATAGCGTGCGGCGCGTCAGTCCGAGCAACCGCGCGGCCTGGCTCTTGTTGCCCCGCGCGCGCTCGAGCGCCCGGAGGATCAATTCCCGCTCCAGCACCTCGAGCGAGAGCCCCCCCGGCGGGATCTCGGGGACCCAGCCGGGAGCGGCCGTCGCGCCGCGGGACGCATCCTCGCCGGAGCCGGCGAAGCTCAGGTGCTCGACGTCGATGGGGTCGCTCCCCGCCAGGATCATGGCCCGCTCGAGAGCGTACTCCAACTCGCGCACGTTCCCCGGGAACGGGTGGCGCTCGAGCGCCTGCAGCGCCCGCGCCGTGAGCTTGTCCCCCGAGGCCCCGTGCCGGCGCAGGAAGAACTCCGCCAGCGCGCGCACGTCGCCGGACCGCTCGCGCAGCGGCGGCACGGTGATGGGGAACACGTTCAGCCGGAAGAACAGGTCCTCGCGGAACTGCCGCTCGCGCACCATCGCCTCCAGGTCGCGGTTCGTCGCCGCCAGGATCCGGACGTCCACGGTCAGGGGCTGGTTGCCGCCCACGCGGGTGAAGGTCTTCTCCTCGATCACCTGCAGGAGCTTGACCTGGAGCAGCAGGGGCAGCTCGCCGATCTCGTCGAGGAAGAGCGTGCCCTTCGCGGCGTCCTCGAAGCGGCCGGGCTTCTGGCGCACCGCGCCGGTGAAGGCCCCGCGCTCGTGGCCGAACAACTCGCTCTCGAGCAGGGCTTCGGGCAGCGCCCCGCAGTTCACCTTGACCCAGGGCCCGCCGGCGCGCCGGCTCGAGAAGTGGATGGCGCGTGCGAACAGGTCCTTGCCGGTGCCGCTCTCGCCGCGCAGCAGCACGGTGGAGTCCGTGGCCGCCACCTTGCGCGCCAGCTCCAGCGCGCGGGCGAGCGACGGCGCCGTGCCGATGATGGTGGTCAGGTCGCGGGTGAGCGAATCCACCGTGTGCGCCAGCCGCTGGTTCTCGGAGGTGAGGTGACGCTCGCGCGCGGCCTTCTCGAGGATGGCCTTGAGCTCCTCGCGGAACTCGCCCTCCTTGTCCACGTAGTCGTAGGCGCCGAGCTTGAGCGCGCGGCGCGCCGTGTCCAGGCTGGCGTAGGCGGTCATCAGCACCACGGTGGTCGCGGGCCAGCGCTGCTTCACCTCGCCCAGCAGCGCGAGCCCGTCGGGCGGGGCCATGCGCAGGTCGGTCACCACGGCGTCGAAGGCCGCCGCCTCGAGCCGGCGCAGGGCGGCCGCCCCGCCGTTCACGAACTCGGTCTCGTGCCCCGCGTCGCGCAGCTCGAGCGCCGTGAGCTCGGCATTGCGCACCTCGTCGTCCACCACCAGCACCCGCACGCTACGTCCCTCCCTGCGACCGCTTCCTCGGGAGGCGCACCGTGCACGTGGTGCCGCACCCCACTTCGCTCTGGATCCTCAGCTCCCCGCCCGCCGACTCGGCCAGCCGCCGGGCCAGGAAGAGCCCGAGCCCCGAGCCGGTGGCCTTGGTCGTGAAGAACGGGCTGCCCAGCCGCTTCAGTGTCCCGGCCGGGATCCCCGCGCCATCGTCGGCGATGCCGACCTCGATGCGGCCCGCCCGCTCGGCCAGGTCGACCACGAGGTGGCCGCCCCGCGGCATGGCCTCGAGGGCGTTCAGGATGAGGTTCAAGTACAACTGCTTCAAGGACTCGTTGTCCAGCGCCACCGGCGCGGTCTCGAGCCGGCCGGCGCGCTCGAGCGCCACCTCGCGGGCGCGCAGCTCGCCCTCGAGCAGCTCGAGCGTGGCCTCGAGCGCCGCGACCGCGTCCCCGGCCTCGGCCGCGCCTTCCGGCCCGCCCGCGCCACTGCCCCGCGCGAACTCGAGGTAACGCGCCACGGTGCGCGAGAGCCGGTCGGTCTCCTCGACGACGAAGTCGGCCATGCGCTGGGCCTCGGGCTCGAGGCGGCCGAGGCGCAGGGCGGAACCACGGATGATGGCGAGCGGGTTCTTGATCTCGTGCGCCAGGGTCGCCGTCAGGCGCCCCATGGCCACCAGGTTCTGCGCGCGCGACAGGCGCCGCTCGAGCCGCGCCGCCGACCAGGCGCCGCGCACCACGATGGCGGCGAGCAGGAGCACCGCCAGCATGGTGGTCACGGCGATCAGGAGCAGGGTGCGGCCGAGTTGCGAGACCACCGGCAGGTAGGCCGGGGCCGCCTCCACCGCGACCGCCCCCAGCACCCGGCCCGTCTCGTCGCGGACCGGAGCGAAGCCCGCGCGCAGCAACGCGCCCTGGTGCCGGTACGGGGCCGAGACCACGGTCTCGCCGCGCAGCGCGCGCCGCAGCGCCGGGCCCGCGAGCGTGTCGAGGACGCTGGGCAGCCCCTCGGCGAGCTCGGACTCGCGCGCGTCCACGACGGTCACGCCGGCCGAGTCCACCAGCGAGGCGCCGGCCACCCCGGTCGAGGCGCGCAGGGTCACCAGCTGCACCTGGAGCGAGAGGTAGGCGCTGCCTTCCTCGCGCAGGCGGGCCTCGGCCAGTTCCGCCGGGCCGACCTCGCGCGCGGCGGTCGTGGCGATGCGGCCGATGCGCTGCTCGAACTCGGACTCGAGCGCGCCGGCCACGCCATGCCAGGTGACCCACGTCGAGACCGCGGTGGCCAGCACCACCACGAGGGCAAAGAGGGTGATGAAGACCAGGGTGCGCTGCACGGGCTCCCTCCCGGCGGCGGGTTACGGGCCCGGGCGGGCCCGCGCCGCGCCCCGTCCGGACGGGACGCGAATCGTCCACACGCGCAATCTAGCAGGGCCGCGGGGGCTGTCAACGCGCCGACCGGCGTCCCGGCGGTGCGTGCCACCCGGAAGCCGCGCTACCCGGCGTCGCCGGGAGGAGCGGTCAGCCCGCGAGCTTCTGCTGGACGCGCAGGAGGCGGGTGCGCGCCTCCTCGCCGACGGGCTTGAGCGCATCGTTACCGACGAAACCCATGGCGGCCGCCGGGTCCATGAAGGTCACGATCGAGCCGCCTTCGTCCTCGTAGACCGCCACATTGCAGGGCAGCAGCAGGCCGATGTTCAGCTCGGTCTGGAAGGCCCGGTGCGCGAGCGGCGGGTTGCAGGCGCCGAGGATGACGTAGCGCCGGAAGTCCACGCCCAGCTTCTCCTTGAGCGTCTGTTGCACGTCGATGCGCGTGAGCACGCCAAAGCCCTCCTCCTTCAGCAGCTCGGTCGTGCGCTGGACGGCCGCGTCGTAGTCGAGCGTGACCTTCACCCCGAAACCGTAGGGGGTCGTGATGGCTGACATGATCGTCCCTCCCTTCGTGCGTACATGCCCTCGGGCGGTTCCCCGGGCGTCGTCAGCCGGTGGGAGACCCGGACCGGCGCACGGGCTCCGCGCCCCCGGGCTAGCTAGCGGGCGGCGGGCTTGGTCTCCTGTCTCAGCAGGTGGATCGCCAGCTGGCCGGCGTCCTCGGCCGCCTCGCCGATCGTCTCCGCCACCGTCGGATGGGCATGGATGGCCTGCGCCAGGTGGCGCAGATCGAGGTCGGCGGCCAGGGCGAGCGAGCACTCGTGGATGATCTCGCTCGCCTTCGCCCCGATGATGTGCGCCCCCAGCAACTGGTCGGTCGCGGCGTCGCCGATGAGCTTCACGAAGCCCGTGGTCTCGAGGTCGGCGATGTTGCGGCCGTGCGCGCGTAGCGGGAAGCGGCCGATCTTGAGCGCGTGCCCACGCGCCTTCGCCTCGCGCTCGGTGAGGCCGACGCTGGCGATCTCGGGGTTCGTGAAGGTGGCGGCGGGCACCGCGCGCCAGTCGGTCTGGGCCGGGTGGCCGGCGATGATCTCGGCGGCCGCCTTGCCCTGCGCCGAGGCGAAGTGCGCCAACTGCTTCAGGTCGGTGACGTCACCGATCGCGTAGATGCTCGGCACCGAGGTCTGCAGCCGGTCGTTCACCAGCACGCGACCGCGCTCGCCCAGCGCCACGCCGGCAGGCCCGGCACCCAGGCCCTCGGTGTACGGCTTGCGGCCGGTCGCGAGCAGCACCGTGTCCACCTCGACCGTCTTCCCCCCGGTGAGGGTGAGCACGATCGAGCCGGCGGGGCCATCCTTGCGGTCCTCGATCTTCGTCCCGAGGAAGACGGCGATCCTCTGCTTCTTCAGCTCGCGCTCGAGCGTCAGCGAGATCTCGTCGTCCTCGGCGACGACCAGGCGCGGCAGCATCTCGATCACCGTGACCTGCGTGCCGAGCGCGGCGAAGAAGCTGGCGAACTCGCAGCCGATGACCCCGCCGCCCAGCACCGCCATGCGCTTCGGCTGCCCGGGCAGGGCCAGAGCCTCGCGGCTCGTGATGACGCGCGTGCCGTCGAGCGCGAAGCCCGGCGGGAGCCACGAGTCGGCCCCGGTGGCGAGCAGGACGTGCTTCGCGGTCCGTTCGACGGCGGTGCCGTCCGGCTGGAGCACGGCCACGCGCCCGGGCGAGGCGAGCCGCGCCGTGCCGCGCACGATCTCGATCCCGCGGCCCTGGAGCAGGGTCTTCACACCGCCCGTGAGCTGCTTCACCACCTTGTCCTTGCGCGCGAGCATCCAGTCCCAGCGCACGGTGGGCGCTGCGACCTCGATGCCGAAGTCCTTCGCGTGGCGGATCTGCTCGAGCAGGTGCGCGGAGACGATCCACGCCTTGGTGGGGATGCAGCCCCAGTTCAGGCAGGTGCCGCCGAGCTCGTCCCGCTCGACCACGGCGGTGCGCAGGCCCAGCTGGGCGGCCCGGATGGCCGCCACGTAGCCGCCCGGGCCGGTGCCGATGACGACGAGATCGAAGGGCCGGGAGTCGGGCATGGACATCCTCTTGCGTGCGAAGCTGGCGTACGACCCCGGACTACTTCCCCGTCCCGCCCGGCGGCGGCATCCCGGGCGGCAGCGCGCCCGGGCCCAGGGGTGGTGCCTTCTTGCCGGTCTTCTCGAGGATCTGCTGCATGTGCTGCACGATCTGCTGCTTCATCTCCTCCGACGGACCGGCCTCCAGCGAGCGGTGGAAGTATTTCAGCGCCGTCTCGTTCTCGCCCGCGCGCTCGTTCACGACGCCCAGGTTGAAGAGCGCGACGGGCTGGCCGGGCTCACGGGTCAGCGCCAGCTGGAACAGCTCCTCCGCGCGCGCCATCTCCCCCTGGTTGTAGTAGCACACACCCATGTCCACGATCGCCATGACGCGCGTGGAGTCCCGGGCGATGGCGCGCGCGTAGTGGGTCGCGGCCTCGGCCCAGTTGGCGGTGTCGTAGAGGAGATTGGCGTACTCGATGGTCGCGTCCACGTTCGTCGAGTCCCGCCGGATCACGGTGCGCAGGCTGTCGACCAGCCGCTGCTGGTCCACCGAGGCGCCCTGGACGGGCACCGCGTTGTTCTTCCTGGACCCGTCCAGGGCCTGCCAGACCAGGAACGCGGCGGCCACGACTCCGAGGAACATCCACAGGAAGAGCGCGTTCGGGTTGGCGACGGGTCGCGGCCGCGGACGGCGCACCGGGCGGCGGATGACGATCTCGGGCTCGGCCGCGCCGGGCTGCCCGGGGCCGGGAGCCGTCTCCTGGAGCGGGTAGTTGCAAAGGCTGCAGATCGCGCTGCCGGCCGGATTCTCGTGCCCACAACCAGGGCAGCGGACGGCATCGGACATGGATCCCTCGAGGTTGGCGCGCGGCCGGGCACCATCGGCCGAGCCGATGGCTCAGGACACCCGGACTATAGGCACGCCGGGAAGACACCGGCAAGCGAACCGGCGCCGGGGCACACCCGGGCTTGCGGCCGCTCGGAGCATGGTTCCCAGGACTCGCTGCAGGGCGCTCCGGAGCTGTTCCAGGTGGCAGGGCTTCCGGATGAATCCGGCCAGCCGCTCTTCGCAACCCGTTGGGTGGCCTCGGTCTCGTCTGTAGCCGCTGGATAGGATGACCTTCACGCCGGGCTCGATGCACGGGATCCGCTCGAGCGCCGCCGCCCCGTCCAGGTTGGGAATGGTCAGGCCTGGGATGATCGCGCGGCTCCCGGCGCCGCCTCGACCGCGGGGAACAGCACCCGGACCACGGCCCCCTTCCCCTGGGCGCTGTCGAGCAGGATCGCGCCGCGGTGGCCCCGCATGATCCCGAGCACGGCCGCCATGCCGAGCCCGCGGCCGGTGAACTTCGTGGTGAAGAACGGATCGAACATCCGCTTCTGCGTCTGCTCGTCCATCCCGCAACCGGTGTCCGCCACTTCGAGGTAGGCGTAGCGCCCTGCGGGCGGCGCCTCGTCGAGACGGTTCTGGCCCAGGTCGGAGACGCCGAAGTCCCGGACACCGGTGGAGAGCGTGATCACGCCCGGCTCGCTCCCGATGGCCTCAGACGCGTTGGTGATGAGGTTCACGACCACCTGCTGGACCTGCCCGGCGTCGGCTTCGACGGCGGGCAGGGCGCGGTCCAGGTGGAGATTCAGCGCCGTGGTCTCGGGAATGGAGGTGCGAAGGAGGTGGAGGTTCTCCTCCACCAGCTCGTTCAGGCTCAGGAGCCCGATACTGAACTTGCCCCGGCCGGAATAGGCCAGCATCTGGCGCGTCAGCTCGGCCGCGCGCCGGGCGGCGCCGCTGGCGGCCTCGAGCCGGGACCGCGCCGGGGAGACCGGGGAAAGCTCGCGGAGGGCCAGCTCGAGGTTCCCCAGCATGGCCATGAGCAGGTTGTTGAAGTCGTGGGCGATGCCACCCGCCAGCACGCCGAGGCTTTCCAGCTTCTGCGCATGGAACAGCCGCCGCTCCATCTCCAGCCGCTCGTCCTCCGCTCGCCGGCGCTCGGTGACGTCCCGGAAGCACCAGACGCGCCCGGCGAGCGCGTCGTCGTGCATCAGCGGGCACGAGAAACGCTCGAAGACCCGGCCGTCCTTGAAGCGGAGGGTGTCGAAACTCTCCTCCACGGACCGGTAGAGGGCCCGGACCTTCGTCAGGAACGCCTCGGGATCCTCGAGCTGACCCAGGACGAATCCCAGCAACCGGTCGTCGTCCCCGGAGTCGGCGACCTCCTGCGGGATGCGCCACAGCTCGGCGAAGCGCGCGTTCCGGTATAGGACGGTCCCCCGGTCGTCCACCGCGAGGACGCCGTCGGCCACCGCTTCCATCGTGGCCCGCAGCAGCGTCTCGCCGGCTTTTACCGCCTCGAGCGCCCGCCTGCGCTCGGTGAGGTCGCGCCCGATCACCAGCAGATGGCCATCCGGCATCATCCGCACGGTGATCTCGACCGGGAGCAGACGCCCGTCCTTGTGCCGCAGCCGACGCTCGCTGACCACGGTCTTGCCCGCGCGAAGATCGTCGATGCGCGGGGGGGCCGTCCGCAGGTCCTCGGGATCCACGAAATCCTGGAACGGCCGGCCCTGGATCTCCTCGGCGGCGAAGCCCAGGAGGTCGCAGCCGCGCGCGTTGACGGCGATCACCCGGCTCTGGGAATCAGCCACGAACATGCCGTCCGCGGCCTGCCAGAAGAGCGAGGCGATGAGTTCCGTCGGCAGGCTCGGGGTCACGGAGTCAGGATCCATCGGCGGTCCTCCCCAGGCTTCACTGAGACGTTCGGCTCGCTCCCCCGGGAGGGGCGAGATCGGCCTGACGCTCGCACCAGCCGCGGGGGACGCGGATGGGAACGACGGAGCGGGCGTGCTGGGCCGGACGCTGCCCGATCTCCTGGTGGAGCAGGGAGCGGGCTGAGACGCCCTCTTCCCGAGGACCACGCCACTATACGTTCGGCCCGCGGGTCACGGCAATCCCGTTTCTGATCCTGGTTCCTGTTCCGCGCACGCCGGAGCCGGCCCGCGCATCCGTCCGGCGGCCGGACCACTGCCGGGCAGGGGTCCGGGCGATCGCCCGACCGTCATTGCCGAACCGCGCTTCGACGGCTAGCATCGGCCCCCATGAGACCTCCCATCTTCCTGTACCTGCTCGCCGTCATCGGCGTTTCGCTGCAGCCCATGCTCGCCCCGGAGGCACGGAGCGAGACCGCGCGCCTCACGGTGCTCCACACCACCGACCTGCATGGCGCGCTCACCGCCTACGACTATCTCGCCGACCGGCCGGCGGCCGCCGGGCTGGTGAGGATCGCGAGCCTGGTGCGGGCAGCGCGGGCCGGGGGACAGCCGGTGCTGCTGCTCGACGGCGGCGACGTCATCCAGGGCGGTGCGCTCGAGACCTTCTACTGGCGCGGCGACCGGTCGCGGCCCGAGCCCATGATGGCGGCCATGGCGCGCCTGGGCTATGACGCGATGGCGGTCGGCAACCACGAGTTCTCGTGGGGGCTCGCGGGGCTGGGGAAGGCACGCGCCGAGGCCGGCTTCCCCTGGCTCGCCGCCAACGTGGTGCGGGCCGGGGACGGCCTGCCCGCCTTCGGCACTTCGATCGTGAAGGCCCTCGCCGGCGTGCGCGTCGGCGTGGTCGGGCTCACCACGCCGGCCGTGTCCGCGCTCGAGGACTCGGCGAACTGGGCCGGTCTGCGCTTCCTCTCCCCGCTCGAGACCGGGAACGCCGAAGTGAAGCGGCTGCGCGAGGTCGAGCACTGCGACGTGGTGGTCGTGCTCGCCCACACCGGGCTCGAGAAGGACCTGGCCACGGGGATCGAGCGCCAGGGCGACGCGCCCGGCGAGAACTGGGGCACCCGCCTGGCCACCGGGCTGCAGGGCGCGGACGTGCTCATCCTCGGGCACACGCACGCGGCGCTGGTGCAGGCGAACCCGCCCGCCGGGCCGCTGGTCGTGCAGGCGGGCCGCAATGGCGAGGCGCTCGGCCGCGTGGACCTCGAGTTGACGCGCGGCGGCCCGCAGGAGCCGTGGCACCTCGGGCTGCGCCGCGGCCAGACGATCGCCCTGACCGATTCGGTCCCGGTGGACGCCGAGCTGGACGCCTTCGCCGCGCCCTACCACGCGGCCGCGCAGGCGGCGCTGGGCGAGCGCATCGGCCAGGCGGCGCAGGACATCGGCTCGCCGCACGGGCGCCTGGCCGACGGCCCGCTCTGGGACCTGGTCCACGCGGCCCAGCTCGAGGCCAGTGGCGCGGACGTCTCGCTGGCCGCGCTCTTCGATCCCGCGGCCGTCATCCGCCGCGGCCCGGTGACGGTGCGCGACGCGCTGCGCGCCTACCCGTACGACAACACGCTCGCCGTGGTCGAGCTGACGGGCGCCGAGCTGCGCCAGGCGCTCGAGCGCTCGGCGCGCTACTACGCGCCGTACACCTTCGAGGCCGGCCACGCGCTCACCGAGCCGGGGGTGGCGGGCTACAACGCGGATGCCGCGCAGGGCGTCAGCTACGAAGTGGACCTCACACGCCCCGCGGGCGAGCGGATCGTCAACCTCATCTGGCAGGGGCAGCCGCTCGAGCCCGGCCAGAAGCTCAAGGTCGCGGTCAACAACTACCGGCTGAACGGCGGCGGCGGCTTCGAAGAGATCGCGCGCGCGCCGCGCCTGCTCGCCCATGGGCCCGAGGTGCGCCAGGCGCTGGTGGACCACGTCCGCAGGGCCGGCACGCTCGAGGCCCGTACCGATCGCTCCTGGACCGTGCTGCCCGACTACGCCCCGAGCCCGGAGCGGCCGCTGGTGGACCTGCTGGTGCGCCGGGGCGTGGCGCCGAAGGACGAGGTGCTGCACCTGTTCCCCGACGAGCCGGCGCGCCGCACCGACCTCGCGTACTGGCTGGCGCGCGCCTTCGACTGGCGCGAGAAGCGGCTCTCCGGCGCCTTCGCCGACGTACCCGACGCGCTCGAGCCCTGGCTCGACGGGCTGCTCAGGCGCGGCGTGCTCGGGAGCGACGCCACGCAGCAGCTCATCCGGCCGTTCTCGGTGGCCTCGCTCGCCAACGCCCAGGACTGGTGCGAGGCGGCAGCCCGGGCCTCGGGCTACGCGCTCGGGAGCGAGGCCGAGCGGGCCTCGTTCCGGCGCAGCCTCCTGACCGGCACGAGCCTCGCGGGCCGGGGCGACACGCTGACGCGCGCGCAGGTGCTGGGCCTCGTCGCCAACACCCGCTTCCCCACCGTGCGAGTGCTCGAAACCACCGACTTCCACGGCGCGCTGCTGCCGGGCGCGAAGGAGCGCCGCAGCGGACGCGCCTACGGCGGCTCGGCGGTGCTCGCCGCGCATCTGCGGCGGCTCCGGGCCGAGAACCCCGAGGGCACGATCATCCTCGACGGCGGCGACACCTTCCAGGGCACGATGATCTCGAACCTGCAGTACGGCTGCCCGGTGGTGGAGCAGATGAACCTGCTCGGCTACAGCGGGTTCGCTGTCGGCAACCACGATTTCGACTGGTCGGCCGACACCCTGGCGCGGCGCGTGGCCGAGATGCGCTTCTCCGCCTTCGGCGCCAACCTGGTCGAGCGCAAGAGCGGCCGCATGCCGCGCTGGGCGCGCAGCGACACCCTGCTCGTGCGCCGCGGCGTGCGCGTGGCACTGTTCGGCATGTCCTACGTCGGGACGCCAAGGGTGACGCTGGCGACCAACGTGGCTCACCTGCGCTTCGCGGACGACTCGGCCACCGCGGCGCGACTCGTGCCCGCGCTGCGCAAACGCTGGCGCCCGCAACTGGTGATCGAGCTCGGCCACACCCCGGCCGAGACCGACTCGACGCGGCACGCCTCGGGCGACCTGGCGCGGCTCGCGCGCGGGGTCCCGGGCGTGGACCTGTGGATGGGCGGCCACAGCCACAACTACGTCCTCGACGAGATCGGCGGCGCGACCGTGATGATCCCGGGCTCGCAGGGCCAGGCGGTGGGGGTCTGCGACCTCACGGTGGACCCGGTGGCCGGGCGGGTCGTGGAGCGCCGTGCCCGGATCGTCAGCACCTACGCCGACGAGGTCACGCCCGACAGCACGCTCGCTGCGCGGGTGGCGGGCTGGAACGCGAGCGTGGCCACGCTCGCGGCCACTCCCATCGGGCGCAACGCACGCGCGCTCACGCGCGGCCGCGGCGGGGAGTCCACGCTCGGCGACGTGGTGGCCGACGCGATGCGGGCCGAGGCGAAGGCCGACGTGGCGTTCACGAACAGCGGCGGCCTGCGAGCCGACCTGCCCGCGGGCGTGATCACCAAGGGCACGGTCTACGAGGTCATCCCCTTCGACAACACCCTGGTGATCGTGAAGCTCACGGGCGCCGGGGTGCGCGCCATGCTGGAGGACGGGCTGGCCAATGGACGGGTCTCCCAGCAGAGCGGGCTGCGCTACCGCTTCGACCTCTCGCAGCCGCGGGGCCAGCGCCTGGTCTCGCTCACGCTCGCCGACGGCTCGGCCCTCGACGACGCGAAGACCTACACCGTGGCGGTCAACAACTTCATGGCCGGCGGCGGCGAGGGCTACGACACGCTGGCGCGGACGAAGGACCAGACGGACACCGGCGTGCTGCTGCGTGACGCGCTCGAGCGCCACCTGGCGGCGCGCACGAAGGAGGGTCCGCTCGACGTCGCCCCGGACGGACGCATCGAACGCGTGGGCGGAGGCGAGTAGCGGAAGCGGCGGGGCGCGGGGCGCCGGCGCGGCCGCCCACCGCGCTCAGCGCGCCTGGTTCGCGGTCGAGTCGCGCTTGTCGGCGGCGTAGCCGATGCCCGACTTCTCGAGGTAGGAGCGCACGCCCTCGACGAGCTGGCGCGCGATCTGGCGCTGGAATCCTTCACTCGCGAGCAGGCGGGCCTCGACCGGGTTGTTGATGAACGCGGTCTCGACCAGCACGGACGGGAACTCCACCGACTTGAGCACCACGAAGCCCGCCTGCTTCACGCCGCGCTCTTCGAGCCGCCGGTCCCGGGTGACGTGGTCGAGCAGGGTCGCGGCGAGCAACTGGCTCTGCTGCAGTGCCGAGGAGCGCTTCACGTCGTACAGGATGCTCACCAGGTCGTCCTCGGCCTGCGCCGGCACACCGCCCACCAGGTCGGCCGCGTTCTCCATGTCGGCCAGGTCCTTGGTGGCCTGGTCCGTGGCCCCGCGCAGGGACAGGAAGAAGACCTCGGTGCCGCCCCCGCTGCCGCGCCGCGGCGAAGAGTTGGCGTGCAGGCTGATGAACAGGTCCGCCTTCGCCTGCTCGGCGATGCGGTAGCGCTCGCGCAGCGGGATGAAGTAGTCGCCGTCGCGCGTCAGCACCGCGCGGATGCCGGGCGTGCGCTCCAGCTCCTCGGCGAGCGCGCGCGCCACGGCCAGGTTGGCCCGCTTCTCCAGCACGCCGCGCGGTCCGCGCGCGCCGGTGTCCTCGCCGCCGTGTCCGGCGTCCACGACCACGACGCGCACTCGCTGCTGCTTCTTCACGGCCGCGACAGCGGCCAGGGCCTGGTCCGCGACCGCCGCGGCGCCGGGGCGGGTCACGTCCACCACGACGCGGAACGGCTTGTCCTCCTCGGCCCGCAGGGTGAAGACGCGGAAGCGCGTGGTGTCGCTCAGCCACACCTGGAAGCGCGCGCTCCTGCGCTCGGTGAGCACCTCGACCGAGTCCACCAGCCCGTCGCGCACCGCGAGCACGGCGGGCACGCCGGCCGCGCGCATCAACTGCTGGCCCGGCACGCTCACCACCAGCGCGGAGGAGCGGCCGGAATCCGGCGCCACCAGGGTCACGGGCGCGGAGAAGTCGAACACCACGCGCGTGGAGGTGGGCGCTGACCAGGAGCGCAGGCCGGTGAGGAAGACACCCCGCGCGGCAGCCGCGGCGGGGCCGGGATCCGCGACGAGCAGCAGCGCCGCGATCAGGACCGCGGGGCGCAGCGCGGAGTGGAACGTGATCGTGCCCTCCCGGGCTCCCCGTGACGGCTCGTCACGGGTGGCGGCGGCGGGACCGCGCCCGCCGCCGCCCTCCGGGTCCCTCACGCGCCGGGCCTCATTCGAGCCCCAGCGGGACGTAGCGGGTGTTGCCGCCACTCGTCACGAGCAGCACCGCGTGCTCCTTGCCGCTCGTCTTGGCCTCGCGCAGCGCCTTGGCGAAAGCCGCCGCCGAGGTCACCGGCTTGCCGCCCACCTCCTCGACCAGGTCGCCCGGCTGCAGCCCCGCTTCCTGCGCGGCGCTGCCGTTCTCGACCTCGGTCACGATCACCCCCGACTGCGCGGCGGCACCGGCCTTCTCCTCGGGCGCGAGGTCGCGCACCCGCAGACCGCCGGGTGCCGGCGCCGTCTCGCCCCCGCCGGACGGCTGCGACCGGGCCACCGCCGCGTCCGTGCGCTCGGCCAGCGTCAGCGTGACGGGCAGGCGGCGTCCGTCGCGCAGCACGACCAGCTTGATGCGGCTCCCCACCGGCATATCGGCCACCCGGAGGCGGAACTTCTGCATGTCCGCGACGGGCGCACCATTGAGCTCGACGACGACGTCGTTGCGCTTGAGGCCCGCCCGGGCGGCCGGCTGCCCGTCGAGCACGCTCTGGACCACCACGCCCCTGCTGTCCTTGATGCCGAAGCCCTCCGCCAGCTCGGGGGTCAGTTCCGCCAGCGTCACGCCCATCCAGGCCCGCTTCACCTTGCCCGAAGCGATGAGCTGCTCGGCCACGTGCTTCGCCAGGTTGATGGGGATGGCGAAGCTGATGCCCTGCCCGCTCGGGTTGATGGCGGTGTTGATCCCGATGGCTTCGCCCTGGATGTTGCAGAGCGGGCCGCCCGAATTGCCGAAGTTGATCGAGGCGTCGGTCTGGATGAAGTCCTGGTACTGCGGCGTGCCGCCGAAGATGTTCAGGTTCGAGCGCCCCTGTGCGCTGATGATGCCCACGGTCACCGTGCCACGCAGCTCGCCCAGCGGGTTGCCGATCGCGATGGCCCAGTCACCGATGCGCAACTGGTCCGAGTCGCCCAGCGGCACCGACGGCAGGTCGCGGCCTTCGATCCTGATGATGGCGACATCGGTCTCCTGGTCGGTGCCGACCACCGTGGCCTTGAAGATCCGCTTGTCGTTGAGCGTGACGGTGATGGCCTCGGCGTTCGCGACCACGTGGTTGTTCGTCAGGATGTGCCCCTCGGAATCGATCAGGAACCCCGAGCCCGAGGAGGGCTCGACGCGTGGCCGGGAAGGCGGCTCCTGGCCGAAGAAGCGGCGGAACATCTCATCTTGCGGGAACGTCGACGCGCCGGACATCTTCTTCTTCACGTCGATGAAGACCACCGCCGGGAGCGCCCGCTCGACGACTCCGACGAACGGGCTCTCGAGCGTCACCCCGTTGCCGGGGACCGCGGGGCGCGCCCGGTGCTGGGCGGCGGAGTCGCGCTGCAGGCTGAGCTCGGCGCTGAGGCCCAGGCCGATCACGAGTCCTGCGAGGACGAAGACCGCCGCCGTGAGGTAGTGGCTGCGCGGCCGGGTGAAAGGCTCACTGCTCATGGAGAATCCCCCTGTCGGGCGTCCGGCACCGGGCCCTGGTCTCCCCGTGCCGCGGCATCTGCGCGGACCGGGCGCCCGCGGGCACCCGCCAAAGGCGGGTCGCGGGGCGCGGGCCTCCGTACGGTGCGGGCCGGAGTACCCATGGTCGTCGTACCGTTAGGTTAGCGTGGGCAGCCGAAGGGCTGTCACAAAGCCGTCAATTATCCGCGCCGGCGGGCCCAGCGCGGTGTGGAGCGCTCTCGCCGCGGCAGCCCAGCGCCGGCCGCGCGCAGTATAACCCGCGCCGGCGGTACGTCACGCGTCCGGTGGAAGCCCGTCCGGTGGAAGCCCGGGCGGCGGCTCGGCTACACTGCGTCCCATGCCCCCCGAGGCCGTGTACTTCATCTCCGACGCCCACCTGGGCGTCGAGGGCCGCGAGCGCGAGGCGGCGCGCGAGGACCGGCTCCACGATTTCCTGAACTCCCTCCCCGGCCGCGCCTCCGCCCTGGTCATCGTCGGCGATCTGTTCGATTTCTGGTTCGAGTACCGCACGGCCATCCCGCGGCGGCACTTCACCACGCTTGCCATCCTCAGGCGCCTGCGCGAATCGGGCGTGGCGCTCAGCTACCTCAACGGCAACCACGACTTCTGGCTCGGGCGCTTCCTCGCCGGAGAGGTCGGGATCGAGACGCACGAGGGTCCTCTGGTGCTCGCCACGCAGGGCCGCAGGATCTGGCTCCATCACGGGGACGGGTTGGTCGGCGGCGACCTGGGCTACCGCGCGCTCAGGCGCGTGATCCGCCACCCGCTGAGCATCGCCCTCTATGGACTGCTGCACCCCGACCTCGGCATCCCGTTCGCCCACCAGGTCTCGCGCTGGTCGCGCCACTCGCGCGGAGAGCGGCCGCTCGAGCCGGAGCGGCTGTGGCGCGAGATCGCGCTGCCGCGCTTCGCCGAGGGGTTCGACACGGTGATGGTGGGCCACTTCCACCATGTCTACGAGCGGCGCGAGCCGGGCCGCGAGTTCTTCCTGCTCGGCGACTGGATCGACCGCTTCAGTCACGCGGTGCTCGAGGGCGGCGCGGTGCGGCTCGAGCGCTGGGGCGCGTGAGCGCGCGTGTCTAGAACTGCGCGGTGAACGAGATGCGATGCGTATCGCCCAGGTCGAGGCGCAGGGGCACGAAGGCGTAGTCCAGGCGCAGGCCGGCGAGTGCGTACCCCGCGCCCAGGCTGTAGCTCGAGGCGTCGTCGTTCACGCGCAGCCCGCCGCGTAGTGCCGCCGCGCCGGCGCCGTTCGCCCCGCCCGCAGTGGCCATTTCCACGCCCACCAGGCCGATGCCGTTGCGTCCGCGGGTGAAGCGGCCCTCGAGCGCCGTCCGCAGCACGGCGCCACGCGCGAGCGAGCGCTGCCAAGAGCCGCCCGCCTGCACCGCGGCCGGCAGCGCCACGGGCGCGCCCGGGCCGCCTTCGAGACCGAACCGGGCCGCCGATCCGAGGTTGTGCGCGCTGAGCCCCAGCCGCAGCCCGCTCACGCGCGCCGGTGCCCACACCGCGCCGAGCCCGGCCGCATAGGTGCTCGCGGCGGCGTCGGCGATGCGCTCGCGCACGGCCTGCACGGTGCCGCCCACGCTCAGCCCGGGTGCGACGGAGCGCCCATAGGCCAGCGCGAACTCGAGGTCGTGCGCGCCGAAGGAACCGATCAGGTTCCCCAGCACGTCGCGCTCCTCGATGGGCTCGGAGTAGAGCGCGCGCAGCGATGCCGCGAGCCCGCCGCCCAGGACGTGGCCCGCGACCGCGAACTGCTCATGGCGCAGCGTCTGCACGTACTCGGCATGCGTGCCGGTGATCTGGATGCCCTTCACGCTCTCGAGCCCGGCCGGATTCCAGAAGGCCGCCTCGACGCCCTGCGCGAGCGACCCGAACGCGCCCCCGAGCGCGGAAGCGCGTGCCCCCGCCGGGACCTCCAGGAAGGCGAAACCCGGCGGAGCGCAGGAGGCGGGCTGCGCACAGAGCAGGACGAGCGCGGCGCACGCGGCCGCGGCACGGAATGGCTTCATCGGGTCCCCTCGGAGCGGGCGCCGGTCGGCTGCGAGCGGCGCCGCGAGGATGCGGGCGAGGCGGAGCCGGCCGGGCCGGCCCCGCTCCTCGCCCATGCGGGTGCGGAGTCTACCATGCGGAACGATCAGCCCCTGCCGCGCCGCTCACCGCTCGAGCCCCGATCCGAGCTGCCCCGCGAGGGCGTGGGGCGCGGCGCCGGGTTGCCGGGCGGTGGCGCGGGGCGCGCCCCCTCGCTCGGACGTTCGTACTTCGGCGGCGGTGACGCGGGACGCGCCCCCTCGCTCGGGCGTTCGTACTTCGGCGGCGGTGACGAGGGACGCGCCCCTTCGCGCGGCCGGTCGTAGCGCGGCGCGGGAGGCGCCGTGCCTGGCGGCGTGCGGCCGGGCACCGGCCGCGTGTCGCGCGGGCGATCGTAGCGCCCGCCCCCGTCGGACCCTGGGCGCCCGGCGGGCCCCCAGGTCGTTCCCGGCCGGCTCGCCGGGCCGGGCCGCGCGCCCTCCTGCGGCCGCACGCCCTGCCCCGGCTCCCCGACGCTCGGGCGGTTCGCCCCGATCGGCACGCGCAGGCGCACGCCGTCCGCGCCTCTCACGTACTCGCCGGCCAGGAAGCCCGGCGGCAGCGGCTTGCCTTCCTTCCAGCGCGACCAGTCGTAGCGGTTCGGCGGCGTGTAGCCCGCGGGCGGCGCCGTCTTGTAACGCGTGAGATGGCCGCTCCACAGCGCGTTCCACTGCCGCCGGCCATTCCACGACGAGTAGTAGGGCCGGTCGTATGGCGCGCACGGGTAGCAGCGCGGCACGTAGCAGAAGTAGGGCACCGTGCCGAACCAGTAGCGCGGCCCCCAGCTCCAGCCCCAGTAGACGCGGAAGTCGAACGCCGAGCAGTTCGTGTAGTAGGGATCATAGCCGTCCCACCACGCCCACTGGTTGGGCCGGTGGCAGTCGTTGCAGAGGTAGCGCGGGTAGCGCACGGGCTGGTGGATGTAGTACGAGGTGTAGGCCGTGGCGAAGATCTCGGGATCGTTCGCATCGCTCAGCACCTGCCGGCGGATGCGCTCCATGGCCACGAACGGGTCGCCCAGGATGCGGCCGTCCGAGGTCACGTTCTCGCCGTCCTCCTCCTCGCCCACGTAACCGGCACCCTCGGCCTGGGGGTCGTAGGGACGCAGGAAGCGGGGCAGGGCGTTGAAGGGCTCGCGAGAGACGAGGGCCACGATGTAGCCCTGCCCCACGGGACCCTGCACGACGAGCTGCAGGCCCGACTTGTAGGGCGGCACCCGGTAGGTCTGCCGGCCCGCGACGTAGCCGCTGCTCCCCTCGTAGGGGTACAGCACGCGCACGTAGCCCTCCGAGTCGAAGTCGTAGACCAGCAGGTAGCCGTCATCGGAGGCGCGCACCTTGATCTCGACCGGCTCGCCCGGCTCGTACACTGCGTCCTTGCCCCGATCGGTCCAGATGTCCACGCCCATCGCCCGGGCCCGAGCCACGGGCGGGGCGAGGACGAGCCCGATCATGAGGGCGCCAAGAAGCCACCGCGCTCGGTACATGGTCATGCTCCTCCCGGAGGTCCGGGCCGCTGTCCGCCGGCCGGCCGCGCATCCCGCGGTTTCTCGGCCGGACGGTGCTCCCGGTCCCTCCCATCCTTCGGTTTCGTCTTCCTGATACCCGGCTCGCGCCGGGTCTTCTCCCGGACCTTCAGGTCGCCGGACCCCGGCAGCTTCCCCGGGACCGCCCCGGCCCGCCATGAATCGTAGTCGCGCGGCTCGCGGTAGCGCCGCTGCCCCCGGTATTCCGCCGGGTAGCGATAACGGCCGTACGAGGGGTTCTGCTGCTTGATCCGCACGTAGCGTTCGCGGTAGACGCGGACCGTTTCCGGGTGGCGATCCCACGCGTAGCGGAACCCGTAGCCCGCGCACCAGTCGTAGTACGGATCGAGGTAGCGGTACCCGTGACAATCATAGCAGTAGTAGCTCGGCGATGGGCGCCCGGTGGAGGCGTAGGACGCAGTCAGCGGGTAGTGCGTTCCGACCCAGATCGCGCAGCCCGGGAGCACGGCGAGCACCACGGCCGCGACTGCTGCCTGTGTCCAGCGCACGAGAACCCCCTCCTAGCGGCTCAGCCAGACGATCGGCCGCCGCTGTGCCACGCCCTCTTCGGTCGCCGGCTTCGCCCTCAGTTCGCGGTTGCCGGGGTCGATCTGGTAGGCCCAGTCGAGCGTGACCTGGGTCGGCCCCACTGCGGTGACGCGGAACTTGGCGAAGTGGTTGTCGCGGGTCCAGACCACGTAGGCGTGCCCGGCGACGGCCTCGACCGTGCCGCTCGGGGACCAGCCCGATTCGGGGGCGAAGTCCACGGCATCGAGCGAGGAGGCGTACCCCGCGTCCTGGATATCGGTCGAGAAGTCGGGGACGAAGATCTGCTGGTGGATGAACCCGGTCGTGTCCTCGTAGTAGCCGAAGAAGATGTCCGCCGGCGGGTCGATGGTGGTGGTGCGCGCGAAGGCCGAGAAGTCGTATCCGATGTTCGTGCCGTAGACCAGGTGGTTGTTGAGCACCAGTCCGGTGCCCGCCGGCCGGGGCGTGTCGAAGACGTTGTCGTAGGTGAGGTCGCTCTCCGCGCCCGCGCGGTTCACCGCCGCGACCGCGAAGAAGCGCGTCTCACCGTTCGTGAGGCCGGTCACCACGTACTCGACGTACTGGGCGCCCGCCGGCGCCGGAAGGACCGCGATGCGCGTGTAGAGGCAATCCGGCTCGCCGCACGGCGACTGGTAGATACGGTAGCCGGCCAAATCGGCCTCGGTGTTCGCCAGCCAGACCAGTGTGACCTCGTGGTCGCCGGTGACGCTGAACAAGCCCCGCGGAGCGGCCGGCGGGATGACGGGGGCCGTGGTCTTTTCGCTGCATCCGCCGAGGAGGATGCCAAGCGCCATGAACGGCAGAAGTAGCCTGTTCATCAGTTTCCCTCCCGGTCGGGTGTGGTGGTGACGGGGTTCTTCACCGGCATCATACGGCAACGGCCGTGCCATGCCGTACCGCCATCCGCGCGCGGCGGGGCGCGGGCACAACCCGTTGCGGATCAACGCGGGAGAAGCGAGGAGCCGCCCTGCGGGAGCCCCGCGGAGCGGCTCGATCGTGCGTCTCGGACGCAGGTGTGAACCTGGCGCCACAGTGTCTTGCACGCAACAGGACACCGGCCTGATGCAGATGCGGTCAGCCGGGACATCCCCCAATGTCGGCCAACCACGTCTTCGACCGGTGCCCTGAAACCCGGAGCAGGCCGGGTCTGCGCGCTGAGGATGCGGAGACCGGGTGTGCTTGCTTGCTCGGCGCCAGGCGCCGGCGCGCTCCAGGTGGATCGTTCGTGATCCAAGCTAGGCGGTTGCAAGGGACGGTGCGTTGTCTAGTGACTGGGGCTCGTACCCTCGACCGTTTCCCCTGCAGTGCCGCCTAGCCCAGACTGTCGTCCGGCAGCATCACCGGATGTTCTTGGAGGTCCCCCCCTCCGCGGGTAGACCAACAGCACGCGCTGTGCCAGCAGGGAGTCCACTTCGCACGATTCCCCCAACGCGTTGCCCTGCAACGGTAAACGAGCGTGGTCTGATTCGTCGGCAAGGACGCTCGGAGGGCTCAGGCCCGCCAAGACCATGAAGGTACTTTATGGTTCCTTGGCATTTCGGCTAAACGCATGGGCCGCATGGCCTTCGATGTAAAGGTGTTTGATAGCGCGATTGGCAATGGACCTACGAATCGGGGGCCGGGCGGGAGGTGCGCGGGGAACGCCAGGCTCCGGGGAGGCCCGGAAACCCCGGTGCGGTCCTGCGTGGAGCGCTCGAGGCTACGAGCGGCGGCGCTCGAGCTCGAGGTTGCGGATCCTGGCGAGCAGCGTCGGGTAGCTCAGGCCGAGCTCGCGCGCCACCTTCGCCTTGTTCCAGCGGTGCCGGTCCAGGGCCTCGGAGATCACGCGGCGCTCGAGCTCCGAGACGCTCGAGCGCAGGATGCGGCCCGCTTCGCCCCCGTTGCCCGCGGCACCCGCCACGGCTCGTGTGGCGGGCTCGCGCATCTCGGGCGGCAGCAGGTCGAGCCCGAGCATGTCGCCCTGGTCCGCGAGCACGACCATGCGTTTCACCGTCTTGTCCAGCTCACGCACGTTGCCGCGCCACTCGTGGGCCAGGAACAGCTGCATCACTTCGGGGCTGAACCCGCGGAGGATCTTCTCCATCTGGCGCGCGTACAGGGCGAGGAAATGCTGCGCCAGCACCGGGATGTCCTCGCGCCGCTCGCGCAGCGCGGGCACGCGCACGGTGATGTCGTTGAGCCGGTAGTAGAGATCCTCGAGGAAACGGCCCTCCCGGATGCGCTCGCGCAGGTCCACGCCGGTGGCGCAGATCACGCGCGCGTCCACGCGCTTGCTCCGGGTGGCGCCCACCGGGCGGATCTCGCTGCGGTCCAGCACATGCAGCAGCTTCGCCTGCACCGACTCGGGCACCTTCTCGATCTCGTCGAGGAAGATGGTCCCGCCCTCGGCCTCCTCGAAGAGGCCCGCCTTGTCGCGCACCGCCCCGGTGAAGGCGCCGTGCACGTAGCCGAACAACTCGCTCTCGAGCAGCGACTCCGGCAGCGCCGCGCAGTTCACCTGGACGAACGGCCGGTCGCGGCGGTTCGAGGCCTCGTGCACGACCTGGGCGAGCAGGCCCTTGCCGGTGCCGGTCTCGCCCATGAAGAGCACCGTGGCCGAGCTGTCGCCGACCTTCGAGAGCAGGGCAAGGAGGCCCTTCATCTCGCGCGAGGCGGTGACCACGCGATCCATGCCCGCGCTCGGCTTCAGCTTGTCCCGCAACTCGCGGTTCTCGGCCAGCAGCACGGACCGCTGCGCTTCGACGATCGCCACCGCGGCACTGTTCGCCAGCACCGCGAGCAGGTTCACGTCGCGCTGCTTGAACGGCCCGAGCAGGTTGTCGTTGAGCCGGTCCACGAACACCAGCCCCACCGACTGCGAGGGGAAGTTGAGCGGCACGCAGACCAGCGAGCCGACGCCCTCCAGGGCATCGGCCACCGCGGCCCCGAAGCGCGGATCGGCGGCCACGCGACTGGAGAACACCGGACCGCTCTCGGCCAGGCGCGCGCCCACCGCCTCTTCCAGCGCGCGCAGGATGCGGCGCGCCCGGTCACGGCCCAGGCCGTGCTGGGCGACCACGTCCAGCCTCACGCCCCCGCTCGAGAACGCCACGAAACCGCGGTCTCCGCCGGCATTCTCCACCGCGAGCTTGACGGTCTGGGCGAGCAGCCCGTCCATGTCCGAGGTCTCGCGGAACAGGCGGTTCGCGTCCTCGAGGGCGCGGAACTCGTTGCTGGTGGAGAGCGAGACGGCGACGTACTGGCGCTCGATCTCGCGCCGCAGCGCCTCGGCCCGCCCGCCCGCAGGCGAGCCCGCCTCGAGCAGCCAGAGCTCGGCCTGCTCGAGCAGCCCCAGCGCCTGGTCGTAGTGCTCACGCTCGGTCTCGAGACGCGCGAGCGTGAGCAGGGCCTCGGCGGCGAGCGACACCACGCCGAGCTGGCGGAACAGGGTCGCCGCGCGCTTGGCCGCGTCGACCACCGGCTCGAGCGGCAGGCGCAGCCGGACGCTGACCGGCAACAGCAACAGGAAGTCGCCCCACGCGGCCAGCGTGGCGGCCAACTCGTAGGGCTCGCCCAGAGTCTCGAAAGCCTGCGCTGCCCCGAGGATCTTGGCCTGAGCCCCGGCCGCGTTGCCGCGCACCGCGTCGAGCTGGCCCAGCGCGCGGTCGGCGATGGCCTGCTCGATGCTGTCGCCCAGCTGCGCGGCCAGCGCCGCGCCGCGCGCCAGGTGCGCCTGCGCCTCGGGCGTGCGCCCGGCCGCGAGCAGTGCGAGCCCCATCCGGGTCTCGAGCTCCGCGACCAGATCGCCCTGTGGTGCGCTGCGGCGCGCTTCGTGGAGCGCGGGCTCGAGCAACGCGAGCGCCGCCATGGCGTCGCCGCGGTCCAGCGCCAGCTCGCCGAGGAACTCGCGGGCCAGCGTCGCCTCGCGCAGTGCGCCCACGGGCAGCGCCAGCTCGAGCGCGCGCCGGAAGTGCTCCTCGGCGCGCTCCAGCTGGCGCCGCCGCCGCGCGAGCAGACCGGTCGCCAGCAGCGCCGCGGCCTCGCCCTGCAGGTGGCCGGTCTCGCGGGAGATCCTGAGCGACTGGCGGAAGTTCTCCTCGGCGAGGTCCCACTGTCCCAGGCGGTAGCGGATGAGGCCCAGGTTCTGGTGGTGCCCGCGCATGCGGGAGTAAAGGCCCGCGCGCTCGTCGAGGCGCAGCGCCTGCTCCAGGAAGCGCGTGGCCTCGCGCCACTCGCGCAGGTTCTTGTAGACCAGCCCGAGGTTGTTGAGCGCGGTGACCAGCCCCTCGGTGTCGTCGATGCGGCGGAAGGTGGCAGCCGCGTTCTGCAGCCACTCGATGGCCTCGCCGGTGCGGCCCTGGCGCGTCGCGCACAGCCCGAGCGTCACCGCGACCTCGCCGACCGTGCGGTGGTCATCGGTATCGCGAAGCACGGCATAGGCATACAGCGCGTAGCGGCGGCTGCGGCGGTACTGCCCCTGCTGGATGAGCGCACCGGCGAAGCGAGCCGCGATGGCCGCAGTGTGACGCGGGTCACCGAGCAGGCGGGCCACGGCACGCGCCTCGCGGAGCGTGGCGCCCGCGGGCTCGTATTCGCCGCGGGCCGTCTGCACCTTGGCCACGCTCAGCAGGAGCCGCACCCGCTCCCCGGGAGCTTCGGGACCGACCGCCTTCAACGCGGTGCGGTATTCCTCGAGTGCTCCCGAGAAGTTGTCGGCCGCCAGATGCAGGTCGCCGATCGCCTCATGCTGGCTGGAACCGGCATGACCGGCGCCCGCCGCATGAGCCAGATCGGGGGGGATCGCTCTCTGCACGTTCGAACCCTCGAGTCACATCACCCGGTGGGGCAACCCGGCGGTTCGACTCCGGGATGCCGTTGGTGCTGCAGGAGCTCGGATGTCCCTGCGGTCAGGCGGGACTACCTCGCTCCAAGGTATCGAATCGCCCACGTCCTGAAGATCCAGCGGAACCAAGCGTCGGCGTGAGGCCCCTTCGAATGCCCGCTCTCGCCATGCGGGGCCGGGGACATCGAGCCCTTCGTGAGCGTGGGGCGTGGGGTCTGACCGACATCGGGCTCCCCGGAGGTCGGGACGGCAGGCGGTTTCGACACGCTCGCGAGCGATGAGAAGACGCTGGGTGAATCCGTCTTCCCGCTGGCGAGCGCGGTCGTCCAGCCTGCAGTGGCGACCACCGAGAGCAGGACCAGCAGGAGCAGGAGTCTGCTGCGTTCAGAAAGCATGCGCTGCCGCTCCCTCCAAGGCTGGTGGCTGTGATGAACAGTACCCGGACATCCGGGGCTGGAGCCACCCCGGACGAATCCGAACTTGAGGGGACCTCGCTTCTTGCGCCACAGGAAGTATCCGGCCGCGGTCCGCAACCGTCAACCACAACTTCACCGACGCCCCTTGGGATGCGTCCGGGCGCGGAGCGAACCAGGTTCTGCCGCCGCGCGGCGGAGGCGGGACGCCCTGGACCTGGCCGGGCGGCGTGGGACCGGCGGGGCTACCGGCGGCCGAGGAACTCCCCGGCGGCCATCCGCACCAGCCCGTAGCGCAGGCCCTGGGTGGAGCATACGAGCACCGACGAGGGGAAGCGCCCGAAGAGCAGGGCCACGACCAGGGCCCCAGCCACGACGATATCGGCCCGGCCTTCTCCCACGGTGGAGAGGCCCCTGCGATCCTGGTGGCGCGATCGCGAAAGACGTTCCACCATCCCGGAAAGCCGCTCCGGCCGGATGGGCCAGCCCTCGAGTAGGGCCGGGTCGTAACTTTCGAGCTGGCGGTCCATCGAGGCAAGGACCGTGACCGTTCCACCGACCCCCACAAGGAGCGGGACCTTTTCCGGCATCAATGCACAATGATGCATGATTCCAGCCCGTACCTCGGCCTCGAGAGCCATGATCTCTGCCGGGTCGGCCGGGTCGGAGCGCAGGAACCGCTCGGTCAGGCTGACCGCACCAAAGGGCAGGCTGGCCCACCTTCCGGCCTGGGCCCCCACTCCGCTGACGACCTCGGTGCTGCCTCCGCCGATGTCGAAGGCGATGCAGGCGCTATGGGCTGCGCTGCGCCCCAGTCCGAGGACGACCGAGCGGTAGACCAACTGCGCCTCGTCGTCGCCGGTGAGTATGCGGACGGGCAGCCCCGCACGACGCTCGACGATGCCGGCCACCTCGGCCCCATTGCGGGCGTTGCGGATGGCGGCGGTCGCACCGATCACGATGTGCTTCGCTCCCAGCGACCGCGCGCGCCGCACGAATTCCGCTGCCAGGCCGCCTACCCTCTGCGCCAGCTCCTCCTCGATGGTCCCGGCCTGGTCGAGCCCGCGCGCCAGACGGCAGACCTCACCCGCCCTGGCCACGGTCTCCAGCACCCCGTCGGGGCCGCCGCGCTCGTCCACGTCGGCGACCAGGAGCCGGATGGAGTTGGACCCGATGTCAATTGCAGCTACACGCATATGTCGCTTTCCGTGGTCAAAGGAGGTAGTCCTCGAGGTCTCCCGGCCTCAGCGCAGGCACGGAGCTGGCGACTCCCGTGGGACCCACCTGCTCGCTCTCCCGCCGGCCGGCGACTCTGCTCGATTCCTGCGCTGCCAGGGGCGCGCGGGCCGCATCATCCAGGGGCCGCGATCGGCCGGTCGGCTGCGCTCGTAGCGGGGCCCTGGGCGGGGACGACCGAGTGGCCGTCCCCGCCCAGCGGGCAGTCGCCCGATCGCGCTGCAGGTCCCCCCCTGCGACCAGCGACTCCAGTCCAGACCCCGAGAGCGCCCAGCCCAGGAGCTCGCCGAGCCCCGGGGCTTCGACCCGCAGGCTGAACCACACGCGGCGGCCCTCCCGGCGCCCCTTCACCAGGCCCACGCGCTCGAGCGCCTGCAGGTGGCGGGTCGTGCATGACTGCGACAACCCGACCGCATCTGCCAGCTCGCCGACGCAACGGTCGGCTCCGGCCAGGGCTCTGACCAGCCGGAAGCGCGAGGCCATGCCGAGACAGGCCAGGACAGGCTGCGCTTCGTTCTCACGAAGATCCGTTCCATTCATTGCACCGTGATGCATATCACACGCGAGGTTTGACCGCAATGACTTGACTCTGATAGTTTTCGCGCTGCTCGGCCGGATCCGCGCGCCACCATGTCCACACTCCCGACCTCGTCTCTTCCCTCCCCCGCCCCCCCTGGCTTCTACGGTCTGACCCGTGAGCGGCTGGGCGAGTGGCTGGCCAGCCAGGGCGTGCCGGCCTACCGGGCAACCCAGCTCTTCTCCTGGATCTACCGGAAGCACCAGCGCGACCCCGAAGCCATGACCAACCTCCCACTCGCGTTCCGGCGGGACGTGGCGCGGCTCGTCGATCTCAGCCTGCCGGCCGTCGCCTCGCACCTCGCCACGCCCGACGGCGACACTCACAAGCTGGTGCTCTCCCTGGGCGATGGTCGGCGCGTCGAGTGCGTCTCGATGCGCGCGGAGCGCGGCCTGACGTTCTGTCTCTCGAGCCAGGTCGGCTGCGCCCTGCGCTGCCCCTTCTGCGCCACGGGGCTCATGGGGCTCCAGCGCAACCTGCGCGCCGAGGAGATCGTGGTCCAGGTCCTGGTCATGGGGGACCTCCACCGCTGGGAGGACGATGGCGTCAACCTGGTCTTCATGGGCATGGGCGAGCCGCTGGCGAACTACGAGGCCGTGATGGACGCCGTGCGCATCCTGCACGACGAGCAGGGCCTCAACGTGGGCGCGCGCCGCATCACCCTGTCCACCAGCGGACTCGTGCCGCAGATCGAGCGCCTCGCGGGCGAAGGCCTCGCCCTCGGGCTGGCGCTCTCACTGCACGCCACGACCGATGAGCTGCGCGACACGCTCGTCCCCGTCAACCGGCGCTGGCCGCTGCGCGAACTGCTCCCGGCCGCGCAGGCCTACGGGCTGCGCACCGGCCGGCGCGTGACGCTCGAGTACACGCTCATCGCGGGCGTGAACGACTTCCCGGAGGACGCCGACCGGCTGGCCGCCATCGCGCGCGACCTGCCCAGCAAGATCAACCTCATCCCCTACAACCCCGTTCCCGGGCTCCCCTACCGGCGGCCCGCACCGGAAGCGCTGCAGGCCTTCGCCGAACGGCTCTACCCGCGCGCTCCCGCGGTCACCGTGCGCCACACGCAGGGCGGCGAGATCTGGGCCGCCTGCGGGCAACTCGCGGGTCTGGGCGAAGGGGCCTGCGCGGGAATGCGCGCAGGGACTGCGCGGTGAGCCTCCGCGCCCGCCTGATCGCCGCCTTGCTGGCGCTCGCGCTCCTGCCGACCGCGGCCTTCACGCTCTTCACGCTGGTCGAGTTGGACCGCGCCACGCAGGGCTGGTTCCGCCCCGGCGTGGACCGCGCCCTCGAGTCGGCCCAGCAGGTGAGCCGCACCGCGCTCACCCGGATGGAGGCCGCCGCGCTCTCCCAGGCCG
>Ga0315273_10001163_pt1 | contig 29477 bp, 24 predicted proteins | sample YL17G02_0_MG_FD_205753 | JGI IMG/M metagenome (GOLD analysis project Ga0315273, IMG submission 205753) | Sediment microbial communities from Yellowstone Lake, YNP, Wyoming, USA - YL17G02_0 | ecosystem: Environmental > Aquatic > Freshwater > Lake > Sediment | place: USA: Wyoming | collected... | reverse complement strand
ACCTTCGACGAATGGATTCTCACTCAGGCCGAACGGACTGCTGGGCATGGTCGGCATCCCGGGATGAGGGGTAGGGGCTGAGGCACCGCCGAGGTTATCGGCAGTCCCCCGGGCTTCCTTGACCTTTGCCCCGTGCGGACGGCTCCACGGCCGCAGAGGAGGGCGTGCGCGCGGCGTCCCGCACCGCTGCGCGCGCCGGCGGCTGGGACCGTATCGACCGCATCACGATGCGCGAGTCCTGCGCTCTGCGCCACGGGGCCGTGGGCGAATCATTCGAAGCGTGTGCCGAACCACAGGGCCCGCCGGCCGTCTGGTCAGGGCCTGCGCTGTAGGTTCTGCTTGACGCGATCCCCGGATGCGGCATCATGACGCCTGAGAAGAGGCAGCTTGTGGCGCGGGCAGGCGACGCGAACAGGCGGGCGATGGGAAGCACGACCCTGGACGCTGGGAGGTCGATATGTCGGATGATCGCAGGTGGATCTCGCTCTCTGCCGGTGCCTGTCTCCTCGTCGCGCTCGTCGCTGGCCCGGTGGCGTCGGCCGGGGCGGAGGAGTCCGCCGCGAATCCAGCGCCCCGCGACTTCGGCGGACACCAGTTCAACCCCTCGGTCCTCGTACCCGACCCGTTCATCTCCACGACGTTCGTGAACTACACGGGCGCCGGTTCGGCCGTCAATCACGTGGTGCCGGTCTACAATCTCCATGGCGAGAAGATCGCGGAGATCTCCGCCAACATCGGCTTCCTGCAGCTCGGGTTCGGCTACCAGCAGGCGATCAACCAGCGGGTGGCCCTGCGGGCCGACTTGAACGGCGCCGCCCGGGTGGGCACGTCCGCGCAGTCGATCCTGGCGGATGGCGTCTCGGCGGTTTACGGCTATGGCGCCGGGACGACCGTGAACCTGGTCCGCAGGCCCGCCTGGCAGCTTGCCGCCACCGCCGACGTCCGCGCGAACACCCTCTTCGCCGTGTCGCCGTTGAGCTTCGTCCAGTCGGTCGTCAACTCCGTGGCGGCCGGGGATACGGCCGGGGCGCTCGAGGCAGCGGAGGATTCCCTGCTCGCGGCGGGCGACAATCAGCGGGTGCTGGGCGGCATCCGCGTGGCCTACACGCCGGCGTCCTGGATCGGATTCACGGGCTTCATCGAGGGCGGCGTGGGTAGTCGGTTCAAGAAAGGAAGCGACAACCTCGGGGTGACGAACCTCGGGATTGCGGCGAGCTTCAACCTCGCTCCGCTCATCCGCTGCCCCATCGGCCTGGTGGGGTCATTTCGCAACGAGACCCTGAGCGAAAAGGGCGACGACCTGGGCAGCTTTCAGGCCTTCGGCCTCGGCATCTTCTACACCGGTCGGCGCTTCTTCTCCGTCGGACTCGACAACGCGTGGAGTACGGTCAAGCAGGCCCAGACCGACCAGAAGCTCGATGTGGTCCAGAACAGGCTCCTGCTCCGCTACGACTTCAAGTAAGCCCGGGCCCGGCTCGGGGAAGACCGGCGGTGCCGTGCCGAGGGTCGCACGGCCCCCGCCGTGCCGTGCCTGTGGCCGGCGAGGTGTCGGCCTGGTGCGGATCATGCGGTGACGTCGAGCCGGGGGAGACGACGGCTTTTCGAAGCTGGCCTCCCCCCGCGAAGGAAGCGCGATGCCCACCGGCATCGCGAGGACGCAACTTCCCTGCTGGACTTCGATTCGGATCGGCGCCTCGTTCGTCGTGGTAGTGTGAGGGAGGGAGGAGAGTCCCCGCAGACCGACCATCGCATGATCGGGTGCGACACCAGGAACACCCGCGAGTGGGTACGCTTTGGCACTGCCGACCACGGTGGACCGAAGGCATCGCTACTCGCACCATGGGGGGGGCCAGTCATCATGACTCCAGGAACTGAATCGCGGGGCCACGCGGGACGACGTCCAACCGTCAGCCTCCACGCGCTTGCCGCGCTGCTTGCGGTCGCGCTCGCGCCGCTCGTCACGCCCTCGCCCGCGCATGCTGCGGTCGCGGACACGACCTCCGCGACGTCCGCGGTCGAGTCCGGCGGGGTTCCGCAGCGCGACCTCCTCGACGTGTTCGGGCAGATCTTCCGCCATGACCGCGTGGAACCCGGGCTCACGACCGAGGCCAGGCCCGGGCTCTCGCTCTCCATCCTGCCCTCGGTCGGCTACAACCCCTCGTACGGCGGCTTCTTGGGAGTCTCCGTAGCGGTGGGAGGCTGGCTCGGCGACCCGGAGACCACCACCCTGTCCTCGGGATCGGCCGGCGCCAGTTACTCGAGCAGCGGCCAGATCTCGGTGCAGCTCAAGTCGGATTTCTTCACCCCCGGAAACGCATGGGCGTTGAAGGGCGATTGGCGATACCTCGACACCAGCCAGCCCACCTACGGTCTCGGCCCCGCCACCTACGCGCAGTCATACGTCTTGATGGACTTCGTCCTCTACCGCTTCTACCAGACGGCCTACTGGCGCGTGCCCGAGACGGACTTCTTCATCGGACTCGGTTACCACTTCGACTGCTGGGACCAGATCTCGGAGCCGGATGTCGCCGCTGACACGGTGACCGACTACCAGAGGTACAGCGGCGGGCCGGTGAGCCGGTCGACGGCCTCCGGCGTGTCCTTCAACGTGCTCTACGACACCCGCGACAACCCGATCAATGCGCGACAGGGCACGTACTGGAACGTGAACCTGCGTGCCCACCTGCGGGAACTGGGCAGCGATCACGACTGGCAAAGCATGTCGAGCGATCTTCGGGTCTACCCACCCTTGCCGAAGGGGAGCCGGAACACGCTCGCCATCTGGAACACCGCCTGGTTCGCGTTCGGCGAGGCTCCTTATCTGAATCTTCCCGCCATCGGCTGGGACACCTATGGCCGGGGTGGGCGGGGCTACCTGCAGGGTCGCATCCGCGGCCAGAACCAGATCTACACCGAGGGCGAATACCGCCTCGCACTCACCAGGGACGGACTCCTCGGCGCAGTGGGGTTCCTGAATCTCACCGCCACGACGATCCCCGACGCCGGGCACTTCGGGCGGCTGGATCCGGGATATGGCGTGGGGCTGCGCATGAAGTACAACAAGCGGACCTCCATCAACCTCGCCGTCGATCTCGCCTACGACAGGTTCGGTGCGTCGCACTACTTCTTTGGCATGCAGGAGGTCTTCTGAGCCGAAGCTGGACCGGCGTCCTCCTGCAGGCCGGGCTCCCATCCCGGGCCGAGATTGCGGTGGAGCGCGGCGACCCGGGGTGCTAGGCTGCCGTCGGCTTCAAGCGTTCCGCCGTCCCCCATCAGGTGTCCGGGCGACTTGTGACGCTGCCGTTCGGATCCCGGCTTCGCTGGGGCCCGGCTGGATCCGGCGAGGACCTGCCTGCACAAGGGAGGAGCAAAGTTGGCCGCTTGCGGCGCGCACCGGTTCCTGCCGCGACTGGCGTGCGTGGTCCTGCTCGCCATCCCGCCGGTCCAGGCCACGGCAGCCGGGACGTCGCACACGGCCGCCGGGCGACCACGGATCGGGCTCGCGCTCAGCGGCGGCGGTGCGCGTGGCGCAGCGCACATCGGCGTGCTCAAGGTCCTCGAGGAGCACCGCGTCCCGGTTGACTTCATTGCCGGCACCAGCATGGGCGCCCTCGTCGGTGGCTTGTATGCGTCGGGGTTGTCGGCGGCGGCGCTCGAACGGGTCATCACCGAGGTGGACTGGGCGGACGCCTTCGCCGACAAGATCCCCCGGGAGGACCGGTCGTTCCGCCGCAAGCGTGACGACGACCTCTATCTGATCAAGAACAAGCCGGGGTTGCGTGGCGGCAGCCTCCAGTTCCCGCCGGGCCTGATCGACGGTCAGAGGATCGACCTGCTCCTCAAGCGGCACACGCTTCCGGTCGTGACCGTCCGCGACTTCGACGACCTGAGCATCCCGTATCGCGCGGTCGCAGCCGATGTCGTGACCGGCGAAGCCGTCGTACTGGAGCGCGGTGACCTGGCGCTGGCGCTGCGCGCCAGCATGGCCATCCCGGCCGTGTTCGCGCCCAGGGAGATCGACGGCCGGCTGCTGGTCGACGGCGGCATCAGCGAGAACCTGCCCATCGACGTCGTGCGCCGGATGGGCGCCGACGTGATCATCGCGGTGGACATCAGCACGCCCCCCCAGGGACGGGAGCAACTCCACTCCGTGCTGGCGATCACGACCCAGCTCACCACTCTCCTGTCGGAGCAGAACAAGCAGAAGCAGCTCGCGTCCTTGACCGACCGGGACGTCTTCATCCGACCCGATCTCGGCTCCATCACGACGGCGTCGTTCGATCGCGCCATCGAGGGGGTACCCATCGGCGTCCGCGCTGCGGAAGCCGTCTCGGGCAGGCTCGAGACTTTGTCGCTGTCGGAGGAGGCCTATCGCGCCCATCTCGCCGGGCGCGAGGTGCGCGCGCGGCGAACCACCATCGACGAGGCGAGGATCGTCAACCACTCGCGCCTGGCCGATGACGCGATCGCCGCGCGGCTCGACGTTGCGACCGGCAAGCCACTCGACGTCGACCGGCTCGAGTTGGCCCTGGACCAGATCTTCGGCCTGGAGCTGTTCGAATCGGTCTACTACGACGTCAACGACGAGGCGGATCGGAACGTGCTCACGGTCACCGCCCGCGAGCGCTACTGGGGGCCCAACTACCTGCAGGCGGGCGTCGCCGCGTTCGAGGACTACGAGGGCCCCGACTTCAACGTCGCCGTCGCGTACAGCCGCACCGCCATCAACCGCCGGAACGGGGAGTGGCGCACCGGCTTCCAGTTCGGGCGGGGTCCGTGCGTGTTCACCGAGCTTCACCAACCCCTCGACCGCGCGCTCCGGACGTTCGTGCAGGGCCTGGCCTCGGCCGGCGATCAGGCCGTGAACGTGTTCGATGCCTCCGGCCACAAGACTTCGGAGTTGGAGGTGAGACGCGCAGGCGTTGAGTTGTCCGGCGGACGCGAGCTGGGGACCTGGGGGGAGCTTCGCGCCGGTGTCGTGCGCGAGACCGGCGAGATCTCCACCCAGGTCGGGGACCCCGGCGTTCCCGACCACGATTTCGACACCGGTGACGCGTATGTGCAGTTCTTCGTGGACCGGCTCGACGGCGTCGACTTCCCGCGCTCCGGGGGCAGCCTGCGGGCCCGGCTCACCGGCGGCCTGAGAGCCCTGGGCTCGGACGTGAGCTACGAACAGGGTCTCGTCGAAGGATCGTTCGCGCACACGGTGGGTCGCTACACCGGGCTCGCAGGCGCGACGCTCGCCTCGACGCGCGACAGCGACGCGCCGACGCAGAGCCTGTTCTCGTTGGGGGGCTTCGCGCGGCTGTCCGGCATCGAGCAGGACGAGTTGAATGGTCAGCACGCTGCGCTGCTAAGCGCGGCGGTGTACCGCCGGATGGCCGATCTCGCCCTGCTGCCGCTCTACGCGGGCCTGTCCGTGGAGTACGGCAACGTCTTTCAGACGAGGACGGAGATCCGGGCCCGCGATGGGATCGCCTCGGGCTGCGTCTTCGTCGGTCTCGACACCTTCATCGGCCCGATCCTCGTGGCCTACGCTCGCGCGGAGGGTGGGCGCTCGAACTACTACCTGAGCCTGGGTGAGGCGTTCCATCGTCGGCGACTGGGGTTCTGGCGCCGGTGACCCGTGTCATCCGGGCGCGGGTGATCGCCGGCGCCTGCGCTGACCGGGCTCGCTCGCCGCGCCCCGCCAACGGCGGTCGTCGTCCCGTCCGCACCAGCCCTGCTGGGGGGATTCCGTCCATGTCCTGGACCCGCTGCCTCCGACGCGTCGGCCGGGCCTGCGCGCTGCCGTTCGTCGCTCTCGCCCTGGTCCTGCCGGCGGGTCCGACTGCCGCCCAGCCTCTCATCGCCCTCATCGACAGCGGAGTGGATCACGGTCACCCCGCCCTCGCGGGTCGGATCGTCCCGGGCTACGACTTCGTGGACGGCGACTCGGTCGCCGACGACCGGCTGGGGCACGGCACCGGGCTGGCGGGCATCATCGCCGGGCGCGGGGCGGTGCAGGGCATCTGCCCGGACTGCCTGATCATGCCCCTCAAGGTGGCGGAGCCGGCGGCGGCGGGCGAGGGCGGCCTGGTGACCGCTTCGCGGCTGGCCGGGGCCATCGACTACGCGCTCGAGCACGGCGCCAGGCTGATCCTCGTCGGTGCCGGCTTCCCGGGGCCGGACCGTGCGGTCGCGGACGCCGTGGCGAGGGCCGAGTCGAGCGGCATCCCGGTGATCGCTCCGGCGGGCAGCCTCGGGCCGCTCCAGGTCCTCTTTCCGGCCGCGCTCGCCACGGTCATCCCGGTGGCGGCGGCCGAGGACCGCCCACGCGCGCGGGGGGTGGTCGCGCTGCCCGGTGAGAACGTCCTCACGGCCGCCCCGGGCGGGGGGACGGTGGTGCGCAGCGGGAGTTCCGTCGCTGCCGCACGCGTGGCGGGGATCGTGGCGCTCATCCTCCAGGAGCGCCCCGGCCTCCGCGCGATCCAGCTCCGCCAGCTCCTGCGCGGCGGGCGGGACGAGGCCCTCGACGCGATGGCGCCAGCGCCGTCGGACGCGGGCGTCCCGCAGGTTGGACACCTCGCGGCGCAGCCGGGCGGATTGGGGGCCCTCCAATACGCGGACCGGGCAGGGACCGACATCGTCATGGACGCGCCCTGGAAGTCCGTGCGGGACTACGTGCCGGTGCTCTTCTTCTTCCCCCAGTTCGAGGGCGGCCGGCGGGTGGAGCGGATCCGCGTCTTCAACTGCGTCGCCGGTGCGCCGGCCGGCCCGCCGGTCGTCGTGGACCACAGGACCGGCCCCGACACGCTGAACGGCGCCACGTTCGTGGGCCCCTTGGGCGAGACGCGCGACGGGCTCACCTCCGACGATCAGGTCCGCAATTTCTGGCACTACGTCATGCGCATCCCGCACGCGGCACTCGGCTTCCACGGTTCGCCGGACATCCACTATCTCTACGCCGAGGTCGAATGGTCGCGGCCGGTGCTGTACCGGCGGCAGCGGATGCACAGTCACCGGGTCCTGAGGGTGCTGGTCGAGCCCGCGCAGTTCCCGAGTTTCGACCCCAGCGACCGCTACTTCGACGCCCATGTGCACACGATCGCCGAGCAGACCACCTCGGGGGTCCTGGACGTGAACGGCGCCAGCAAGGCCTTCGGCGGGCCCATCGTGATGCTGCTCGAGTCCGCGTATACCCTCGGGCTCGTGCAGACCCAGCCCCACGAAGGCAACTGGAGCGCGTTCCGGGACAGCATCGTGGTCACCGACCACAACATGTTCTATTCCGCCCGCCCGTACGACACCGGGACGGTGCCGGGTTTCGGGCCGACCTCGACGGCGGCGAACGGTGACGCTGCCGAAGCCGCCTGGTACCGCACGAATCTCGGTCGCCTGGCGGGCGAGGAGATCACGCTGCGGCGCGGTTCAAACCAGGACTACTCGGCCGCACCAAACCTCGGGCATCACCTGCTGGCGTACGACACCCGCCATTTCGAGGGTCCATGGCACGGCGGACTCTTCCTGACCTCGCAGTTGGAGAATCCCAACACCCTCGCGGTGGTCCTGGCGGGGATGAAGGCGGCCAGCGCGACCGGCTTTGCGTACGCGTCGCATCCGAACCTCGAGGGTTTCGTCTGGCCTCCCGAGTACTTCGCCGAGGCGATCGGCTTCCCGCCCCACCACTCGATCGCCGGGCCGCAGGTGAATTCCACGGGCGACGAGTTCCTGTTCAAGGGCTCGGAGGTGTGGAACATCAAGATGGACGAGGTCGCCGCTGGCAGCGGGCGCCTGCCAGCCTCCAGCGCGTTCGACGCGATGAACCCGTTCGCCGGCGGTGGCGACGCGCAGCGCTTCGTTCCGAAGGCCTGGGACGGCGAGTTGATGCGGTCGCTCGACACGATGTTCGATCTGCTCGGCCGGGGCCTCGTCCACGCCTTCCAGGAGACGCCCGGGACCCGGTTCATCCGCAAGCTCTACATGAGCGCCGGCTCCGACGCCCACGGGGACTTCAACTACGCCGACGAGGTCACCGCCACCGCCGTGCCCTATTCCGGCATGCTCCACGGCAACGCGTACGCCCGGGTGCGCACCTACGCCCTCGTGCACGATCGTCCGCCCGGCGCGCGGAACGCGCTGGATGCCCTGCGCGACGGGAACACCGTGCTCACGGATGGACCGATCCTCCAGTACCACCTGGATTCGGACGGGCGGCACGACCCGGATGCGGGCGCCGCGCGCTGGCACGACGGGGCCACGGCCTTCGAGAACCTGGACGGCAGGATCGGCGGTCAGGGCAGGTTCGACGGCGGACGCACCATGCTGGTGCCGCTCCCTGGCGCAGACGTGTGGATCCGGAGCCAGTGGAGGAGATCCGCGACCCCCGGGGCCGGCGACATCACGAAGTTCAAGTTCGACCGCGTGATGGAGTCCGCGCGCGACTCGTTCGAGGTGGCGGTGGGATCCGACGGCACGCCCGACGAGCGCCGGCTGCCGCAGGCGATGGACAGCCTCGCCGCGCTGGTGGTGACCGCGCGCGACCTGAGCGCGGACCAGCGCTGCATCGCGAATCCGGTGTGGGTGGCGCCGGTGCGGATTGAGGTGGTGGCGCCGCCCGGGGAGGAGCGCAACTCGTCGTCGGTAGCCTTCCCTCCGGGAGGTCTCCGGGTCGTGTTCCACTTCCCGATCTCGATGGCGACCGGGCCGGCCACGCGCGCCCGCCTGCGCGCGCTGGACTCCCAGGGGAACAGCACCGACCCCGAGATCGAGCTGGTCCCTGACCCGGGGTGGGAGGAGTGGAACGGTGTGACGGGGGCCAGGTACTCGGCGACCAACACCGATAGCGTCTCGTTCCCACCGGGGGACTGGGACGCCGAATCACATACGTGCGTTCCCGGCGTCCGATCCTTCGTCGTCTACCTGACGAGTCCGGCCGACGTGCATGGCAACGTGCTGAACGACGTCGGGCGGGCATTCGCGATGGCGGCACCGGTCTCCGTGGAACCCAGGGCGCGCTGAGCCACGTACGAAGGGGGAGACCATGAAGGACGTGCTGTGGTGGGGGGCGGTGCTCCTGCTGGCCGTCGGTGGTGTGATGATCAGGCCTCAAGCAGTCCACGGTGATCCTGCCCGCGGCTGGTACCTGAACGGCGGCCTGGGCCTCAACTGGCTGGACTAGGAGGAGGGCATGGAGCCCGAGGCGGACCTCGGATTCCGAGTGGTGGCAGGCTGCGGATTCCGGCTCAACCGGAATTGGGCCATCGAACTCGATTCGGGCTTCATCCGCAACAACATCCCGGAGGACTTCCCCACGGAGGCAGGGCCGATGTCGCAAGTCCCTCTCGTGTTCAATGCCGTCTTCCACTTCGCCAACGAGTCAAGACTCGAACCCTATCTCGGAGCCGGTTTCGGCGCATCGGTCGTCTCATACGACGGCGACACCGGCGGCGATGCCGCCCTTGCGTTCAAGGCGGGCGTCCGCTATGGCATCAACGAGCGGACGGCGATCGGGGTCGACTACACATACTTCATGCTCGGTGCCACGTCGGCCTTCATTGGAGAGCCGGTGGGCGACGACACGGTGAACCTCGGGGTCCGCTGGGCGTTGTGAGGCGCCGGTCAGCGTGGACGGCGCGGAGGCATTGAACCCCCTTCCAGCTTGAGCCTCTCCACGTTGGCCTTGCTCCATCGCAAACCCTGAAGTCGGGAGGAAGCCCATGCTGGTCGCAGGCGCGACCCTCGGTCCCTACAAGATCCTCGCTCCGCTGGGCGCCAGCGGCATGGGTGAGGTGTAACTGGCGCACGACTCCAGGCTCGATCGCAACGTCGCGCTCGAGTGCCTGGCGTCCCACCTCGGGGCGTACGATGAGAACCGGACAGGCTTCGCGCGGGAGACCCGGATCATCGCCCGGCTGGATCACCCCAACATCGTCACGCTGCACGAGGCGGGCGAGTTCGGGGGCCGGCCATACCTGGTCATGCAGTACGTTGACGGCCCCTCGCTCGCGAAGTTCTCCCGCGGCCGGCGGCTCACGATCGAGACCGTGCTGGACCTTGGCATACAAATCTGCGCGGGCCTTCAGGCGGCCCACGATCAGGGTGTGATCCACCGCGACGTCAAACCATCCAACATCCTGCTCGATTCCCAACTGCGCGCCCGCCTGGTTGACTTCGGTCTGGCTCGCCTTGTGGACAAGACGGACCTGACGACGACCGGTACCGTGTGCGGGACCTTCGCTTACGTGCCCCCGGAAATCGTCCTCGGAGAGGCCGCAGACCCCGCCAGCGACATCTTCTCGCTGGGCGTGGTGCTCTACGAACTCCTGACCGGACGCCTGCCGTTCGCGGCCACGTCGACCGCCGCGCACCTCTACGCGGTCGTCAACGAGCATCCTGAGCCGCTGACGCGGCACCGCAGCGACGCCCCCCCTGGGGCTGGAGGCCGCGATCGACAGGGCCCTGGCCGGGGATCGCGGGCACGGCGGTGGTGGGCGCGGGGAGCAGGCGCTATACTGCGCATCTTCTGAATCCTGCCGCAGCATCGACACGGAGGGGCATCATGCGTCGTGTGATTCGCCGAAGCGTACCGCTTGCGATCGGACTCGGTCTCTCGCTCCTCTGGGTCGCCTCCGCGGCAGCAGCCGACGCGACCTGGCCGCGCGAGATCAATACCGACAGGGGCATCCTCACTATCTATCAGCCGCAGCCGGAGAAGTTCGAGAACAACATCCTCGAGGGCCGCGCCGCGGTCTCACTGCTTTCGAAGGGCAAGACCTCTCCGGTCTTCGGCGTCTTCTGGTTCTCCGGGCGCGTGGACACCAACCGCGACTCCAGCACCGCGGTGATCCGCGACATCACCGTGACGGACACCCGGTGGCCGGAGAGCGACAAGGCCAGGGAGGAGGAGACTTCCATCTTCCTCACCAGCCTCATGCCGAAGACCGGCCTGCCGATCTCGCTCGAGCGGCTGCGCGCCAGCCTCGCCACCCTGGACGTTGAGAGGAAGAGCGTCGAGGGCCTGAAGCACGACCCGCCCAGGATCGTCGTGGTGCAGGAGGCCGCGGAACTGCTGCTCTACGACGGCGAGCCGCGCACGATGGCGATCCCCAACACTGAGATGGAGCGCGTCGCGAACACCGCCTACGCGGTGGTGAAGGACAAGAAGAGCGGCCTGTACTATCTGAGTGGCGGCAAGTTGTGGTACAGCGCGAAGGCCCCCAAGGGGCCGTGGATCTCGATCGCCAAACCGCCCGCCGAGATCGCGAAACTGATCCCGCCGGACACCTCCTCGACGCCCGCACCGGCGAAGCCGCCGAAGATCGTGGTGGCGACCGAGCCCACCGAACTGATCTCGACCGACGGCAAGCCGTCGTGGCAGACGCTGGGCAAGGGCGACCTGATGTACATCGCGAACACCGAGAGCAAGGTGGTGCGCGAGGTCGCGAGCGGAAAGGTGTTCGTCCTGATCTCCGGCCGATGGTACCAGGCCTCGAAGCTCGAAGGGCCGTGGGCCGTGGTGCGCCCCGACCAGTTGCCCGCCGCGTTCAAGGACATCCCGCCCGCTTCGGCGCTCGGCGACGTGCGCGTGTCGGTGGCCGGGACTCCCGAGGCCGATGACGCGATGCTCGACGCGCAGGTGCCGCAGACCGCCGCGATCGAGCGCTCGAAGGCGAAGCTCGAGGTGAAGTACGACGGCGAGCCGCAGTTCAAGAAGATCGAAGGCACTTCGGTGGAGTACGCGGTGAACACGGTTTCGCAGGTGCTGCGGATCAACGGCAAGTACTACGCCTGCGATCAGGCGGTGTGGTTCGCCGCCGGCCAGGCGTCGGGGCCATGGGCGGTCGCCGACAGCGTGCCGATGGACGAGATCAAGAAGATCCCGCCCTCGGAGCCCGTGTACAACGTGACCCACGTGACCGTGTACGAGTCCACACCACAGGTCGTGTACGTGGGGTACACGCCAGGCTACATCTACTCGTATCCGTGGTACGGCGTCCCCGTCTATGGCACAGGCTGGTACTACCCGCCGTACGTCACCCCCTACGTCTACTATCCGCGGCCCGTGACGTACGGGATGCACGTGACCTACAACCCGTACACCGGCTGGGGATACGGCTTCACCGCCAGCAACGGCTTCGTGACGGTCGGTGTCGGTTTCGGCGGCTACTACGGACACCCCGGCTACTACCCGCCATGCGGCTACCGCCCGCCCTACCATGGTGGGTACCCGGGATACGGGCACGGAGGGTACCCGGGATATGGGCACGGTGGATATCCCCCCGGCGGCCCGGGTGGGCCCGCCGGTGCCCCGGGGAAGCCCGGTGGCCCGGGTGGCCCGCGTCCCTCGACGCTGCCGTCGAACAACATGTACAACAACGCCTCCAATGCGGGACGCAACGCGCCGAGCACGATGCAGCGTGACGCGGGGATGCAGAAGGCGGATCGCGTGGCGAAGGGGCCGAACAACGTCTATGCGGACAAGAGCGGCAACGTGCACCGGCAGACCGACCAGGGCTGGCAGTCTCGGGATCAAGGCCAGTGGAAGTCGTCGCCTTCGGCCTCGACGCAGCCGTCACGCGGATCGAGCGGGGGGTATGGCGGCGGCGCTACGGCGGCGCCCTCCAATCTCAATCGTGACGCCCAGGCCCGGCAGAGCGGCGCAAGCCGTTCTTCGTCGTCGTACGGCGGCGGCTCGTATGGTGGTGGCTCGCGGGGCGGTGGTGGCGGTGGCGGACGGCGGCGGTAGCTCGAAGCAGCTGGCTCGAAGCGGCACACGGCGCCCCTCGCATTCGATCTCGAGGGGCGCCTTCGTTCCCGACGACGGATCTCACTCTTGACCTGCCAGCGGCGGCACCCGGGCCGGCGGCCAGCTTCAGGACGGGCAGCGCGCGCCCGGCGTTGCCGCGACGACCTGGGATCGCAGCCCGACCTGACCGCCCGCGCCGGCCCTCAGAAGATCCCGAGGCTCAGCCCGACGCACGGGCCGACCACCGTCACGGTCTGCTCGACGGCCTCGTCGCCCACCTTCATGTCCAGGACGCTCTGGCGGATGCCGTGCGTTACGGTGACACGTCCGACCTGCTGCGTGTTCCCGAGATCCGCGTAGGTCCAGTCGCCCGCGAAGACCAGCGACCGCCAGCGCGCCACCACCCGGGACTGGAAGCCGACGTTGACGATGGACGCGAGGTCGTTGAACGACTGGCTCAGTTCCTTCGTCCCGACATCGGTGCTCTGCGCCTCGAACCAGCCGTATGGCGTCACGGCCAGCCCCCAATCCCCGAGTCGGGCCCCGGATCGTGCCGGGTCTTCGATGGGGTCCTGGGCGAAAACCGACCCGGCTCCGATCATCAGGAATGCGGCACACACCAGCCCGGAGAAGCACCTGCAAGATCGATTTCGCATCACCGTCCCTCCAGGCCTTCCCTGCGTCGGCGCCACCGGGGTTCCCGGCGATTCCGCTTGCCGGAAGGGGCCGCGCGCTCCCCAGACTCATGCCAGCGCAGGATCGTATCCCGGAGGGGGAACGTGACCGCACGCCATTCCGCGGGAGGGAACGGTCATCCCTTCCCGCGCTCGAGTCAACCCGGTGAACCGCGTGCCAGCCGTACGATTGCATGGGCACGGCCGAGCGTCTAGCCTGTCGCTCCGAGGTTCGACGAGAAGCAGCATCCGCCATTCTAGGAGGTTGCCCGTGACTGAGGCCCCCACCGCCGCCCGTCAACAGCTGCTGTCCGACCTGAAGGCCGTCGTGTCTGGCTCCGAGGAACTGCTCAAGGCCACCGCCGGCGCCGCCGGCGAGCCCGTCACCGCCGCGCGTGCCCGGGTCGAGGAGTCCCTGCGAGCGGCGAAGAGCAGGATCGAGGAGATCGATTCCGAGCTGCTTGATCGCGTCAACGAGGCGGCCAAGGCGGCTGATGAGTACGTTCACGAGCACCCCTGGGGCGCGGTCGGGATCGCCGCGGCGGCGGGGCTCCTGCTCGGCGTCGTCATCTCGCGGCGCTGAGGACCGGCCATGGGAGAGACAGCGGAGTCCGGTCGCACAGGGGCATGGGGCGGTTCCCTGCGCCAGTTCGGGGACAGCCTGCTGGGGCTGCTCCAGACCCGGGTGGAGATCCTCGCGCTCGAGTGGGCCGAGGAGCGCGGGAACCTGACGCGCCTCCTCCTCGTGGTGTTCGCCATCCTGGCCTGCCTCCATCTCGCCATTGTCGTGGGGCTGGTGTTCCTTTTGCTGGTGGTGGGGGAGGAGCACCGCGTGGCGGTGATCGGCGTCGCCGCGCTGGTGCTGCTGGTTGCGGCGGCGGGCGGCGCGCTGGGACTCCGGGCCTGGCTCAAACGTCGTCGGCCGATGTTCGGCACGACGATTGCCGAGCTGCGCAAGGACCGCGAGTGGATCCGCGGGCGGTCGTGAGCGCCCCACGCGAGACCTATGAGGTGAGGCGCGCCATGCTGATGGCACGCGCCATCGCCGAGCGCGAGGCGCTGGCGCACCAACTCGCCCCGCTGGGGGCACTGGACAGCGGCCTCGACCGGCTGCGGGCGATGAAGGCCCAACTGCCCGCGATCGCCATGGGCACGGGACTCGGGCTCTCCGCGCTGCTCCTGGCGCTCCCGGCCGGCCGGACCCCGCTGGTCCGGGGAGGCATCGCCCTGCTCCACCTCGCGGGATCGGTGAGAAGGCTGTTCTCGCGCCGCTGACCGGCGGCGCGCCCGGCGCCGTTCAGCGCCGGATCCCGTTCAGCGTCTGCACCACGCGCATCAAGTCCCCGGTGGCGTAGAAGTCCACGGCGACCAGGTTGGGCAGATGGCCGCGCGTCCGCTGGCAGCGCCGCGCCCGCTGCAGCAGGAAGTCGTAGGCGTTGACCACCTCCGCGTTGCTCGGCTTGGGCATCGGAGTGGTCTCGATCCAGTGATTCAGGAGCAGCAGGGATCCCTTCCTGCCGCCGCGATTCGGTCCCTCCGAGAATTGCGTGGCCTCGTGGAACGTGTACGGCGTCTCCTGCATCACCTCGAACGCCTGGTGGTACCAGGGGACGCCGGCGCTGTTGTTCTCCGCCATCACCAGGACGCGCTGGCCGGATTCGGCCATCTGGCGCAGCGTCGGCCACGGCGGCTTCGCCGGCCCGCGGTAAACGAAATCGATGAGCCCGCTCTCGTCGAAGCAGTTGGCGATGTCCTGCGGCGCGACGCCCTCGTCCTGGATCACGACGATGAGGATCTCGCCCGGGTTGGCGGCGAGGAAGTCGCGGATCTGCCCCAGCGCCTCGGTGAGCGGCGTGGCCCCGAGCTCGCAGAAGCCGTGTGCCATGTAGACGGCGCGCTGCCGCTCGTCGCCGCCGACCAGACGGTCGCGGATGCGCAGCGCGGCGGCCATGCCTTCCTTCCCGACGGCCGCCTCGTACTTGGCCATGGCCGAGGTCTCGTTCTCCATGATCGTCTTGACGCGCTCGCCCACGGGCATGCCGTAGTGGGCATCGATGAGGAGGGCCCGCACGCCGTCCTCGAGCTGCCTCGGGATGCTCCTGCTCTGGTTCGGGAACATCCAGCGGGAATTGTCGGCACCGCCCATCGCGTTGTGGGCGGTCGGGAACACGACCTGGTCGAGCCGGCGGTCGCACAGCTCCGGGTAGCCGTTGCAGGCGGTGATGACCGACGGCTCGGGAGGCCCGGACGGCGCCAGCACGACCCAGATCGCCACGGCAGCTACGACGGCGGACACCAGCGCGCCCGCGACCGCCACCCGCGCGGGGCTCCATCCGCCGCCTCGAGCGCCCTGGCCGGCGGCCTCCTCGGTGCTCCGTTCCGTCCCCGGGATCGCGTGGAGGGCAGCGGCAAGGCACTCGCGCAGGCCGATGAAGGCCCCGACCGCACCAGCCAAGAGCGCGAGCACGCTCAGCGCCGGCAGCGGCCACGCGACGGCGAACACACCGAACCCGAGCAGGGTGAGCCCATGCAGGAGCTTGCGATCGCGTCCCTCCGGTTGCGTCACCAGCCAGCGCCACACGGCACGCGTCTGCGCTTCGATCTGGCCGCGCTCCAGCAGCGAATTGGAAGCCGAGGCGACCACCACTCCCACCAGACCGAGAGCCAGGGCCCACGTCCGCAGATCGCCGACGAACGCCCGCCAGAGCCCGGCGGCGAGCAGGCCCACGTCGTGATCGCGCGGCAGGGCACCCACGACGAGCGCTCCGAAGCGGGCCACCAGCCAGAGCACGCACGCCGCCGCGGCCACGACGACGCCGATGCGGAAGGCGGCCCGGCGGCGCTCTCGCGCCAGCGCGACCGCGCTGCCCAGCAGAGCGAGGCCGCCGATCATGAGCACGAGGAAACTGAGGCGCGCCCGGCGGGCCAGCCGCACGAGGCGGCCCGTGAACTCGCCCGCCGGCAGGTCATCCAACCCGGCCAGGCGGGCGCTGAGCCGCCGCGGCAGCTTGGCGGCCACCTCGGGATGCATGGAGAGCGTCGCCTTGAGGATCTCGCCCACGTCGTGCACCGACAGCACGATCTTCTCGCCGGTGCCCGACATCAGGGCACGGTGCGTCTCGAGCGCAGCGCGCCGTGCTGCGACGCGGAAGGCGGCCGAGGCCACCACGCTGCGGCTGCCGGCGATGATCAGCGGCCGGAGGCCGGTCAGGTCGGGCTGCGCGGCGATGACGCCGTCCGCGATCTTGCCGGCGACGTAGGTCGACACGCCCGGTTCCGAGAGACTCGCGGCGACGCGCTTGGAGAACGCTTCCGAGTTGAACGCCGAACGCGTGGCATAGCCGAGAAGCACTCCGAGCACGAGGGCGATAACGCCTAGCACCTCGCAGGTGCCGGCAGCGACGTCAAGCCAGCGGTTCCGCTTCATGGGATCAACCCTCCTGTGTGGCGACCCTTGCATGGCCCGGCGCATGAAACGGAGGCCGGCCCGACGCCTCGCGGACCCGAGGCATTCTACCATGGCAACTCGACCCCGACGGGTCCGGCGCCCTGGACTCCGTCCATCGCCACGGCGTGGTCCATCGGCCTTCAAGAGGCTCCGGGCGCGCTATCCCATTCATCCGCTTCCTGCTAATCTGGGCCTGAGCGCACTCGGAACTGCTCCGCGCCCGGCCGATGTCAGCGCTCACAGCACGAACGAATGTCCCGGTCCGCCCCAGGAGCGAGTCGCCGGGGCCTGGCGCGGCGGGGCGAATGCAGCCTTCGAAAGGAGCAGGTCATGCGGCTTCGGTCGAGTCTCGTCAGCGTGGTGATTTCCGGTCTGTTGGTGTGTGTCGCGGTGGCGCAGCAATCGGCGCCCTCGCCCCAGGATCGGGTCGAGATGATGAAGCAGTCATTCGTGACCAGCAAGGCGGCGCTGCGGCAGTACGAGTGGGTCGAAACGGTCGCGCTGTCACTGAGCGGCGAGGAGAAGGTCCGCCAGCAGTACAAGTGCTACTACGGCGCCGAGGGCGCCCTCCAGAAGGTCCCGGTCGCCGCGGACGCCCAGGAGGCGAAGAAGCGGGGACTTCGCGGCAAGGCGGCCGAGAGCAAGAAGGCGGAGCTGCAGGCTTCGCTCAAGGCCGCGGTGGGCCTCCTGCAGCAATACGCACCCCTCGACCCGGCGAAGATCCAGGCCGCCAGGAGCGCGGGAAACATCAGCGTCTCCCTGCCCGCCGCGGACGGACGGGTCCGCATCACGATCAAGGACTATCTGAAGCCCGGGGACGAGGTCGGCGTCGAAGTGGACGGCACCAGGAACCTGGTGCAGGCGGTCTCGATCAAGTCGTTCGTCGAGCAGGGGAAGGACAAGAGCCCGGTCTCGGCGAACGTGACCTACGCGGCGCTGGCCGATCGCACATCGTACCCGGCGAAGGAGACCCTGGAGATCAGCGCGCAGAAGCTCAAGGTTGATATCCAGAACAGCGGGTACCGCAAGCAGAGCCAGTGAGCGAGCGGAGACGGTGAGGCCACCTCGCTGTGGCGCGCAGGGGCCCGGGGACCGGATGACCATGGAGTCCCAAGCCGCACCGAAGTCCACGCCAAGCGAAGCCCTGCTTTCGGTCCGCGCCGCGAGCGGGGCTTCGTCCTGGGATCCGGCGGGGACCCTGAAGCGGCCCCGGACGTCCCGGCCGTTCCGCTGGCTCCTCGCGGCCCTGGCGCCCGCGGCGCTGCTGCTCGCCTCTTGCGCGCACTTCGTCATCTATCCCGACCCGGCGGGCCCGGAATACCAGGGTTCCTTCACGACACGACCGGACCCCGAACCGGCCGTGCGGGTCGTCACCTTCAACATCGAGCACGCACGCCACATCGATCGCGCCATCACGCTGCTGCAGGAGGACGAGCGCCTGCGCGACGCCGACCTCGTCTTCCTGCAGGAGATGGACGCCCCGGGCACCCGGCGGATCGCCGAGGTTCTCGGCCTGCACTACCTCTACTTCCCCGCGACGGTCCATTCCGCCTCCGGTCGCGACTTCGGCAACGCCATCCTCTCGCGCTGGCCGATCCGCGACGCCCGCAAGATCATCCTGCCCCATCTCGCGCGCATGGCGCATTCGCAGCGCATCGCGACGGCGGGCACGGTGGACATCGACGGCACCCCGGTGCGCCTGTACAGCGTCCACGTCGCGCTGCCGCTCACGGTGAGCGGGAAGGGCAGGCGTGACCAACTGCGGGCGATCCTCGACGACGCGGGGGACACCCCGGGGCGCGTCATCATCGCGGGCGACCTGAACTCACACGGGCTGGGCAGCTTCTTCATGAACACGGGTTTCGAGTGGGCGAGCCGCCGGATCGGCTCGACCGAGCGATGGTTCGACCTGGACCAGGTCTTCCTGCGCGGGTTCCGCCTCGCCGGACCGGACAGCATCGGCGTGGTCCGCGAGAACCGCGGGGCCAGCGACCACCGGCCGGTGTGGGCGGTGCTCGCGCTCGACTCCGTTCCGAAGTTGCCGCCGGGCGGCTATCGCTTCGCCTGCCCGGACTCCACCATGCCCATCCGGCGCTTCCTGTGGATGGAATCGACGCTCGCCCGCGGCGGGCGGCCCGGACCCGACGGCATCGCCGCGCTCTCGCGACGCGGCTTCCGCACCATCATCGACTTCACCGCGAACGCCGGCGTGGAGCGCGAAGCCGGGGCCGCGGGCCTGGACTACTTCGCGATCCCGATGACCGCCAACCTCTGGTCGAGCCCGCCGACCGAGGAGCAGGTGCGCACCTTCTTCCGCATCGCGCTCGATCCGGCACGCCGCCCGCTATTCATCCACTGCACCTACGGCGTGGACCGCACCGGGACGATGGCTGCGCTCTACCGCATCGAGGCCCAGGGCTGGGCGAGGTCCGCCGCGATCGAGGAGCTGCGGCTGCTCGGGTACCACGACTGGTTCGACGACCTCATCAACTACGTCCGCGACTACACCCCGCGCGGCTACGGCCCTTCCCCGGACCGCGCGCGCGCGGCGGAGGGTCAGCGCAGCAGCGAGAGATAGACGGTCAGCTGGGGAGCGCGCTTGCTGACGTCGGGGTAGTCCGCGTAGTGGCGCTCCGCGTGGTACATGCTGTACTCGGCGCCGAGGTTGAGCGGCCCGTGGACCGGGAACGAGGCGGTCAGGCGGTTCTCGGTCACGACATGGTTTGCCGGCGTGCCGTTCATGACCCGCAGATAGTAAAGGTCGCTCTCGAACGCCAGCGCGCTCCGCGTGCGATGCCGCAGCACGGCGAAGAGCTTGCCGCCCGCGCCGGGACCGTAGTCGTAGGAGCGCCCCGTGTAGCTCGCGTAGTCGGACGTCGTGCCACCGAGGACGATCCAGTTCGCGTCGAGCCCCGCCCGCAGGGTCCAGTCGCCGGATCCCCGCCGGTGCAGGAGGGAAGCGCCGATGCTCTGCGCGCCGATCTTGTAGGCCCAGTTGTCGATGTAGTCGTAGTTGTGCACGAGCGCGAAGTACGACGCCGACCGCTCGTCACGGTGCGTCTCCCAGCTGTGCAGCACGCCGACGACCTGCGCGCGCCCGATCACGGAGGCATCCTGGGGGTTCACCTGCAGGTCGAAGCTGAACGCGTCGAAGGGGGTGCGGCAGACGCTGCCCGTCGGGTCGCCGTGGACGAGGCGCAGGCGGAAGAACGCCCGGGTCGTGTCCTGGTTCGAGAGCGAGCCTTCGCCCGTGGAGCGGGAGCCCACGCGCACGGCCGAGGTGAGTCGCTGGGCGCCCCAGCCGGGCGGGTTGGCGCCGACGCGCGTCATGTCGCCGGTGATGAGCCGGTTGATGCCACCCATGGGATTCACGACGAGGCCGCCGATCTCCCGCCACACCCGTTCGGAGCCCGTCGCCTGCTGATCGACGATGATCCCCGAGAAGCGGTGGAGCATCTCGCCCATCGCGGTGCCGCCGACGCTGGTGGCGATCCAGTCGTTGATCGACGGATGGTGGACCTCGCCGAGGTACTCCCACATCGCGCTGCCCGCGAACGCGAACGGGATCGACTCCCAGTAGTCGAAACCGTTCGCGCGCGCCGAACAGAAGTACATGCTGCCGTGGTAGGGGTGCGCGAGCTGGTTCGTGGAGAAGTGGTTGTCGTCCCACTCGAACCCATTCAGGAGGTTCTGCTTCGAGGACTGCAGGCTGATGCGGAAGCCGGTGTTCGTCCCACCGTCCTTGACGTACCGGCACCAGAGCCAGATGCCCACGTTCGATCCGGTGACCTCGAGCGCCGCGCGCGTGAAGTGCTTCTCTGCGGGGGGCGGCGACAGGGAGTCGGGCGGCGCGGGAGGGACCACCGGATCCTGGGCCCGGGCGACCGGCGGCAGGCCGCACGCCAGCAGGGCGATCGCGAAGGCAAAGGGCTTCCACATGACAGCAGGTCTCCAAGCGGGGTCTCGCACCATGAAGGCGGAAACTACACGCGGGCCCGTGTCCACTGCAAGACGCCCGGCATTGCGGCGCGGGCGAGACGCTGCTACGGTGCCCCCGGTGTTGCCGGAAAGGCGAAACCCTGACGATCGGAGAGGAACCCGCATGCGAGTCCTGCTCACCCTGCTGATCATGGCGCTCGGGCTGTCGGCCGTCCCGGCCGCGAGCGCGCCGCGGAAACCGTACGTCCGCGAGGGGTGGGTGGTCGGCGTGGCCTACGGGCCCGCGCGGGCGAAGATCCAGGGCAGCGATTCCCTGAACACGGAATGGCTCGAGGGGCCGGCCCAGTCGATCCGGCTCGGCCGCCTGCTCAACCCGTCCTTGATGGTGAGCTACGAGCACCAGGCGTGGCTGCGCGAGCAGGGCTTCCAGGAGCTGAAGATCCGTGCCGGCGTGCAACTCGAGGCGCTGGGTGTGACCGCGTATCCCGGGCGCCCCGGCACCGCGTGGAATGGGCTCTACCTCACCGCCGGCGGGGGCTACGCCCACTGCCGGCTGACGTTCCTCGAGCCGCTGGCTCCGGACGAGAGCCCCATCGGCAACACTTACGAGCCGATCTTCACGGAGGACGAGTTCGGCTGGGGCTGGTACGGTGGACTGGGCTACGAGTTCCGGATCTCACGTTCTTTCGCGGCGGGTGTGCTGATTACCTACAACCGCGTCGAGATCGGCGGCTCCATCTACGACAACGCGCAGTTCGTGCCGCTCGTCGCCAGCCTGAACTGGAACTTCTGAGCGCACCGGAGTCCGTACAGGAACCGCCTCCAGCCCCGCTCCGGGGGAGTGGCCAGCGACCGCCAGGCGGCACCGATCCGCTGCCCGAACTCGAAGCGCCCGAGCAGGGATGCGGAGACCGCGGCGACATCACCCCCACCAGGCCGAGCCCCAGGGCCCACACCCGCAGGTCGCCGACGAACGCCTGCCAGAGCCCGGCGACAAGCAGGCCCGTGTCGTGTTCGCGCGGCAGGGCCCCCATGACGCGCCATCGCGGCGGGCTCGAGGCCGAGCACGGCCGGGCGGAGCCCCGGGCCATCGAGCTCGACATGCTGGCCGCGCTGAAGGTGTCCGCGCCCCGGCCGGAGGCACTGAGCGTGCTCTCCGATGAGCACCCGGCCTATCCGCGGGCGCTCAAGCACTTGCCGGAGTACGCCATCACGCACCGCTGCACCCCCTCGGTGCAGGCCCGCACCGTGAACAACCCGCTCTTCCCGGCCAATCGCCTGGACCTGCTGCTGCGGCACAACAGCGCCAACCACAAGCGCGAGACCATCGCGTTCTCCAAGCGTCACCAGGACGTGGTCGAGCGGGCGGCGATCCTGGTGGCTGCTGAGAATGTCGACGCGCCGAACGGCCGGTCCCGCTGGGCTGGCCGTTCGGCGTTTGCGACGCTGTGATGGGCGGTTCGCGCAGTTTCGGGGGTGGGGGGGGGCGGCTCACCGATAGCCGACATGGCGGTGCCGCTACGACCGGATCGCGCTTGACGCGCTTGACGCCCTCGCCATGCGGGCGCAAGCTTCAAGCGGTCGAGGTTCCAGACGCGCCATGTCGAGTCGAGTGCGAACGCCCGTGCACCTGCCGTGCGAGGTATCGCACCGCGCGCGCTGGCCTCTCCAGGGTGACCTTCATGGGGCGGCACAGCGGTCTGGGTTCGCCCGAAGGGACGCGGGCCGACAGTCCATCTCGCCGCAGGATGCGCGCCAGCTCGCTCGGTGCGGTCGTGATTGTATCTGGCTGTTTCGCCATTGCGATCGGCGATGAGACGGCGAACCTGACCGTTACGAACCTCACCTCGCACGTCGTCACCGTCGTCGTCGCGGACAAGACCTTCCCGGCTTTAGCGCCCGGAGCTGAGGCCACGTACCAGTCGAGCGGCTCCGCCACCGTCGTTGTGGACGTGTCGTATGTGCCGGGGCAGGGGGTGGAGGGCAGCGCACAGCGCTCATTCCACCTCTCGCCCTACCACCCCACAACCACTTCCGGCACCACGGTGTACTGGGCGTGCACGACGGGCGGCATGATCACGTCTCCTGCGAGCGGGGGCCCGGTCATGTGGAACGTCACGGCCGACACGCTCGCCGTCCGCTGAGCGCCGAACCGCCCTCGGCGGCACGTTTCGATCGGGCCCACAGGAGACATCCGCGGGCGCTGAGCGAAGCGAGCCCGACTCTCGCGCCGCTTCAGCAGACGCGCGACCACAGCACGCGCCTCGCTCTCGCGATCGTGGCGGTTCGGGTCCGGCGAATCGGCGGGCGGTCCGGCCTGTGGTCGCTGCCGCGCGCGACCGTGCTGCCGATTGGCGCCCCGCACCCCGTCGGAGACCTCACCATGCGCCGGCGGCTACGTCCGCCCTCGTCGAGCGCGAGGAGACGGATCAAGAATCTCGCTGAGAGAACGAAGGCGGAGGAGTAGAATGGGACGACTACCGCGAGCACCAGTGGGGCGCTGCTTCTAAAGACAAGGTCGTACCCACTCCAAAGGGGCGGTCACGGACATCACCCTCTACCAGGATGCCCCATCCGGCCCCCGACGCCGCGGCTCCTCCACGGTCGTTCGGAGCGCAGGTTATCGGAGCCCCTCAAGGGGCCGTATCTTTCGGAATTCGCGGGGCCAGAGTTTCCGGAACCCGCAAGTCACATCGGGCGGAAGGCAGAACTGTCCAGATAATTGATACGTGTCCAGCAACCTGACACTGGACATCTGACCCTTAACTTGCCAAGTCCCAAATAGATACCGATGCAGGCCAGCTAAGTACGTAATAGAATGGACACTTACGTCGATTCGACACGCAAGACACCCCGGCTACCAATCTCGCGACGTGTGACCTAACGCGCTGCATACGAAAGGGTTAGACAGTTCGGTTGCCCCGGAACCACTGTGGCATGAAAGTGGCTTGGCCAGATTTGGGACATCCTGCGATGCCACAGAGGTGGCCATCCCCGGTATGCGTCCCTGTTGGCATTGCTGGCAACCGGACTCGGTTGCAGTCTCGTCCTGAACCACGGAAGGGGGCTTTACAGTGGCAGTCAAGAAGAAGGCCATCAAGCGCAGGATCGCGAAGAAGGCCATCAAGCGCAAGGTCGTGAAGAAGGCCATCAAGCGCAAGGTCGTGAAGAAGGCCATCAAGCGCAAGGTCGTGAAGAAGGCCATCAAGCGTAAGCTCGTGAAGAAGGCCATCAAGCGCAAGCTCGTGAAGAAGGCCATCGTGAAGAGGGTGGTGCGGAGGGCGATCGCGAGAAAGATTCTTGCTGCAGCGATTGCGAACAGGGAAGAGGGGGTCTGAACTTCAGGCCTTGAGGCCGTCCCTGCGACGGGACGGCGATTGAGAACCCCCGAGGGCTCTTGCCCTCGGGGGTTCTTCGTGTACGCCCAGCATGGGCACTGACTTGCCGGTGAGAGTCCTCCCGGAACTTGGTCACAGGGACTCAAGGGAACCGCAAGGGCGTGAACGTGACGCCGACCAGGGTGGAGTTCGCGCCGGAGGATACGGTGAAGCCCGAACGTACGACGCAACGAGGAAACCCTGACGGCGGCTTCCGGACCGTGTGTTAGATTGAGCTACCAGCGCGACCCGGAGGCCGCCCCTTGCCCGACCTGTCGCAGCGCCTGACGACCGCCCTCGCCGACCGCTACCGGATCGAGCGCACTCTCGGCCGGGGTGGCATGGCCACGGTGTTCCTGGCCGAGGACCTCAAGCACCATCGGCGCGTGGCCATCAAGGTGCTCGACCCCGAGGTCGCCGCCGCCATCGGGCCTGAGCGGTTCCTCCGCGAGATCGAGACCGTCGCGCGCCTCACCCACCCCCACGTCCTGGCACTCCACGACTCCGGCCAGGCCGACGGCCTGCTGTTCTTCGTCATGCCGTATGTGACCGGCGAGTCGTTGCGCCAGCGACTCGAGCGGGACAAGCAACTGCCGCTCGAGGACGCGCTCCGGATCACGCGCGAGGTGGCCGACGCGCTGAGCTACGCCCACAGCCGTGGGTTGGTCCATCGTGACATCAAGCCCGAGAACATCCTGCTCGAGGAAGGCCACGCGCTGGTGGCGGACTTCGGGATCGCGCGCGCGGTGGCCGCGGCGGGAGGGGAGAAGCTGACGGCCACGGGCGTGGTGGTTGGCACACCCGCGTACATGAGCCCGGAGCAGACGGGCGGGAGCAGCCGGCTCGACGGCCGCAGCGACCAGTACAGCCTGGGCTGCGTGCTCTACGAGATGCTGGCGGGGCAGCCGCCGTTCACGGGGCCGACAGTGGAGAGCCTGGTACACCAGCACCTGTCGGTGGCGCCGCACCCGGTGACGGCGGTGCGCTCGAGCGTGCCGCTGGCGGTGGAGCGCGCGATTACCAAGGCGCTCGCCAAGACGCCGGCAGACCGCTACGCGACCCCGGGTGAGTTCGCGACGGCGTTGACGGCGGAGGTCGAGCCTCTGCCAGCGCCTAGGACTCGCAGCGGGCGCTGGTGGGCGGTGCCCATCGCCGCGGTGCTGGTCGCTCTCGTCGCAGTGGCGGTGTGGCAGGCCTGGTGGCCGTTCGGAGGCCCGGGCGGGCCGCCGCCGACGAAGAAGGACTGGATCCTCGTGGCGGAGTTCGAGAGTGCACCGGCCGACACGATGGTGGCGGTGGCGAGCCACGACCTTTTGAGCGCGGCGCTGGACCAGTCGCGCATCGTTGCGACGGTGCCTCCGGACCAGATCCGGCGGGCGCTGACGATGGCCGGCAAACCCGGAAACGCGCGGGTGGACGCCGAGCTCGCCCGGGAGCTGGCCTACCGGGGCTCGGTCCGCGCGGTCCTGGAGGGCAAGGTGGGCCGCCTGGGACCGGCGTACTCGCTCGTGCTACGGCTGGTCGACGCCGACACCACCCGCGTGATCCTGACGGAGAGCGCGGTGGCGAAGGACGAGACTGCGCTCATGCCGGTGATCGGGAACCTGGCAAAGAAGCTGCGCCGGGGGCTGGGGGAGAACCGGGCGGCGCTGCGGGCCACGCGGCCCCTGACGGTGGCGATGACTCCGTCGTTCGAGGCCTACAAGCTCTACGTGCAGGCCGAGCGAGTCCATCGCTCGCAGACCGCGAACCGCCAGGCGCTCGCGCTCTACCGTGAGGCCGTGGCGCTCGATTCATCTTTCGCCAGAGCATGGAGCATGATGGGAACGAGCTACTTCAACGTGGGTCTCACCGACTCCGCTTGCTACTGCTTGGAACAGGCACTGCGGTATCCCGACCGGCTCACCGCCGCGCAGCGCGACGGGATCGGAGTCAGGTTCGCAGTCTACGAGAATGACCTACGCCGCGTGCTCGCGATCTGCAACAGGATCCTCGCCGAGAACCCAAATGACGCAGGGGCGCTGGTGACAAGCGCCGGGGCCCTGATGGGCATGGCGCGGTTCGAGGAGTCCGCCGAGCGCCTCCGCCGGGCGATGAAGCTGAGCCCCTTCGGCCCTTCCGACGTCATGTGGCTCAACCTTGGAATCAACATGCGCCTGCTCCGCCGCTTCCACGAGGCGCGGGAGGCGTTCTCCCATCTGGGCGTCTGGAAGTGGGGCAACCTAGCCCTCACCGAGATGGCAGCCGGTCGCTTCGCCACAGCCGACAGCATCGTGACCCGCAACCTGGACGATACCCGGGCGAACGAGGAGACTCCCGGTGTAGCGCGGGCCACGCTCGCGCGGATTCAATATGCGCGCGGCTCCCTGCGCGCCTCGGCGGAGAGCTTCGCCCGTGCGGTAGCCCAATCGAACGCAGCCGGCGCGGGGACCGATGCCCGCTTCTGGGAGGGCTTGGCAGTCGAGGCCGTGGCGGTGAGCGGCAGGGCGTTCCCACTGCCTGCGGAGCCGCAGCCCCGCGACACTACCCCGATGGGGGTCGTCACCCGTGGCCTGTGGGCGACGGTCGGCGGGGACCGGGCGCTGGCCCAGCGCTGCGCAAACGAGGCGCGCTCATTCCCCGCACGAAGAGTCGCCGACCAGGGCTCGGCGCCGCTGGTTCTACGGGCCCGCGTGGCGCTGCTCGAGGGTCATCCGCAGGAGGCGATCGACCTGCTCGGGGAGCCGGCCGCAGCACCGGTCGAGCTCGGGATGCCCAACAACGGGAGAGGCCTCACCTTTGCGCGCTGGACCCTCGCGGACGCGTTCGAAGCCCTGGGCCAACCGGACTCGGCTACCGCCTACCTGGAGCGGGACCTCGTGATCCCGTTCGAGCCCGATCACAGTTCATACATCCATCACCGCCTAGCTCTCCTCTACGTCCGCCTGGGCCGCCTGGCCGAGGCCGAGCGTCACCTCATGTCGGCCGAGAGGATCTGGGACCGACCGGATCCCGAAGTGCGCCGGATGCTCGACGAGGCGCGGACCGCAGTGAGGAGCGCGCGCGGGATGGCCAGCTCGGAAGCGCAGAAGCGTTGAGCGCCTCGCAGGCATGCCTACCTGCGGGCTATTGGACAGCGAGTCCGCTTGATTTGCCCACTGAGCGAAGTGCGCTATCTTGCTGCTGCACGGCCCCGTAGCTCAGACGGATAGAGCAGCGGTTTCCTGAGCTCCCGCACACGTTCTACAGCCCTCACGCAGTAGCAGCATCGCCGCCAAGAAGTTCCGTCCGCCCCAGGGGGTTAGCGCCTCCTGGGGCGCTTGGTCTCTGGGGGACAGGTGTAGCCAGCGTGGGAGGGAAGTGGACGCGGACGTGGCTACCAAACGGCTACCAGGCGCCCATCCTTCATCGTCTCTGACGAATCGGCGACCACGCATGAGCGGTCGATCGGGCGTGGTTCTCGGCTGGTACGCGCTGCTGGCACAGTGCGCGTGCGGCCTCCGGTCCCATGGGCTGGCAACGTGCGTCGGCTTGACAAATAGTCAATTCCGCGACTACGATGGCCGACGTCATGGATGAGCCGCTGGCACCGGATGCTGCAAGACAGCTGATGCGCGAGATCCTGCGCGCCGGGCGCTTCATCTACTCGAAACACGCGAAGGAGGAGTTGCTCGCCGACCGCCTTACCACGGTCGACTGCGAGAACGTGATTCGGGGAGGGGTAGTGCGGCCGGGGGAATTCGAGAATGGCAGCTGGAGGTACCGTGTCGAAACGGGCCGGATCACAATGGTGGTGGCCTTCAGGTCGGAACACGAGCTGGTCGTCGTGACGGCCTGGAGGGTCGGGCGCTGAATGCGCGCAGCGAACTGGAGTGAGCTATGAAGTGCCTGGAGTGCGGCACCCCGATGAAGACGCGGAAGGAGAACTACCGCTACGACGAGTGCGGCTTGAAGTACGTCACGCTCGTCGGCGTGGAAGTGACCCGTTGCCCACACTGCAACAACTACGAGATCTCGATCCCGCACCTCGAAGCGCTCCACCGGCTGCTTGCCAAGGTTCTCATTGAGAAGTCGACGCGCTTCACTGGCGACGAGGTGCGGTTCCTGAGGAAGAGTCTGGGCTGGTCGGGTGCGGACTTCGCGAAGCACATGGGCGTTGCCGACGAGACGGTATCGCGCTGGGAGAACGACGCGGCCCCGATCGGGCCCCAGGCGGACCGACTGCTGCGGTTCCTGGTGGCCCAGGGCAGGCTGACGACCAGTTACCCGACGGAGCGGCTGACCAAGATCGACGTCAAGAAGGCAACCGCGACGAGGGTAACCTTGACCACCCACAACGAGCAGTGGAGCGTCCGGGCCGCGTAACTCCAGACTGGCGGCGTTTGCCCTGCTTTCTTGTGGCCCCGTAGCTCAGACGGATAGAGCAGCGGTTTCCTAAGGTTGCACGGGCAGAATCGGCCCATTCGCCGAAGTCCTTGTCACGCAATGCCCCGCTTGCGGTTAGCGCCGCGACCGGGGCTTCTTCATGTGGTCAGGAGAGGACAGGAAGGGACAAGAGTGGACTTTGATCCGGCGACAAATCGGCGACCAAGTGGCGTGGCGCAATCGGAGTGGACTTGGCCAGCCACTCGGGCGGCACTACCCGCGGGACCGTGTGCTAGATTGACGACACAACGCGACCCGGAGGCCGCCCCTTGCCCGACCTGACGCAGCGCCTGCAGGACGCCCTCGCCGGCCGCTACCGAATCGAGCGTGAACTCGGCCGGGGCGGCATGGCCACGGTGTTCCTCGCCGAGGACCTCAAGCACCACCGCCAGGTCGCCATCAAGGTCCTCGACCCCGAGGTCGCGGCCGCCATCGGCCGCGAGCGCTTCCTGCACGAGATCGAGACCGTCGCCCGGCTCGCGCACCCGCACATCCTGCCGCTCCACGACTCGGGCGCCGTGGAAGGGCTCCTCTTCTACGTCATGCCCTACGTCGAGGGCGAGTCGCTCCGTGACCGGCTGACCCGGGAGAGACAACTGCCGCTGGACGACGCGCTCCGGATCGCCCGCGAGGTGGCTGACGCCCTGAGCTACGCCCACAGCCGCAGGTTGGTCCACCGGGACATCAAGCCTGAGAACATCCTGCTGCAGGAAGGGCACGCGGTCGTGACCGACTTCGGGATCGCCCGGACCGTCGCCGCGGCAGGGGGGGAGAAGCTGACGGGGACGGGGATCGCGGTGGGCACACCGGCCTACATGAGTCCGGAGCAGGCCGCCGGGAGCCGCGACTTGGACGGCCGCTCGGACCTCTACAGCCTAGGCTGTGTGCTCTACGAGATGCTGGCGGGA
>Ga0315273_10001162_pt1 | contig 29481 bp, 27 predicted proteins | sample YL17G02_0_MG_FD_205753 | JGI IMG/M metagenome (GOLD analysis project Ga0315273, IMG submission 205753) | Sediment microbial communities from Yellowstone Lake, YNP, Wyoming, USA - YL17G02_0 | ecosystem: Environmental > Aquatic > Freshwater > Lake > Sediment | place: USA: Wyoming | collected... | reverse complement strand
CCGGAAGGTGAACGCCTTCCAGCCACTCCAGCAGGGCGAGTTTGCTGACCGGGTCACACGCCCGGTTGATCACCATCAACTTCACCAGGTCTGCCACGGGGAACGTCGTGTCTCCCGAGATTCCGGCTTGCGTAAGCGCTTCGGAGAATCGAAGCTTCTTCCAGAGTTCATCGAGGGCATATACATGGCCGAAGTCTTTGGCCCCCGACAGCCGGACCACCGATCCCTCGGGGCTCTCCCCCGCGATCTTCCCGAATCCCGCAGCCAGGTTCCGGACGGCGTCCGTCCCGATTTTCTCCAGCGGACCGAGGTTGACCAAGACACGGTTTCTGGGGGTGCCGCCCCGTGCCGGGTCCCGGAAGCTTTCGCAGATGTGAACGGAGGTGTACTCCCTCCCGCCATGCCGCTGCCGATGGAGGCGTACGTACATAGGCTACACGTCCCACAAAACCCACGGTCGGTATCTTCGGGAGTCGGAGAACGGGAAGATCACCATCGACATGGGGAAGATTCGCTCGGAAGAGCGACTGGACGGAAAATATCTGCTGTCCACCTCCGACGACTCGCTCTCCCCGGAAGACGTGGCGCTCGGGTACAAGCAACTCCTCCAGGTAGAGCGCGCCTTCCGGACGCTGAAGACCACGCTCGAACTTCGTCCCGTCCATCATCGCAAAGAAGATCGGATCCGATCCCACGTCCTTCTGTGCTGGCTGGCCCTGCATCTGATACGGGTAGCCGAGCGGGAAACGGGGGAGACCTGGGACACGATCCGGGCGACCATGGACAGAATCCACCTTGGGGAATTCTTTGGGAAAGACGGGGGGGTGCTTCAGCGGACGGAACTGACCCAAGATCAGCAAAACCTCCTGAAAAAGCTCAAAATACCGCCACCTCTCCTGTTCCGGAAGATCGCCGTGACCCCCGAAAACCTGTAGGCACACGCCCAAATCGGCAAAAACCTGGAACCATCCGGGAAAACGTAACTATTACCGTGTCCGCTCACCTACCACTGTCGAACCCGGGCTCAGCGGAGAGACTCCATTATTTTCAATGCAATACCCCAGCAATTATTTTCGCGCTGCATTTTCTGTTTTACCAAACGTTCATAGATGATTATGACGATGGCACCATCCTAATATTGGTGCCAAAACATAAACAATTACCTATTTTTAATTAGCGAATAAATACGTTCTGTTTGGGTTAGATAATTTTTTTGACTCCTTACAAAATTGCGAGCTAATTCCCCTATTCTAGACCACTCTTCGACAGGCAACTCACAAATATTAACAATTGCTTCAGCCAATGCCTGCGCTCCACTATCTTCAATAGCAAAGGTATATGAATAATACTCTTCCGGAATTCCCAATACTTTTCGGGTAATTATTGGAGTTCCAGAAAGCAGGTATTCCATCATCTTTAACGGAAATGAATACCTTGACGAAAGTTCTTTATTATCTCGCAATACTACTAAAACTGTAGCATTTTGTTGAAGTTTCAAAAGTTCGACTCTTGATAATCGATCAATCCATTTAATTCGAGGATCCTGTCTCATCCTTTCTTGAACTACAGAAATTCCTACTCCGTCACCCCGGATCCACAATTCATATTCTGGATTCGAGATCTGCGAAAAAGCATTTAGCAAATCAACAATACCGTATCTCTTCTCCAATAAACCGGTGTATAAAATGATTTTTTTTTCAGTTCGACCCATATTCGACTCGGAAAACAATTGTTCTTCTGGATCAACCATTCCCTCTACCACTACAAAAGGACGTTTTTCCACTTTTAAAGGCTCAACCATATGTTTTGTTAATAGTACAAAAGAATCTGCAACTTTGATTAACCTATATGATATACGATTGTTTTGACTTAATAAAAATTGAAGGAACTTACTTACTGTTCCTCCCATTATTGTATTATCTGGTAAATCTGGAACAATAACACAAAGATGAATCGATGGGTCTAACTTTTTGGCAACAACTCCTGCCAATAATAATGGTGTATTTAAAGAGTACACAATAATTGCGCGCTCCTTATGACCCCTTGTTCTTTTCAACCATTTTCCGGCTCCTCTAGCCATTACAAGACATCTCCAAATAAATTTAATACCAAAATAATTTAGATATCCAATGTCATAGTCTACCGCATTTGGAGAATGACTCCACTTTCGTCCATGAATGACTAGTTTAGAATACAATTTCGGATAAGAACCAACAAATGGAACGTTTAATATTGAAACTGGCTCTCCATTATGATAGTCCAATCCACTTATTATCATCCATTGCAATGTGTTAGCTGCAAATTGGATAGGACCTTTACTATTATTTACAATTTCCTCAATATATCCAGGATCAAAGACCCCTCCAATAAAAAGAAGCTTCATTATATCTCCTAAAGATAATACTTATTATTACTTAAATAAACAAAAATCTACCGGCCTGAGTAATAACGTTCATCCTTTTATTTTGAATTAGGTGATTAGAACTGTACGTCATACAGATCATTAATACAGGCATGCTCCACAATATCGTTGAAATATGGAACAATGGAAGAACTGCAGGTATGTATGGAACATAGGACACTCTCGTTTCACCGCATGCTTCGTACACTCTTTCGCCATCGCCGTAAATAAACACTTCAATCTGAAGTTTGACAACCTCTTGCCCCGTCACTGATCAAACCCGTTATTTTTCGGTAACAGAGCTGGTCGGGGAATTTTGGACACCCGGATAAGTGATGAACTGCTCTACTCTGGAGGGGGAATCCCCCGGGAGGATCGGATCAAGGGACACATCGCCGTCTGCTTCCTGGCGTTCTCTCTTCAGGTCACGTTCCTTCGGATCGTACGAGCGGAGGAGAAACTCAAAGAACTGTCGGCCCGCTCCATGTTGCAGGATCTCTCCGAGGTTCGGATGGTTCATCTGAAAGCCGGGGAAGCGGAATACCGGATCCGGACCGAGTTGTCCCCAACGGCCAACGCCATCTTCCAGGCCGCCGAAGTACCCGTTCCGCGTCGCGTCAACCCCGTCCATTAACTGCGAATAACTCCTGGAAATGTAGTGTTACGCCCAAAAACTGCCAAAATCATGGCTTATAAATCAACTACTTACAAGACACCCTGTCAAAGATGAGTCAAAAACAGAGTGCACCGCCAGCCAACTACGGATTACAGTTCGCTGGATTTTACCAACATGTCCAATGAAGGGTTTTGGGCATGCGAGGATTGTAAGCATTTAGGTTACACCGTAAAATCATGTCACCTCTCTTACCCGTTCACTGACCGCTGTCAAACCAGGGTGACCGCAGTGTTCCGGAAATGATCGCCAAACGTGATTTACACACTTCTATTAAAATAATTACGACTAAATAGCCATACAACCCACCAAAAATATCTGGCCTCTGAAATAAATTTAATGTCACAATTGCCCAAGCGGCGAAGGAATATCGATAAATATTTTTTCGTCTAAACAATACCAGATAGCTAAAATAAAAATATTGCGCGAAAATAATTGTGGTACCTAACACACCGTGTATTACAAGCGGCGTTAAAAGGTTGGCGCCCAAAAAAACCCCATAATACTCGCTTTGGGGATTTTTCTGCGCGCTGAAACCATGCCCGATAACAGGCGATTTACTGAATGCGTGCCATGAGTCTACAAATAAATCTGACCGGTTATCCCCGGCAATTATCTTATCTGACCCCGATTGTTCTATCTGTAATCTTCCGATAGTTTGATAATAGATCATATTATTAATATCACTTTTTTCGCTATAAGCTGCTACGTACCACCCAATAGTGAACACAGATAAAATTACAATGAATAGTCTATTGAAGTACATAATACGACCGTAATATAATATAAAATAAAAAACTAATGTAATATAAAACGCAAGAGAGAATGTGAAAAGGCCTGTTAAAATTAACATCCACTCAAGTTTTCCGGAGTAGTCGTACAATCTGTTTGTCAAAAGAGCAAACGTTATGAAATATGCAAATGTACCAGGCTCATCAAAAAAACCCGCTACCCTGATAAAGACAGCATCACGGAAAAACAACGCACCCTTAGAAAATGTTAATATAAAATTCAACCCTTCGCTGTCATCCAGGTGTTTGAATTCTGACATTACTCCGAGCAAGCCCATTGCGCTAAGAACGAATGCCAGCGCTCCCATGATGCCCATGATGCCCATAACATAAACCGTGCTTTTTGCAACCTTATGTATAGAGAAAAATGAATTTATATATAAATAAACGATCAAGACAGCAACAAATTGCATTGCCATATTAATATAGAGCGTTTCAAAGCCAAGAAAAAATAACTCGTGAAGCAGTGCGGCAACAAAACTATAGCAGATCTGAATCATAATGATTGAAACTATCACTGGGTCGCCGGTATTAATTTTCATTCGCAACAGACATGAGAGAGCGATGATGACGATTCCGGCAGCTACGAGGAATTTATAAGGATGGTTCGGTATAGCCAAGTAGAATACAAACGGTGCTGTAGACGTGAATAGAATCCATATTAAAGTTAAGTTATAAAAGTTTTTCAAGGTCGAGGACTTTCTCAGGACGGTTCTCCTAATACTATAGATATTTTCAAGCCCAGTTGCATACATTATGGACACATTTTAGTAGGGGACCAATTTTGAGGTATTTTAAAAATAACCACTTTAAAAACCAAAGATTAGATATATATGGAGTATAACGTGATCTAAAAATCAGACGAAGGTTGCGCCTTGGACTTCTCTTCGTCATTTCCCTGCTCCTCTCGGGGGATTCCCCCTCCAGATTAGAGCAGTTCATCACTTATCCAGGTGTCCAAAATTCCCCGACCAACTCTGTGGCGGGTGGAGCGAGCGTTCCGGGAGATCAAGAGCTTCATCGAAATCCGCCCGATGTATCTGTCGCGCGAGGATCATGTTCGTGGCCACGTCGCGATGTGTTTCCTGACGTTCTGTCTGGAAACGGCCTTCATGAAAATTCTCCGGCCTGCGGAGGAAGAGAAGAAAGCAGACGACGCTCCCCGGAAGGAACAACGGGAGACCCTCTGCGCCCACTCGCTCGATTCCATCCTGACTTCCCTGAAGGAGGTAATGTGAAATTCACAATTAGAACAAGCTCCTTTCTGCGTGCCTGATCGAAGGAAAATAGTAATCTACTCCAAGCAGACGTACAAACGCTGCAACTTCACCGTTTTACGAACGTTCGATAAACCGACGACAATAATGGCAAAAGTTCCTTTTCCGTTCCATAGACTGCATGAGGCTTCTGAGGGCGGGCGAGATATTTCTTCAGATCATCTGAAGACCACCCCATTTTCTTAAGGAAATATTGAATGTCTGACTCTTGGTCCGACTCGCTTGGATAGGGAATTTGTTCCAGCAATACTATGGCTTCCTCTCGTTTCATTTGCCCAGCAGCAACCAATGTACCGAGGTGCACTCGACGTTTGTCAACCCCGAACTTTTCAAGAAGGATATATCCCTGATAAAACCGCGTAAAAACAGACTCATAATGTTTATACGGATAAGGTTTATACTCCATCTCTTCTACCAATACCCTAATCGACTCGGCCTTGTTATAAAAGAAATAGTCGAGAAAATTCTCCCACTTGATCCGCTGAACGTAGTGGCAATAAATATATTCGGTCACCCCTAATGCTGGGAACGTTCTTATACGCGAACCATTGCCGAAGCGTTTCCATATCGCCCATATATTCCTTGCATCAAGTTTGTACCAATTCCACTCCTTGGGGATATTCATCCCTTCAGTTGCGGTATTGGTACCAGCCAAGATATGCTTGACGCCCCATTTTCTTGCCTGCTGGTAATTCACGGCCAGCATCGCATTGTCGTAGAGAAGCTCGATATCGATGACGTCCGCCTTGAAAAACGCCTGCATCAGTTCCCGGTATTCATCCCAATCGATCACGTGCGTATGCAGGTCGACACCCAATTTCTGTACCAAATTCTCGATGTTATTCTGCGCCAGTTCCGTATCCCAGCCATTGTCCATATGGACGGCAAGAGGCCGCAAGCCGTGTTTTACCGCCAGATAAAGCGCCCAGGAGCTATCCACCCCACCGGAGAGGCCGATGATGCAGTCGTATTTCTTGTTTTGGCCGTCTGCCTTCACTCTGAAAAGGTATGCCTCCCGTTTTCGGTTTCGCTCGGCCTCGTCCATGAACAGCACATGACCTGATTTCTCCAGAAACTCGCTGCAAAAGTTGCATATCCCTTTTTCGTCGAATGTAATATCCCGCGCGCTGGTATCCATCACGCAGCGGGTGCAAACTTGGTAGGGACGACTTAACATCTTTTACTTCTCCTCGAATAATTTTTCTAATTCCGAATATTGCGGATAACTGATCAACACCGCTCGGTGCGGCCCCTGGAAAACGAACATCGCCCCTGCGGCGACAGCCGATGCTCCGGCTGTCACCGCCCGGCGAAAATGTTCCAGTGTAGCCGCACCGCCCAGCGCAATCAGCGGCACGGATACGGCTTCTGCCGCCTGCCGGATGAGTTCGAGGTCGTACCCCCCCATCTCTCCGTCCCGATCCACCGCATTCAGCACCACCTCGCCGGCCCCTGCGTCGACCGCAGCCCGAAGAAATTCCAGCCAATTTCGGTCCACGGTCCTGCCGGAGCGGCTCTGGTACAGCCTCGGTCGCTTAAACCAATCCCGCTTAACATCAACTGAAACCACCACGCTCTGGCTGCCGAACACTCCAGATATCTCCGAAACAATCGAGGGGCTGTCCAGCACCGCGGACTGCAGGCATACCTTCTCCACCCCCAGGTCAAAAACCCGTTTTGCCTGATCCAAAGTTCGAATCCCTCCTCCGTAACAGAGCGGCATGAAGCATTCGCCGGCGAACTGCCCAATCATCCGGTAATCGGGCTCCATGCCTTCTTTTGACGCGACAATATCCAACACCATCAACTCATCCACCTCTTTTTCGTTGAAGATACGGATAGCATTGACGGGATCGCCGACGTACTTGGCGTCCTTGAAACGGCGGGTTTTGACCAGGCCGCCACGGCGCAACAGCAGGCAGGGAATGACACGATGTTGAAGCAGATCAGAGCTCCAGAAAACGTTTCAACAGCATCATGCCGAAACGATGACTCTTCTCCGGATGAAACTGTACACCGAAGATATTCTCTCTCTGAAAAGCGGCCACGAACTCTCCTCCGTAATCTGCCACTGCAATCACGTCTTCCCTTTGATGGCACACCACCCGGTAGGAATGTACGAAGTAGAAACGTTGTTCCTCGTCCGTGGGGAGAATCAGGGGGGTTTCCCTGCAAATCTTCACTGTATTCCACCCCATGTGGGGAATCCGCAGACCACCTGCCGGGTCCTGTCGAAAGCGCAGGACATCGGCATCGATCCAGCCAAGCCCTGAAAGCTGCCCCTCTTCGCTTTTCTTGCAGAGTATCTGCATGCCCAGACAAATGCCTATCAGTGGAACCTTCCGTTCCAGGGCAGCGGTCTCAAGCGCCTCGCGCCAGCCGCCGGTATTCAGTGCCTTCATGCCATGATCAAAAGCCCCCACGCCGGCAAAAATGATCTTATCCGCTCCCAGCAATTCTTCAGGATCCTGCGAGACGGAACAAGAGGCCCCGACCTTCTCGACCATGCGGACAATGGACGGCAGGTTGCCGATGCCAAAGTCAGGGATCAGGACCAATTTATCCTTCATGCCCAGCACCCAGGGTTGCTTTTCCTATACTGAATTGATCTAGTTATTGTCCGACAGTGTCGCCGTTGAAGGAAGCGGCGGCCACCCGGTCCTCTGATTGAACTTTGATGGCCTCTTAAAAAGTCACACCGCGGGAAGAACGACGGGATCACAATCTCCATCGTTCGTAGAAAGAAAGGTTGCCACATAGTACCCCTGCATAACTATTTTTCGAATAAGATCACGGCTGTCCCAACGTTGAAGGTGTTCGAATCCAATAAAGGTTTAAATTCATGCGGTTAACCTTAATATTCGCCGTATTCGATTTTAACTCCCGAGTATCCTGTGGCCATTCAGATCTGGAAAGGATGGCCCATGAACGACGGCAAGAGCGTCTTCGCGCAGTTGTTCGAATTTCTTCCCCTCCACGAGTTCCGCAAGTTCGTCCGCAAATATCGGGGCGACTACAGATATGAGAAGAAAATGCGCCTCATCCAGATTGGCGATGTGCGAAATATATCTGGCTCATACGTTCCCTGTATTGCTTAAAGTTATCCAGATGAGTACGGAGTGTTCGTTCGGACGGAATGATAAACCGGGATGCTTTTACTAAAGCTTCGATTAGCTTTTGCGATGAATTTGGTTCAAAAAGATAGATCTGATCTTTAAAACGATAGAGTTCGGTGTCAGACTCTAAATCGCTTACACTCCCCGGAAAAACTACAGACGCACCTGCATACAAGGCTTCATAAACGGTTCTACCAGTACGGAATGACTTATCACCTCTTATAAGTACATCAATGCTGTTATAAAAACCACGTTCAGAAAGTTGATCTAATTCCCCTAAGAGCCGACACTTTTCGTTGGAACCCACAACGAGATTTTTCACTTTCTCGTAGTATGGACCGGCACCAGCACCAACGATATAGAGAACGGCATCAGGAATCTCCGCCCCAAGAAAGGCCTCACAGACCCTGAGAACCCCCTTATCTGAAGTGACGCCCCCGGCAATCGCGAAACGCTTAATGTCGGTTTTATCATTAACGAATACATCACCGTGAATAATGTTTTGAGGCGTAAAAAATGGGTTATTAATAACACTGCATCGCTTTGTCAACGTGACACCTGCAGTGTTTATAAATCTTTTTTTCGCCGCCACATCAATACATATAAAATAATCTGCCGCACAAATATCTGAGATTTGCTTTTTTGATATTTTATTATCTAGGAACTCTCTAACATGCAAAATAATATAGGGGGAACGAACGCCAAGCCTATTTTTAATCGCGCGCGCTACTGGCGCCAATACAACACTGTTGAGATGAACTACATCATGTTTTTCCAATTCAATTACTTCAATTAATCTCCCTGCATATATTTTAAATATTGCTTTATGTATGACGCTTGACATTTTCATTCTAAACTCTTTTACACAAGTAAGATTCCCTCGTTCATAATTTAGTTCAAAAGGGAGAATAAAATTGCGGTGTAAGAAAAACGGCTTTCCCCTTATAGATTTAGAGATATTTTTACCGCCAATTACATCTCGTAAGACGATGCGAGTAATTAAATGAGGTTCAATGAGGCCAGCACTGATTTGAGGCAGCATAGCCCGCCAATGAAGCCTTAGACTCGTACCAGCTCCATAATTAGATTCCAAAGGGACATGACTGATAGAAAGAACCTTCAAGGTTTTTATATCCTTCATAGTGCATCCTGCCAGCTAGTTTTTATGGAAAAAATCACCAACGAAAATATCTTCTTCCAAAAAAACCTCGCTAGGTAGATTTTATATAATGCCTGTAGATCAGTCGCAATTGTTTATATATAAAATTGTTAAATATAACCTGGTAATTATGATAATCGTTCATGGATTTATGGGGTTGATTCATTGTGTCATCAAACTCTCTTGAAGTCAGATTAAACTTTTTTAGTAGATATCCATTGTCTGCGTTTTGCATTTCTACGAGGTAAGGTCCTTTCTTCAATTCTTCCAAGGAAAATTCTCGTATAATTTCACCGGAAAATATCAGATTTGACAAGTGTGTCTTACGTTTGTCATAGCCAATTTTTTTAGCAAAATATTGCACTGATAAAATATTGTGTAAATAGATTCATGGTGCTTCCACCCATAATCTTTCCAACATAATGCATCGATTATAAACTTTTTTGCGTTCTCTTTCCTGTAATCAAGGTAATTTAATATATCTCTCCACTGACCAGAGCTGAAACAATGTAGTGGTCGAACCAGATTCCGATCTGTTCCCGAGCCTCCGCCATCGATTCATACGCCTTGAGATAAACCTCTTCGTATTTCAGGCTGCGCCACAGCCTCTCGACGAAAACGTTGTCCATCCAGAGACCCTTGCCGTCCATGCTGATCCGAATGCCGTGACGCTTCAGAACGCCGATAAAATCGTCAGACGGGAACTGGGAACCCCGGTCCGTATTGAAGATTTCAGGCAACCCGAATTTCGCGATCGCTTCTTCCAATGCTTCGACGCAGAACGACGGGTCCTGCCGGTCGATCATCGTTTGGCGCTCGCACCGTCGATACGACCGAGCGCGGTTTCTAAAGAATCGTTCTCCATCGTCAGCTTCCCGATCTTGGCGTACAGTTCCTGCACGGTAGAGCAAGGTTTTTACCGAATTCATAATATGCAGGGGCTACCACTTCACGACCGGGGAAGCGATTCTGACGAGTTCCGCATCCGTCAGATACGGATGCATCGGGAGACTCAGAACCCGCCTCGCTGCAGACTCGGCAACGGGGAAGCTTCCCTCCGGCAGATTCAGTCCGGCAAACACCGGCTGAAGATGCAGCGGAACCGGGTAATGGACAGCGGTTGGTATCCCCTCTTCCCGTAGTTTTTCCTGCACCCCCTCCCGATGGTCCACCTGCACGGTGTACTGAGCGTAGACACTGGTGTTGTGCAGTTCGATGTACGGCGTCACCACGGCACCACGTAGCAGTTCACCGTACCTTGCGGCTATGCGGGAACGGGCTTCCAATTCGTCGGCGAACACCTCCAGTTTGGCCAGCAGCACCGCCGCCTGGAGCGTGTCCATCCTGCCGTTGATTCCGAGAACCGAGTGGTGGTAGCGACGGTCCTGTCCGTGAACCCGAATCTGCTGCATCTTTGTGGCAAATTTATCGTCGTCGGTGAAACAGGCGCCACCGTCCCCGTAACAGCCCAACGGTTTGGAAGGGAAAAAACTGGTGCAGCCGATGCTGGAGAGGGCACACGATTTCCGTCGCCTGCAGGTGGCCCCAAAACTCTGGCAGGCATCCTCAATCACCGGAATGCCGTATTTTCCCGCAATCGCATTGATGGCATCGAAATCGGCACACTGGCCATAGAGGCTGACCGGAAGGATGGCCCGGGTCTTCGGGGTGATCGCCGCTTCCAGAAGTGTTGGGTCCAGATTGTAAGTTCTGTGGTCGATATCCACAAAGACCGGCTTCGCCCCCAGGAGAGCGATGGTTTCACCGGTGGAGATAAAGGTGAAGGGGGTTGTGACCACCTCGTCGCCCATACTGACCCCCAGCGCCATCAGAGCGATCAGGAGGGCATCAGTGCCGCTCGCCACGGCGATGCAGTGCTTCACTCCAACAAAGGCGGCCAGTTTTTCTTCCAACTCCTGAATCTCCGGCCCCATGATGTATCGGCCGTGCTGAAGCACGGCCTTCATCCGCCGTTCAATTTCCGGTTGAATCTTCAGTTGTTGCGCTTTCAGATCGACAAACTCAATTCGCGTCATAGCGGTTCACGACTCCTTGCCGGTTTCTTTCTTGAGATCCCGATAAAAAACTTTTCCGACAGCCAACTTTTCCGGCAAGGAAGCATCCTCATCAAGGTCAAGACAGCGAAGGATTCCCTGCTCCACTTCCTTGTACCGGAGACCGCTTTCCGGGCAGGCATAGATCCCGTCCGGATCAGGATCCTTGAGAACGTGACCATGACGGCTCATCCACCCTTTTTGACGCGCCGGGACCCCTACTACGAGAGCGTAGTCGGGGACATCCTTGGCGATCACCGCACCGGCAGCGATAAATGCATACCGGCCGATGGTGATGCCGCACACAACTGTGGCATTGGCCCCGATGGAAGCACCGCGTCGGATCAGGGTCTTTTCATAGAGAGACTTCCGAAGGACTTGAGAACGTGGATTGGTCACGTTGGTCAAGACACACGACGGACCAAGGAAAACATCATCTTCTATAACGGTGCCTTCATATACCGATACGTTGTTCTGCACCTTGACGTGATTACCGATGACCGTTCCCCCTGCAACGGAAACGTTTTGTCCAAGATTGCAATATTCACCGACCTTCGCCCCGCTGAGGATGTGCGAAAAATGCCAGATTTTCGTCCCCTTGCCGATCTCGGCTCCTTCATCGACATACGATGATTCATGGACAAAGTAGTCCATCATGCTCTCCTTGGTGATCAGAGGATGACTACGGTCTGTTCAGAAACGGATGGACATGGGACCCTGCATTTCGTGCAGGCACGGTATTGCGCAGTTTATGGACAAGGTCGATCGATGGGCGAGCTTCCTCGATTCCGAACCCCCGCCCCGCAACGATTTCCCGGTAGACAATCGTGTGGAGATCGGTGAAACCTCCGGAGAATTCGAACTCTTCCCCGTCAACGGTGATGGAGCGGTACGTGGTCTTCCCTCCCTGTGTGGCTTCCGCGGGGAGGTCTTCCCGCCCCACCGATAGAAACCAACGAACCTCCGCCTTCTCGAGCTCCATGAAACCGGCCACCTTGCGGTCGTCGGCGTGGTGCACTTCATGGCGTTGCACGCCACCAAAAATCCAGATCAGCATGTCGAAGAAGTGAATACCGATATTGGTGGCGATCCCGCCGGATTTGCTGATATCCCCTTTCCAGGAGGCGAAGTACCAGTTCCCCCGGGAAGTGATGTACGTGAGGTCGATGGCATACTTTTCCCCGGCCGGGGTCTGTCGGATCTTCTCCCGCAGCTCCATGATTGCAGGATGGACCCTGAGTTGGAGAATATTGAAGATCCTCTTTCCCGACTCCTGTTCCAGCTCGGCAAGGGCGTCCAGGTTCCAGGGGTTTAGGACGAGCGGTTTTTCGCAGATCGCATCGGTGCCGATGCGCAGGGCGAATCGCACATGGGCATCGTGAAGATAATTGGGGGAGCAGATGCTGGTGTAGTGAATCCGCTTGCCCCCCCCCTGGCGGCGCAACTTTTCTGCATGCCGGTCAAACCGCTCAAATTCGGTGAAGAATGCCACATCGTAAAAGAAGCTGTCGAGGATTCCCACGGAATCGGACTTATCTACCGCGGCGACGATCCTGTTCCCGGTATCCTTGATGGCTTTCATGTGGCGTGGTGCGATATACCCGGCCACCCCGATAAGGGCAAAATTTCTTGGCGTCGTCACACTATCCATTTATTCATTCCTTTCAAAAAGTCACGGGAATTTCCAACCCTCGCAGCAAACCCTTGGCTTCTCGACGAGACAATCCGGTTATTACCGGATATTACTGGTAGGGGGAGAAAAACAGCGAGGGATCCCATGATCAATGCCCCAACACCAGCAATAATGATCTTATCCGCTCCCAACAATTCTTCAGGATCCTGCGAGACGGAACAAGAGCCCCCGACTTTCTCGACTATGCGGATGATGGACGGGAGATTGCCGATGCCAAAGTCGGGGATCAGGACCGATTTATCCTTCATGACCGGCACCCGGGGTTGCTTTCCCCATACCGGCGCCCCCTCCTTCACAAATACTGTTGATAAACCTGCGGAATCGTCCCTGCCAATCTGACGCCCAAATCTCCTCTGACACAAACTCGGGAAAGATGCCTGAACTGCTGTCTTTTTCAATCTTGTGGGCAAGGTCCGCCACTGTATCAAACTCGGCGAATGGATGGCTCGGCAAGCCGAACCGCGTTTTTACTGTATCCCAGACAAAAATCCTCGGTGTCAGCCCCACCGCCTCGAAAAGCCCGGTGGAGAATTCCGCCACAACCACCTCCGCTCTGGCAAGGGACGGGTAGATATCGAGTTCGTGATCGATATGAAATCCCTGCCCTACGCCCCCCGTCGAAGCGAAAACCCGCGATCTCTCCATCGGATGGGGCCGAAAGACCACCCTGAAATTCGCTGGCAATATGCAGGCGAGTTCACGGCAGAAATCCAGGTAGGAACTCGCCTCGATGCCCTCGCCCAGGACAAGGATCATCCCCTGTTCCTTTTTTGCGGACACCTGCCGGCCCAGAAGCGCTGTCCGGTAGGGGTTGCCGATCACCACTTTTTGCGTGGGTGCGTTGAACTGCCTGTTCCACCAGGCGCCGTATCCCAAAAAATAATCCGGCATGGTGCGGCGATAGGAATCACATCGCTCCAGAGCGGGAGCCACGTTGTAGGCATCGTGACCCTCCGTCACCATGCCGTGCTGATATTCGGCGACAGCGACACCGCATTCCCGGGCCGTGGCGTTCACGACCGCCATGTGGCCGTAACAGCCCTCCTCGGAAAGCAGCAGACGTGGTTTTACCCTTTCCATCCAATCCATTTGCCATTTTTTTTTCAACGGGTAACCGGCGACTTGGCGTGCGCAACAGTTCACCAACCATTTCCTTCGCGCATCGTCCAACTGCCAACCAAGCAGACTGTTCGCCCGGGACGTTGCCTGTTCCACTACCTCCTCCGCAATCCTCCGGACGGCACCCGATACGGCAATTCGCGAGAACAGCGCTATTGCCGCCAGTCCAGGCAGGGAAAACGACAGGCGCCCACCCTCTCGGGGCAGGGGCCACTCGTAGTTGAAAAGTCCCTCGATCGACCAGGCATCGCCGCCGAGGGCTTGGGAGAAATATCGGGTGTAACGATTTCGTGAAAAATCATTATGTTCGAACAAGCCTGCCCCCGTGGCAAGAATCATTACGGAGGAACGTTGGGGGGGGTGTGTGAAATTGTGCAACGTCGCCCGCACGGCAACCTTTGCGACATCGAACATGGCAGTTTTTCGGGAGGTGTCAATCAGGGGCTGCGAGGCGTAGAGCCAATCCGACATGATCATGCGATAAAATACGTTGCGAATCGCCGGCCAGACGAGTATCCCGGTCGACGGACAGACGCAACCGGCAAAAAAGCTAACGTTTTCAACTTCGAGCAGATCTTGAAGCGTGACGGACTCCACTTGGCCTGCTTCGTCCACAAGCCTACGCATTACGGAAGCGGAAGTGTTAGCTTGAAGCTCAACACAACTCAACTCATGTATTTTCGGGGAATAATGCTTCGCGCCACGGCATTGGCCTGAAGCATTGTGCCAACCACCATGTACAGAGGAAAATCAACGCTTGTGAAAGCATGAAAGCCTGTGCTGCACCGATTACGCCGTTCAACTTGATCAGGAAATAGGTCGCAACGATGTTAAATACCCCTGACGCAAACGTGACAACTGCAAGGTAACCGGTTTTACTCATAAAAAATATATAATTGGCCACCATGTAATACATGCCGCCAAACGCGTAGCCAATCGCCACATAAAGAACGGCACCCGCAGCGGCACGAAACTGTTCACCGACCAATACGCCCAAAAGATGTGGCGCGGTCGCTCCCAACAGGAGTGCCACGACGGTAACGACTATGAAATAGATATAGGTCCAGCGAACGATTTTAAAGTCTCTGGCCCGATCTTTCTTGACAAGCGCCTCCATCAGATAGGGCGCGAAGGCGCGGTTGAAGGAATCCGTCAGCAAACCCAGCACCATTCCCATCTGCAAAGCAACCATGTAGATGCCCGCCTGAGCCAAATCCAGCATATTGGTGATCATGAAGCGATCCGTCGTAACGATCAAGAGCCCGCCGATAACGTGTGGAATCAACGGGACGCCGAATTTCAACGCATCCCGGGCGTCACTTGTGTTCGTGGGCCATGATGCCTCCGCCCGGCGGAGGAGCAGAAACAACGCTATCAACATGAAGGCGGTTATCGCCGCCGCCTGCCCAAGCGCCCTGCCCTGCCAAGCCATGCCCAGACTCAATATCAGAAACAGGGAAAGGCCGGCGTTCAGCAAACTCTGGGAGATCTGGAACGCACCGTAACGAATGGCCTTGTATTGTACCTGCCATAACGAGAGTCGAATGTTGATGACGAACTGGGCACTGGAGACCAGTACTGCGACCATCAACCAGTCTCCCGGAACATGGGTGATTAATTCCAGCCAGGGACGGCCGACGGCCACGACACCTAAAACCACGGCGCTGCTGACGATCAGGATCGCAAGACAGGACCCCACGTAGGAGGGCATCCTTTGCCGATCCAGGTGGAAATAGCGTACGCCCACCGCGCCATGCACGCTTAAACCGGTGAAGGCCCCCATGATGGTGACGACGATGCCGAACATGGCGATCGTCCCGTAATCGGTCGGGCTGAGAACACGCGTAAGCACCGGCAACAGCAAGAAGGGGATTCCTGCGTTGAGAATGTTCGTCCCGGTGTAGACGGAGGCGTTGCAGAGCAAGGATTTTACCGAATTCATCGTATGCAGGCGCTACCTCTTCATGACCCCAGAAGCGATTTGCCGAGTTCCGATTCCGTCAGATCCGTTTGCCACCGGGAGACTCAGAACCCGCCTCGTCGCAAACTCGGAAATGGGGAAACTTCCTTCCGGTAGATTCAGTCCGGCAAACACCGGCTGAAGATGCAGTGGAACCGGGTAATGGACGGCGGATGACATCCCGTTCTCCTGTAACATCTCCCTTCCAATTCTTCATAAGAGTAAGAAATTTTTTAATATCCTTAGTCCCGCTTCCCCGCTTTTTTCCGGATGAAATTGACATCCATACAGATTGCCGCATTTCACCGCTGCCGAGATAACCCTGCCATCGTAATCGCTGTTGGCCAGTCTGTGTTCAAGAGTGGCAGGTACAACCGAAAACGAGTGCACGAAATAAACCTCTGTTCCCGGTGTTATCCCGGCAAGGATCGTCTCTTTCCAGTCCGTCTCTGGAGTCGGTGGAAGCAGATCATTCCAGCCAATGTGCGGTATTTTGTGCGGCTTTCCGTCCATACCTGTAGGCGGGATCGCGACGACGTTTCCGGGGATCAGGCCCAAGCCTTCATGCACCCCGAATTCCTCGCTGGCCTCGAGCATCATCTGCATCCCGAGGCAAATACCCAGGAACGGCCTCCTCGTCCTCGAATATTTCCGAATCGGTCCCAGGAAACCACCTGACGACAATCCCATCATTCCATCCGCAAAAGCACCGACCCCCGGAAGAACCAGGCACTCGGCTCCGTCGAGGACCAAGGGAGAAGCGGTCACCAGAACCTCGGCACCGCAATGCTCGAGGGCACGGCAAACGCTCAGGAGATTCCCCATGCCATAATCGATGACCGTCACCCTTGGGATTTTCATGCTTCAACGTTCCTGACTTTGATCCCTTGGTCCGCGGCTTCCCGCCGAAGGCCCGGTACCGTCATATCTCCATAATGAAAGACGCTGGCAACGGCAACCGCGTCGGCATGCCCCGTTCTGACGACCTCCACGAAATCGGTCCCCCGCCCCATCCCCCCGCTCGCGATAACGGGGATGGGCACTCTCGTCGAAACCTCGCGCACCAGGTCGCAGTCGAAACCTTTCCGGGTTCCTTCCCTGTCCACCGACGTCAAAAGAATTTCCCCCGCACCGAGCCGGCATCCTTCCCTTGCCCATTCAATGACATCTATCCCGGTCTTTTCCCTTCCGTTATCGCAGTAGGCTTCCCATTTCCGCTCGCCTGTCCTTTTAGCCTCGATGGAAAGGACCATGCATTGAGAGCCGAATTTTTCCGAAATTTCCCGTATCAATTCCGGGCGTTTGATCGAAGCCGTGTTGACCGCCAGCTTGTCGGCCCCCGCTCTGAGGATCTCCTTCGCGTCTTCGACAGAGCGGATTCCACCGCCTACAGTGATCGGGATAAAAACGTCCTGCGTCGTCTTTCGAACGATGTTCACCAGGTTGCTCCGCTCGTAAAGACTCGCCACGATATCCATATAGATGATTTCGTCGATTCCTTGCTCATAGTATTTTTTAGCGAACCAGTTCGGATCCCCGAGTTTCCTGAGCCCTTCAAGGCGTATTCCCTTTATCAGGTTCGGTCCCTTGATGTCCAACCGGGCGATCAAGCGAATATTACCCATCCCGCTCGCCTACCCTCCGTTGAAGACCGTGTGCCGTAATCCCCATCTCCCATCTGCGTATTTCCAAAGGTGCGGTGAACGGAAATGATCCGTGAGGGCCATGAAATAGTCCCGATCCATGATCGGCTGCTCGAACATTCGGGATGCAAGAGGAAACTCCCTATCCGGTACACTCAGGTACCGGAAGATCTCATCGGCGAACCGTTCCGGGAATTCCCCGTCAAATTTTTTTACGAGGGCAACCCCTTCCTCTCTCGTGATCTCCTCGTTTCTTATCTCCTGAGCGGAATCGTATGTCGCCCGCCCGATCCCGAACTTGATATATGTCGTGTAATAGTGGAAATCGTCGATGCGGTCATCAATGCTGTTGTATTTGCTGTATGTCCCTGGCGTCCTCTCTGGTGAAGCCTCGAAACCGCCGAATTCAACGGCGTGATAGTAACACTCCTGCGGATGCCACCTCAGGTAATACCCGAGATAGTGGACTTCAAGCTTCAGTTTTTCCGCCTCTCCCGGATCGGCCGGCATATAGGGAATCAGATCATGTTCGTACACCCCGAAGTACCTCTTCAGGTCGGCAATCGAAGTGCCCCCCAGAAAAACCTTGCTCCTTTCCTTTGTGGTGAAATAATCCCAGGCGCGGCGGGAAAGTTGTGCATCCCCGATTGGGTTTCCGTACTCCGCCTCGCTTTCCCCGTAGAAGACCAACGGAATCTTGTGGAGGATCGCCAGCCTCGGCGCAAGGGACTTCTGTCCGAAGATGAACGCCTGGAAAGGGTGAAACAGTTTTTCCACGGCAAGCCGGGTCAGAAGACGGTGTATTCTCCCGTTCGGGGTATGGAGATAATTGTCGAATCCGGCGTGAATCCAGCATTGAAAATTCCGCCACCCCCACTCGGTATAGACGTGGGGTGCCCAAGTCACGGTCAGGGGGTGCATCCCGTATTTGTACTTCAGCATGTATGCCGCGTAAAAGCTGTCTTTCCCCCCGGACCCGGGAACGATGCAATCATACGTTCCGTCAGTCCTGCGATGTCTGTCGCAAAGCTCGATCAACTCCCGTTCGCGCTCCTTCCAGTCGATCTGGCGGGCCTTCTGCGCCGCCACCCTGCAGGCGTCGCAAACCCCTTCCGAATCGAAAAAGATCGTTCTTTTCTTACTTTCTTTTGTGTGGGCATACTCAACATCTGAACTCGGTCTCTGGTTGGAGATCACGCAACGCTTGCAGAACTTCACTTCTTTTGGAAGTCCGTATTTCGTCTCTCCCGGGACGAGATCCGCGCGGTACTGCTGATGGTCAACAAGGGGTGGATATGGGATTATTTTCATTACCCGGCATTTCCTCTCTGGTTTTTAACTCTGGCGAAATCCCCTGAATCCGGCATCGCGGGACAAGTAGAGTCTCTCGGCCTGAACCAGCGTTTCACCGCATTTTTTATCGAAATAATTCCGAATCAATCTCGTGTTCGCGTCCAGCAGACACTGATGGAATCCCTCGTCGGTCAATTCGGTGAAATTGACGGAGAGCAGATCCGAGTTCGAATGCTTGTTTTCGTAGAAATCCTCGCAATCCTTGAGCAACCCCTTTTCGATTGCGTACTCATAGAGGGGAGATCCCGGGTAGGGAGTCACCGGACGGATCGTCCGCATCTGGGCCCCATCGTCATAGCGGATCAGGAATTCAACCCCCTTCATCAGCGTTTCCCTGCTGTCTCCCGGATTTCCGAAGATGATGTTGTATCCTGGGCTGATTCCCTCCTCCAACGTCGCTTCAATCCCCCGGATGATTTGCTTCGTTGTCAGGGACTTGTTCATTTTCTTCAAGACGAGATCGTCCATCGCCTCAATCCCGTAATTGATGAAAACGCACCCGGCCTTTTTCATCAATTTCAGGATCCCCGGCTTGGCGTAATTGAGACGCCCGTTGCAGTCCCACTTGACATCCAGTCTTGCTTTCAGGAAATCTTCGCATAAACTGACCACCCTGCGTTCGGACGACATCAACAATTCGTCCGAGAACGCGATAAAGTTGACCCCATAATCGGACTTCACATACCGGATTTCCTCGATAATCGATTCGTTGCTTCTGGGTCTGAATCCCTTGTCCATTCGATAGCAGAAACGGCAACGGAACGGACATCCCCTGCCGGACAGCACGGGCATCACGAAATCGGAATTTTTCGCGTGGGGCATCCTCAATAACCGGTAATACTCGACCGGGAACACTTCGTAGGCGGGAAACGGGATGGAATCGATATCCTGGATCAACGGCCGCCTCTCGTTGATTCTCGTTTTCCCCCCACTCCGGAATGTGATCCCCCGAACATCGTCCAGCGACCGTCGGGATCCCAAACGGTTCAATACCTCGATGATCGTTTCCTCTCCTTCTCCCATCACGACCACGTCAGCTTCGGTTTTCTTAAGGAAAAATTCCGGCTCCGGCGATGGCCCGTGCCCACCGATAATGTAATATGGTTTTTTTTTGGCACGGTTGACGGCCTGGGAGATCTTGAGCGCTTTTTTATACTGGTAGTAACCTGCGATGAAACTGAACCCGACCACGTCATACCTGTTCCTGTTCAGGTATTCCGTCAGGTGCTCCTCGGGATAATGATGAAGGTCCTGATTGTAGATCCCCACTTCATGCCCATTCTTCTTCAGGACCGCCGCGATATAGGCCAACCCCTGGGGAAACCAGTGCACGTAAGCATCGTTGTCATAAACAACCAAAAGAATCCTCATGTTGGAATTCCGGCCCTTCATCGAGTGATCATGCCGATGGCAGAAACAACCTGTTCCCTCTCGGAATCGGAGATTCCCACCGAACAAGGAAGGCTGAGGCCGTCTCGGTTGAGTCGTTCGGACACCGTGCAGTCTGTCGCGTAAGATCCGCGGTGGGCAGGGGAGAGGTGCATGGGTTGCCAGAGCGGCCGGGCCTGGATGCCTCTCCCGTCCAGGTGACGCAGGAGGGCGCGGCTGTTCGTGCCGGCCATTTTTTCATCCACGAGTATGCTGTATAGCCAGAAGGTGCTGAATGCGCCCTCCGGCTCCTCCGGGCAGCGGATGCCCGGGATCCGGGAGAGAGCCCTTGCATAGGCCCCGGCCGTCGCGCGCTTGTCGGCCACGTGGCTTTCAAGCTGCTCCATCTGGGCCACCCCGATGGCGGCCAGCACGTTGGTCAGGCGGTAATTGAACCCCACCTCTCCGTGGATGTATTCGACGACATCATCCTTTGCCTGGGTCGTTAGGTAGCGGGCACACCGGGCCAGTTCCGCATCGTCCGTTACTATCATTCCGCCGCCGCCGGTGGTCAGGATCTTGTTCCCGTTGAAGCTCAGGCAGGCCATCCGCCCGAATGAGCCCGCGGGACGGCCCTTATATCGCACGCCCAAGCTTTCGGTGGCGTCCTCCACCACGGGAAGGCCGAACGCCCCGGCCTCCTCCAGGATGGGATCCATGTCGCAGGGGTGGCCCAGGACGTGGACGGGAAGGAGGGCGGCCACGCGGCGACCGGTGTGCCGGTTCTTTAGGGTTCCCCCGGCATAGACGCAATCCTTTCGGAGGAAGTCCTGCAGTTTCTGCGGGTCCATCTGCCAATACCTCGGCTCGGCATCGACGAAGACGGGCCATGCTCCGAGGTAGCGGACGGCGTTGGCGGGGGCGATGAAGGTGAGATCCGAAACCACCACTTCGTCGTCGGCCTTCACACCAGCCAGCTTGAGCGCGATGTGCAGGGCCGCCGTCCCGTTCACCGTCGCCACGGCATGGTCGGCCCCAAGAGCCGTGGCTGCCATGCACTCGAATCGCTCCACGAAGGCCCCCGCGGAGGAGACCCAGTTGGTGTCCAGACATTCCTTTACATAAGCCCATTCATTGCCGCGGAGGCAGGGTACGGAGAGGGGAATGAAATTCCGGCTCATCGATGGAACCGCTCCGGGTCGTAGAGATGGATGTGCTCCTCGAGCCAACGGGCAGTGCGCAAGAGCCCCTGCTCCAGTGGAACCCCGGCCTCCCAGCCCAGGAGGCGCTTGGCCTTCGAAGGATCCGAGAGGAGGACCATCACCTCGCTGTTGTAGGGGCGCAGGCGTTCCTGCTCCTGGACTACGTGAGCCTTCGCCCCGAGTGCAGCGCAGGCGGCATCGAAGAGCTCACCGATAGAGACCGTTTTCCCGGTACCAAGTTGAAATACCTCACCCTCAATGCCCTCAACCTCCGCGGCCTTGACGAAGCCCTTAACCGTGTCTGACACGAAGGTCAGATCGCGTTTTGGATCCATGCGGCCCAGCTTTACCTTCTTTTTCCCCGCGAGGAGCTGGACCAAGATGGTCGGAAGAACGGCGCGGGTGGACTGGCGCGGGCCGTAAGTGTTGAAAGGCCGCAGCGTCACCACGGGCACTTTGAAGGAGCAGTAGTAGGACTCGCAGAGCATGTCCGCGGCGATCTTCGAAGCACTGTAGGGTGACTGACCCTGGAGGGGATGGGTTTCGCGGATTGGGACACTGCCCGGCGTACCGTACACCTCGCTGGTTGATGTGTTTACCATCCGGCGGCAGCCCGAACGCCGGGCGCCCTCCAGCACGTTCAGCGTGCCCTTCACGTTAGTGTCAACAAAGCTCTCCGGAGCTGTATAGCTGTAAGGAATGGCGATGAGCGCCGCCAGATGAAAAACGGTGTCCACACCACGGCAGGCCTCCTCCACGAAGCGGGCGTCGCGGATGTCACCCAACCTCACATCCAGACTTTTCTTGACCGCCGGTTCGGCGCCGTCCAGCCAGCCCAACGATCCGTTTGAATTGTAGAAACAGAAGGCTCGCACGTCGGCACCCAGCGCAACCAGGTGCTCGGCGAGGTGGCTCCCGATAAAGCCGTCGGCACCTGTCACCAGAACCTTGCGTCCCGTCCAGCTCACGGCTTGTTCCCCTCTCCGCGCGCCCGTCGTAATTCCTTCGGATGGCCCACGTCGATCCAATCCTCCTTGATGGGGAACGCTCCCACGGCTTCCCCACGGTCGAGGCACTCCTCGACAAGGGTCGGCAGTGGAAAGTACGTATCCTGTGGTACCCTCTCCACTAAATCCGGTTCGAAAACATAGATGCCCGCATTGGCGAGCCATGTCTGGGTCGGCTTTTCGCGAATCCCCGTGATCCGGTTGCCTTCCTGCTCCACAACCCCGAAAGGGACCGTGTGGACGTATTCGTGGACGCCCACCGTCGCCTTGAATCCCCCTTCCGCATGGAAGGCCAGCATGTTCCCGACGTTGAACTGGGTCAGCAGATCCCCGTTCAGCATAAGAACTGGATGGTCCGGTTTCTCCGGTAGGAGCGAAAGCGCACCGCCCGTGCCGAGGGGCTTTTCTTCCTTCACATACTCGATATTGCATCCAAGTGCAGTCCCGTCTTTGAAATAACCCTCGATCATATCTCCCATGTAGTTGACCGAAAGGAAGATGCGGCGAATACCGAATCCCACAAGGTGAAGCACAATACGCTCCAGGATCGGGCGGCCAGCCACTTTGATCATCGGTTTAGGGACCGAATCGGTGATGGGTCGCAACCGCTCGCCGCGCCCACCCGCCATGATAACCGCCCAGTTGGGACGTATCGAGGCCCCCAGAATCTCCCGTAGAAGGTGAAGCCCAATAAGCCGCCCGGCTTCGTTGACAATGGGGATCTGCTGCAAAGCACACGCCCGCATCAAGTCGAGAACTTCCGTGCGGCTTGCAGAGGGACCGACGGCCGTAAAGCACCGGTGCATGAATCTGGAGGCCGCATCCTCCAGAGAGGCGCCCGAAAGGATCGCCCTTCGAATATCTCCGTCGGTCAGCGTTCCCAGAAGCGCGCCATCGGGGCTCACGACGAGGACGATTTCGAGGGACCCACGGTCCAGAACCTCCATGGCGGTCCGCAGGGATGCACTCTCTGAAACGACGGTTTCTTCGAAATTTTGTGACATGACTCCCTCTTCTTCTATCGGATCGGCCGCGCAGGTACGCCTGCCACCACGACGCCGAGCCCGACATCCTTCACGACAACGGCCCCCGCGCCGACGATGGCGCCTTCGCCGATGCGGATGGACTGCCTGACCGTCGCCCCGGCACCAATGTGGGCGCCCATCCCAACCTGCACAGTACTGGCAAGCTTGGCCCCAGTTGCTATGTGGACATGGTCCCCGACGACACAATCGTGCTCCACGATGGCGCCGCTGTTCACGATGACGTTCTTCCCGAGAACGACGCACGCGTTCACGATAATCCCGGGCAGCAACTGGCAGCCCGTTCCGATGCTCGCCCAGCGCGAGACGATGGCAGAGGGGTGGTGCACCGTCAGTGGTATGAGGCGATAGGAGCAGCCCAGTTCGAAGAGACGCCTCCTCGGCCCGTTGTCCCCCACCCCGCCGAGGCCTACCACGAAATGCGTGACGCCTCCCGCCGCCATCCCGCCCAGCAGTTCGTCGCCGCCGAGGACGAGGACGTCCAAGATCTTCCGCCCGTGGAGCGAGGAATCCGGGTCGAGAACCCCCTCGATCTCCGCGAGGCCGGACTCCCGGATGCAGTCGATGAGCACGCGCGCGTGGCCGCCCCCGCCAAGGATTGCGCAGAGGGGCAGATCCGGCATCGTCGTCGCCGGATTCATTTGCGCCCCTCCGGGACGGCAAGTTCATGAAAACGCTTCATCAGGAGGCGGCCTGAAAGCGGCACCTCCGCGAGTTTCACGACGATGCGGCGAGAGGCCTTTCCGTCGCCGTAAGGGTTGACCAAGCCATGAAGGGATTTCCGAAAGGCGGGATCCGTGGCACGCCGGATGCCCTCTCCGATTTCATCCCGTCGGCAGCCGACGTCGATCACGTTTACCCCGCGCACCCTTCCGCGCTGGCGGCTCCCCACGTTCACCACGGGGAGGCCGAAGGACGGGGCTTCCAGGAGGCCGCTGGACGAGTTCCCCACCATCGCGGCGCAGAGGGCGAGGACGCTGAAGTACCCTTCCGTGCCCAAGCTCTCCACCGCCTGCGCCGAGGATTCCTCGCGCACGAAGCGCTTGATGCATTCACGGATGACCCTACCGCCGGTATCCGCGTTGGGCATCGTGAAAACGACCGGCCGCCCCGAGGCCCTGAGGGCCGCCAGGAGCTCCTCGGCCTGACGCTCCGCATCCTCATACTCCAGCGTCGCCGGGTGGAATGTGACGAGGAGCGTTTCCGGCGTGACGCGCAGCCCGAAGCTGGACATCAACTCCGCCGCCGTGAGCCGCTTCGCGGAGGCAAGGTTGTCCAGCGAAGGGGCGCCGGAGACCGTCACACGCCACGGCTCCTCCCCCATCTGAACAAGCCGTTGCCCGTACTCCTGCGTAGCCGCGAAATGCAGGTGGCTCAATTTCGTCATGGAATGCCGCAGGGCATCGTCGATGGCGCCTTCGGTCAGCTCTCCCCCGTGGATGTGAGCGACAGGGATCTTGAAGGGAAGCGCGGCGAGCGCGGCGGCGTGCATCTCGAAGCGGTCCCCGAGGACCACCAGGATATCCGGGCGGGAGCGCGAGAAGACTTCTGCAATACCCGCCATTCCCCGCGCCATGGACTTAGCGATGGCCGCGGGATCATCCGAGTTCGACAACGTCTTCACCTTCTCAGCGATTTCAAAACCGTCCGCCTCGATGGCCTTGACCGTCATCCCGAAGCGTGGGGAGAGGTGCATTCCTGTCACGAGGAGCCGGAGTGCAAGGCCGGGCTCGGCCTGAATGCGACGCAGCAGCGGAAGATAGATGCCGTAGTCCGCCCGGGAGGTGGTTACGACACCGAGGGTTCTCAACAGAGAATCTCCCAATCGAACAGCGTGCCGACGGGTACGGCGACCTTCGTTTTCCGCCCGAGCAGGCGCACCCTCATGTCGGGGGGGATGCCGGTGCCAGGCCGCTTGACCGCAATGTGCTCGGGCCCGAGAACCGTACCGGCGGAAATGTCGCAAGCCGCCACGAGACTCTTGCGCGCCGCCAGGGCGGTTGCCGCCTCGCCAGCCCCAGGGCGCTTCTCGCCGTCCCCGAGGGCCGATTCGGCGACACGGATCCCGCGCACCATCTCAGCCAGTTCCACCGGCTCGAGGGACGCGCGATGGTCGGGCCCAGGCATTTCGCGGTCAAGTGTGAAGTGTTTTTCCACCACGCATGCCCCAAGGGCCGCCGCAGTAATGGCCACCGCTATGCCGGGTGTGTGGTCGGAAAATCCCACGGGGAATCCGAACGAAGATCTCATCGATGCTATCGCGCGCAGATTTACTTCCGCGGGGTCGGCCGGATAATCGCTGACACACTGCAGGAGGACGAGCCGGTTGTTGCCGGATCGCACGAAGGTCTCGACGGCCGCGTCGATTTCCTGGAGCGTCGCCATGCCTGTGGATAGGATGATCGGCTTGCCTTTCCGGGCGACGTGGGCCAGGAACGGGAGGTTGGTCAGATCGCCCGATGGAAGCTTGAAGGCAGGGAGGCCGAGCGATTCGAGAAAGTCGCAGCTTTCTTCGTCAAAGGGGGTAGACAGGAAGAGGACACCGCGGCTCTCGCAGTGGGAAATGAGGGAACGATGGTTCTCTTCGGTGAGTTCAAGGTACTTGAGCATCTCGTATTGGGTCCCTGCATCCCCAGTTGCGCGAATCTGATACCCGGCCTTCGGCGCCTCCTTTGTGGCAAGACGGTCCGCCTTGAAGGTCTGGAACTTGACGGCGTCTGCGTTGGCGGCCGCGGCCGCGTCGACGAGCTTCAGGGCAAGGTCCAGATCCCCGTTATGATTGACGCCGGCCTCCGCGATGATGAAGCAGGGATGGCCCGGTCCGATCTTCCTTCCGGAAATCTCTATGCTGGGGACCTCTCGCGCCTCCAGGATCGCACGCGCCACGGTGAGGTCTATCGGGGCATCGACATCCACCGAACGGTTGGCGGGCATCACGAAACCCCGCGTCGACCCCGTCATGAAACTCCCCTCTTGCCGGAGCATCTCCGGCGATGCCACATAGACGGCACCATTGGGCCGGTAGGCCACACCAGCGGCCTGCCGCTGATGAGTGTTCCTTACAGGGAACACGGGACTCAGGCAGTGGTCCTCCGCCATCCGGTAGAGCCATTCGACGGGGTACTCCCCGGCGCAAACGGAGATGACAGAGGCCTTCGTCTCCAGGTGCAGGCGGATGGCGCCAAGGATATCCTCCGCTTCGACAAGGGGACTCGTGGGTTGGAGCAGGGCAACCGCGTCAAATGCGCCACCAAGCGTGTCGAGGGCGTGGAAAACAACGTCTATCGTCCTTGCTTCATCCGTCGCCAGTCCGGCGGGGCGAAGGAAGGGAACTTCGGCCCCCCACGTGCAAGCCGCCTCGGCGATGGTGGAATCGTCCGTGGAACAGACCACCCGGCAACCCGACCCGAGAGCCGAGGCCGCCTGACGAGCGACCCGCGCGGCGCGCCCCACGAGCGGAATGCCCGCTAACCTCGCGAGGTTCTTCCCGGAGAACCCTTTGGACCCCCCTCGGGCGGGGATGAGGAAGAGAATGGACTGTTTCATTGGCTGGTCCACGTATGGGGAAAACAAACGGTCAGCTTGTTCGATTTTCCGTGGTCAAGGAATCGTCGACCGGCGGCGATCCCGACTTTTTCCAGGGATGTTCAAGAAACAATACGATAAATACAGAAAGAAAGAGCATTATTACCGTCGCCAATAAGACGATCTGAGCCCTGTGCGGTCCGGACTTCCGCTCCGGGGGAACCGCCCGGTCGATCACCTGGATCACGACGGCATCTCTTGCCTCGTCCAGTTTCGCCAGTTCGTATTGCTTCACCAGGAGTTCGTACAAAGTTTCGTTATATTTAAACTGCCGCAACTTTCGGAGATATTCCGTCCCTATCGCGGGGATCCGCTCCGAGGACATGAGAGGGTCGAACTCCCGTCCCTTTCCCGACTCGACTTTTTCCGATTCGGTCCGAAGGGCCCGGACCTCCTCCTCGATCCGCTGCAAGTCGGGATTCTGGGCGGTCGCGAACGAGCGCAGCACCTTGGCCTCGACTTCCTTCGCCGCGATCTTCGCGCGGAGATTGGCGATCCCCTCGATGACGGCTTTCGACTGGGCGTCGATCTGGAACGCCCCCGTCCGCTGCTGGAACCCCTTGACCTCCTCCTCTGCGCGGGAGAGCGACTCCTTCGTGTGCCGAATCTGTTCCTCGAAGAACATGCGCCGCTGGCCGGCTTCCGAGATCGCCAGCCCTCCGGCCAGGGATTTCAGTTCCTCGACGAACGCATTCGCCATGTCGGCGGCCCGTTTCGGGTCCCGGTCTTCCACGGTCAGGGAGATGATCCCGCTCTTTTTGTCCTCCTGGGCCGTGAGGAATCCGACGAGATTCTTCCGGGCATCCTCACGGTATTTTCCCTTGTAGAGTTTCATCAGGTCGAACCGGTCGACCATGCGGTCCAGGACCGTCCGGGACTTCGTCATCGCCACGAACAGTTGGGACTTTCCGCCGCCGGCTCCTCCGCCCGCCAGGGCGATCAACCCTCCCGCCTGGCCCAACAACTGGGATGCAAGACCGCCCCCTTTCTCCTGGGGAGGAAGGATCCTTGTTTCCGCTTTGTAATAGACGGGCAACGACAGGGAGTAGACCAGCGCGACGGCGGCGGAAGCGGCGGTAATTCCGACAATCAGCCGCCACCTTTTTGACAGGGCGCGGAACAGTTCCCACAGGTCGATCTCGTACTCGCGATGCACCGGGCGGGATTCCATTTCCTGATTCATGGTGGGATACCCTTAGAACGCCGCGATAACAACGCCCGCCGATACGGCGATCTGGAAGAGGATCTGGGTGATGTCCTTGATTTCCCGAAGCCAGGCGATGCGCTCCAGTTTTTCCGGCACCACGATGCTGTCGCCGGGCTCGAGGAGCGGCTTCCCGTCTCTCGTCGTGTACGCCGATTTGGAAAAGAGGAAGAGACCGCTCTCCCTCGGCTGGACCGCCGACCCGTTCACCTTCAAAACGTAGACCCGATCCTTGTCGGCGAACTCCGTGTATCCGCCCGCCAGCTCGATATAGTCCGGAAGGTTCTTCGCGGGATCGAACACAAAGGCCGTCTGGTTGAACACGGCGCCGAGCGCCTGGAGGCTGCGGGGATTTTCCGGGATGAACAGGGAATCCCCGTTCTCGAGAGCGATGTCGTAAATGGAGTTCCGCAGCGCTTCGACCGAACCGATCTCCAGCACCATTCTTCCGGTCGCCTGTACGGTCTTCAGCTTCGCGATCAGTTCTTTGCTCTGCCGGATCTCCAATTCCTTCGCCTTAAGTTCCTCGGGAGACGCCGCCGCGGAGAGGTTGGCCGACCCGCGGATCAGAAGATCCCGCTCCAGCCGCACGATGGATTCCATGAGCCTTTTCTGCTGGAGCTCCCGGACACTTTCCCTCGTGAACATGGCGCCCCTCGGATAGGCCTTCTCCGTGAACCCGCCGGCCCGCTCGATCAGGGAAGAAAGCTTTTCCCCTCTCCGGACCGTGTACGTTCCGGGAAAGCGGAATTCCCCCAGGATCGAGACCTCGCTGTACATCCTCCACTCCGGGATGGCGCGGACGAACACCTGGTCGTCCTCCTGCAGGGGCA
>Ga0315273_10001161_pt1 | contig 29482 bp, 21 predicted proteins | sample YL17G02_0_MG_FD_205753 | JGI IMG/M metagenome (GOLD analysis project Ga0315273, IMG submission 205753) | Sediment microbial communities from Yellowstone Lake, YNP, Wyoming, USA - YL17G02_0 | ecosystem: Environmental > Aquatic > Freshwater > Lake > Sediment | place: USA: Wyoming | collected... | reverse complement strand
TGTTCTCTGCTCCGTCGTGACCGAGAACGCGGGGCACATGATGCGGGCCTTCGAGAGCAACCGGGGCCTGGCCGCCAAGGACATCGCCTCAAAGGCGGACCTTGGCGAGCGACTCCTGGAAGTTGTCGAATCGGCGATCGGGAAGGGCGCCCCTGCGGTGCGGGCCTGAGCGCCAGGCCCCTGCGGGGCCCTGGAAGATCGCGGCGGCCGCTGCCACAAGGGCGGAGGCCCGCGGAGGGTCCGAATGAAATCAGGTTCCCATCTTGAGAGCGTGCTGGAGGCGGGGCATTTTGCGGTGACGGCCGAACTCGGGCCGCCCACGGGGTGCGCCCCCGACGTTGTGCGGCAGAAGGCAAGGCTCCTCAGCGGGTACGCCGATGCCATCAACCTGACGGACTGCCAGACGGCGGTCGTGCGCCTGTCGTCCATCGCCAGCGCCGTGATCGTCATGCAGGAGGGGCTCGAGCCCGTCATGCAGATGACCACGCGCGACCGTAACCGTATCGCCATCCAGGCGGACATCCTGGGGGCGGCGGCGCTGGGCGTCCGGAACTGCCTGTGCATCGCCGGGGACCACCAGTCGTTCGGGGCCGCCGGAAAGCTCCAGGGCCACCCGGGCGCCAAGAACGTGTACGACATCGACTCGATCCAACTGGTCTTCGTCTTGAAGACCCTGCGCGACGAGCATCGTCAGCAAGGCGGGGACCCCGTGGAACCCGCCCCGCGTCTCTATATCGGGGCCGCCTGGACGCCGCTGGCCGAGCCGGAGGATTTTCGCGTCCTGCGTCTGGCGAAGAAGGTGGCCGCCGGCGCGGACTTCATCCAGACGCAGGGCGTCTACGACGTCGCGCGTTTTGCCGAGTGCATGGCCAAGGCCCGGAAACTGGGCCTTCATGAGAAGACGGCCATCCTCGCCGGCATCATCGTGCCCAAGAGCGCGGGCATGCTCCGCTACATGAACTCCTCGGTGCCGGGCGTCAAGGTCCCGGAGGCCCTGATCAAGCGGTTTCCCGCCGCCAGGAAAGACGCGCCGGCCACCGAGAAGGAGGAAGTCCGCCGGAAGTCCGAGGAGGTCGGCAAGCAGATCGCCGTGGAGCTTATCCAGGAGATCCGCCGGATCGAGGGTGTGCGGGGCGTTCATCTTCAGGCCATCGAATGGGAGTCGGCGGTGCCGGACATCATCAAGGCCGCCGGCCTGTTTCCGCGCCCGGCCGTCTCGGCGTCGGAGGCCACGGCCGGACGGCTGGCCGACGTGAGACCGTGAGACGTGAGACCATGATGACACCGTGTAAGGTTAAGGTCAATTGCTGGGAGGACCGGGGGTGCGGCCGCGGGCCGAGCGGCCCGCTCGCGGACCGCCACGGCGTCTGCCCCGCAGCCGCCGACGCGACCTGCGACGGCGCCAACGGCGGCACGAACGGCGGACGCCTCTGCTGGGCCGTCGTGGGCGGCAGGTGCGAGGCCGCGGGCCGGGATGCACCCGCCCAGGGTGGCCGCCCCTGCTCGGCGTGCTCGTTTTTCCTGCGTGTCAAGTACGAGGAGGGCTGCCATTTTCAGCCCACGAAGCCCGGCCTCGGCGTCCGGGACCCCGAGGCGCTTCACCGGCTCCTCGGCGCGGCCATTTCGCTGACCATGGTATACAGGGATATCCATGCCTCGCTGTCCATCGGGCCGTTGTTCTCGCGGATCGTGGAGCAGACGCGCCGCGCCACGTCGGCCTCCGCGGCGGGGCTGTACCTTGCGGACGAGGCGGGCCGGGAACTCGTGCTCGAAGCATGCGCCGGCGAGGCTTGCCTGCCGCCGCGCATCGAGGTGGGCGGCGAGTCGCCGGCGGCCCTGGCCCTCAGGACCGGCGGGCGCTGGAGAGGAGAGGCCGCGCTCGCCGGTTGCCCGGGGCCGGCGCAGGTGAGGGCCCTTCGCGTCGGCGGCGACGACAGGCAAGCGGGCGTGCTGGAGATCGTGAAGACGGACGGGCCTTTCACGCCGGACGACGAGTGGTTCCTCTGGGAATTCGGCCTGGCGGCCGGCGTCGGTGTCCGCAGCGCCAGGCTGCTGGAGAATCTCGGCCGACTCAAGAAAGGGGAGCGGGCGCAGTATCACTTCATGGCCATGCTGATGCACCACGTCGGGTCGCCGCTGGCCACGGTTTCGATGTCCCTTCAGGCGCTCCTGCAACTGGGGGACCGGCTCGCCCCCGAGGAGCGCAAAGCGATGATGGAGACGTGCCTCGACCGCATCGCCGTGGTCCAGGCCTTGACGCGGGAACTCCTGGACCTGGCGGCCGTGCGCGGCGGCCAGTACCTGGCCAACCTCGAACTCGTCTTACCGGGTGAGATCCTGCGGCGGGAAGTGGAGGCCCGCCGGCTCGTGGCCCAGCGCGATTCCATCCAGCTTGTCCTTGAGGCGCCCCCGGACGGAGACCTCGTCCGGGCCGATCCGGAGGGGCTGCGCCTCGTCTTCGGCAACCTGCTGGACAATGCCATCAAGTACTCGGCCGGCAAGGGCAAGCAGGTCAGGGCCGGCCTGAGCGCGGCCGGAGGGGCCGTCCGCGTCTGGGTTCGTGACGATGGAATCGGCATACCTCCAACCGAATTGGAGACCATTTTCGAGAGGTTCCGGCGGGGCACGAACGCGGTGGCGGCGCGCGTGCCGGGGTTCGGCCTCGGCCTCTCCACCGTCAAGGAACTTGTGGATCGGTACGGCGGCCGCGTTGACGTCGAAAGCATCGTGGGCGAGGGGACCCGTTTCACCGTGGAGCTGCCGATGGCGGCAGCGGAGAGGGAAGGGGCGCGGCCGGCTCACACCCCGCACCCCGTGACCGGAAAGTGAGGCCTGCGGCTTTGAGACCGGCGGACACGTTGCGAAGGTGGCCGGAGGCGGTCGTGGACAAGGCGACCGGGTTTGCCGCGTGCTATGGCTGCGCCAAGTGCACGTCGGGCTGCCCGACGGCGCACCGCATGGACCTGAAGCCGCACCAGATCATGCGGCTGCTGCAACTGGGCAGGACGGATGAATTGCTGTCGGCGGCGGCCCCGTGGCGGTGCGTGGGGTGCCAGACCTGCCGCGCCCGTTGCCCCAATGCGATCGACATTCCGGCCGTCATGGACGGGATCCGCGCGGCAGCCCAGCGCATCGGGTCCCCCGCGGGCGCCGGCGGCATTCCGCTGTTCGACGAACTGTTCCTGGACATGATCCGGCGCCGCGGCCGCGTGAACGACGGTCTGCTGGCGTTCCGCTACCGGCTGAGAAACGGCCGGCTGCTTGACGACTGGCGGATCGGCCTGAAGATGCTGAAGGCCGGCAAGCTCAAGGTGCGGACCCCGAGCGTGGCCCATATCCAGGACGTCGCCCGGCTCTTTGAGCCGGAGGACGCCGCGAGGGAGGCCGTGCCATGACCGCCAAGGGGCTGCGGCTGTTTCCGGGCTGTGCGGCGGACGGCGCGGGGGCGGAGTACGGCCGCTCGACAGTCGCGGTTCTCGATGCGCTCGGCGTCGCGGTGCGTGTCCTGGCCGACTGGAACTGCTGCGGGGCCACGGGCGCGCGTCACGAGGACCGCGAACTCGCCGTCCGGCTCTCGGCGCGGAACCTGGCGCTGGCGGCCGGCGAAGGCTGCGACCTCCTGGTCAACTGCGCCGCCTGCTACAACAACCTCGCCTGGAGCCGGCAGTACCTCGCCGAGCACCCGCAGACCTGGCCTGCGCCGCCCGGCGCCGCCAGGCCGGAAGCAGCGACGGTGCTCCACCTGCTGGCCGTTCTCACGGGCGAGCCGATGCTGGAGCGTCTTGCGAAGAAGATCGCGCGGCCGCTCGCCGGCATGAGGCTCGCCTGCTATTACGGCTGCCTCCTGGTCCGCCCGGGTGGATACACCCACGTGGACGACGCCGAGAACCCCCGCCGGCTGGACGACCTCCTGCGCCTCTGCGGCGCGGACACGGTCGACTGGTCCTTCAAGACCGACTGTTGCGGCGGCAGCGCGTCCATGACCGACAACCCGGTGGCCGTGGAGTTGATGGCCCGTCTGTTCGACTCCTGCCTCCAGCAGGACGTCACGGCCCTCGTGACCGCCTGCCCGCTCTGTCACGTGAACCTAGACGCCTGGCAAGAGAAGGTGGGGGCGCTTCTGGGCAGGGAAGTCAGTCTGCCCATCTACTACTTCACGGAACTCGTGGCGCTGGCCATGGATCTGCCCGGCGTCGATAAGTGGCTTTCAGGCCATCTCACAGACGCCCGGCTTACGCCGAGGAAGTGCCGATGATCCCAACAGCCAACGAGAGCGGCGCCGGGCCCGTCGGGGCCGTGCTGGTGGTGGGCGGCGGCATCGCCGGCATCCAGGCCAGCCTGGATCTGAGCGCGGCCGGGTACAAAGTCTACCTCCTTGAGAAGACCAGCGCGCTCGGCGGGCACATGGCGATGCTCGATAAGACGTTCCCGACGAACGACTGCGCGATGTGCACGATGAGCCCGCGCCTGGTGGCCGTGGCCGGGGACCGCAACATCGAGACCATCACGCAGGCAGACCTCGTGCGTCTCCAGGGCGCCGCCGGGCGGCTGACGGCGACGGTCCGCGTGCGCCCGCGTTTCGTCGATCCGCAGAAGTGTACAGGCTGCGGGGACTGTGCCCAGGCATGCCCGGTCGAGCTTGACAACGAGTTCAACCAGAATCTGGACCGGCGCAAGGCGATCCACCGCCGGTATCCGCAGGCGGTGCCAAGCTCGTTTGTGATCGAGCGGTCCGACCGCCCGCGGTGCATGCGGACCTGCCCGCTCGGGACCAACCCCCAGGGCTACCTCGCCCTGGTGCGACAGCGGCGATTTCACGAGGCGCTCCGGACGCTCCGCGACAGCAACCCGCTGCCGGCCGTGTGTGCCCGCGTGTGCCACCATCCGTGCGAAAACGCCTGCGCCCGCGCCGCCTTCGACGCACCGGTGTCGGTCCGCGCGGTAAAACGGTTCCTGACGGACTACTGTGCAGCGCATCCGCCGGGCCCCGAGTTGGCGGCCAGGCTGGCGGAGGCTGATAAGCGGGCCGGGCACGGCCACGCGAAGCCCACGGGCAAGCGTGTGGCCATTGTCGGTTCGGGGCCCGCGGGCCTGACGGCCGCGGATGGGCTGGCCCGGCGCGGCCACCAGGCGGTGATCTTCGAGGCCCTGCCTGTGGCCGGCGGCATGCTGCGGGTCGGCATCCCGGATTTCCGCCTTCCCCCATCGGTTCTGGATGCGGACATCGACGCCATCTGCCGCCTGGGCGTTGAAATCCGCTGTAACCGGCGGCTTGGGCGCGACTTCACCCTTGAGGGCCTCCGGCGCCAGGGGTTTGACGCGGTGCTGGTCGCCATCGGCGCTCACCGCGGACGCCGCCTCGGGATACCCGGGGAAGAAACCCGCCAGGTGCGCGACGGCCTCAGCTTCCTGCGGAACACGGCCGGCGGCGAGACCCCGAGGGTGGGTCAGCGCGTGGTCGTCGTCGGCGGTGGCAACGCGGCCGTCGACGTGGCGCGTGTCGCCCGGCGCCTGGGCGGCAAACTCGTCACGATCCTCTACAGGCGAAGCGAAGCCGAGATGCCCGCGATCCGCGAGGAGGTCGACCAGGCCAGGGCCGAAGGCGTGCGCCTGGAAGTTCTGGCGGCGCCGCTTCGGGTGGTGACCCAGGACGGTCTCGTCGTCGGCCTTCAGTGTGTCCGGATGGCGCTGGGCGATCCGGACGAGTCCGGCCGGCGCCGGCCGGTCCCGGTTCCCGGCTCGGAGTTTCTGCTCGACGCCGACACGGTCATCACCGCGATCGGTCAGGAGTCCGATCTCGGGGGCCTGGGCGGCGAGATCGCGACGGCAAGAGACCGATGCGCGGTCGATGAGCGGACGCTGGCTTGCTCGACCCCGGGCGTCTTTGCCGCCGGCGATGTGGCGACGGGTCCCGACACGGTCACGGGCGCGATGGCCTCCGGCCGGCGGGCAGCGGTCAGCATCGACAACTATCTGGCCGGCCGCCCGCTGGACGAGAGCCAGCCGGACCCGCCTCCCGCCAAGCTTCCGCCCGTGAGGCGCCAGGACCTTCGTCCGCCGCGCGCCGCTACGCCGCGACAGGAGGAGCCGCAGCTCCCTGCGGACTGGCGCGTGGCCGGCTTCCAGGAAGTCGCCCTGTCGATGGAAGAAGCTGTGGCCGTGGCCGAGGCGGAGCGGTGTCTGGATTGCGGCGTGTGCAGCGATTGCCGCCAGTGCGAGCGCGTCTGCCAGGCGGGTGCGATCCGGTTCGATGACCGGGTTGAAGACCGCGAGATCGAGATCGGCGGCGTCGTTCTGGCCGACGGCTATGCTCCCTACGACGCCCGGCGGCGCGGCGAGTTCGGATACACCCGCTACCCGAACGTCGTGACCTCATTGACGCTGGAGCGGCTCCTCTCGGCGTCCGGGCCGACCTTCGGCCGCATCGTGCGGCCGAGCGACGGAAAAGAGGTCCGTCGCATCGCGTTCATCCAGTGCGTCGGGTCGCGCGATTCCAGCGACCGGGGCCACCCTTACTGTAGCAGCATCTGTTGCATGCAGACGGCCAAGGCCGCCATGATCGCCATGGAGCACACGAAAGGCCTGAGCGCCACCGTTTTCATGATCGACGTCCGCGCGCACGGCAAGGGCTACGAGACCTACTACCAGCGGGCCGAGCGCCTGGGCGTCCGGTACCTTCGCAGCATGCCGAGCGCGATCCGCCAGGACTTCAAGACCCATGACCTCCAGATTGAGTACGCCGGCCCCGACGGCACGAAGCAGGTCGAGACGTTCGACCTGGTGGTCCTGTCGGTGGGCGTGGAATGCACGGCGCAGTCCGCCCAGCTTGCCGCCGCGGCAGGGGTCGAGCGAGACGAATACGGCTTCATCAGGACCCAACCGGAAAACCCCGTGGCGACCTCGCGCGAGGGCGTGCTGGTGTGCGGCACGGCATGCGGGCCCAAGGACATACCGGACTGCGTGGCGGAGGGGTCCGCGGCCGCGGCGTCCCTCGCCCGTGACCTGGCCCCGGCGCGGTTCACGCGTGTCACCGTGCCGGAGTACCCGGCCGAGCGCGACGTTTCCGCCGAGCCCCCGCGCGTCGGCGTCTTCGTGTGCCATTGTGGCAACAACATTTCCGGCGTCGTCAACGTGGAGGAGTTGGTGAGTTTCGCCAAAGGGCTGCCCCGGGTCGTCCATGCGGAGCGAAATCTCTATACATGTTCGCCCGAGGGCCTGGCGGCGATGCGGCGCGCCATCGATACGCAGAAGCTGAACCGCGTGGTAGTGGCCTCCTGTACGCCGCGGACCCACACGGCCGTCTTCCAGGACGTCCTCGCGCAGGCCGGGCTGAACAAGTATCTCCTGGAGATGGCCAACATCCGCGACCAGTGCTCCTGGGTCCACCCTGACCGGCCGGTCGAGGCCACACGGAAGGCCCTGGAACTCCTTGCGGCCGCCGTCGCCAAGGCGCAGCACCTGCGGCCGCTACGGGAAGGGACCCAGGCGGTGGTGCATGCGGCCCTGGTCGTCGGCGGCGGGCTGGCCGGCATGGTCGCCGCCACCACCCTGGCCTCGCAGGGCTTCGAGGTGCACCTGGTCGAGCAGACCGACAGCCTGGGCGGGCAGATGCGGCACATCCGCCGGACGCTGGACGGCCTCGACGTTCAGGCCCTCCGCGAGCACCTGGTCCGCCAGACCGAGACGAGCCCGCTCATCATCCAGCACCTCCGTTCGACCGTGACCCGCAACCGGGGCTCCGTCGGGAATTTCGAGTCCGAGATCACCGCCGACGACGGGAGCCGCGCGACCGTCCGCCACGGCGTGACCATCGTCGCCGCCGGTGCGAACATGTACACGCCGACGGAGTACGGTCACGGCACATCGAGCCGGGTGATCACGCAGCGCGAGTTTGAGCGCCGGCTGGGCGCGTTCCCGTTCGTCCCCGTGGACGGCGTCGTTATGATCCAGTGCGTGGGTTGCCGCAACGCCGAGCGGCCCTACTGTAGCCGCGTGTGCTGCGCGGAAGCCGTCAAGAACGCCCTGGAGATCAAGGCGAAGCGCCCCGGTTGCCGCGTGGTCATCCTGTACAAGGACGTCCGAACGTTCGGCCGGCTGGAGAAATACTACCGGCAGGCCCGCGAGGCGGGGGTGGTCTTCATCCGCTACGACGATGCCCACCCGCCGCAAGTCTCGCCCGACGGGGTGGTCCGCGCGATGGACCCTGCGCTCGGCCGCGAGCTGACTTGGCGGGCGGATGTCGTGGTCCTTTCGGCCGCGACGGTCGGCCGGCCGGAGCATCGTGCCCTGGCCGAGGTGCTGCGGGTGCCGATGACCTCCGACGGGTTCTTCCTGGAGGCCCATGCGAAGCTGCGTCCGGTCGATTTCGCCTGCGAAGGCGTCTTCCTGGCCGGGACGGCCCACAGCCCGAAGCTCATCCCTGAAACGATCGCCCAGGCCCTCGCGGCGGCGGGCCGCGCCGCGACGATCCTCTGCCAGGACATCCTCCGCGCCGGCGGCGCGGTCTCCGTCGTGAACCGCGACCGCTGCGCCGCGTGCCTGACGTGCGTGCGTCTCTGTCCTTACGGCGTGCCGCGCATCGAGAAGGGCGCCGCCGCCATCGAGCCGACGGCGTGCCAGGGCTGCGGGCTCTGCGCCGCCGAGTGTCCAGCCGGCGCTATCACGCTGGAATGCTTTACCGACCAACAGATGCAAGCGGCCGTGGGCGGACTGTTCCTTGAGACGGTCCCGCAGGCCGAGGAGGCGCCCGAGGCATGAGCCAGACGCAGAAAGCCCCCCAGGAGGCCGCGATCGCGGGCGATTTCGTACCGAAGATCGTCGCCTTCTGCTGTCACTACTGTGCCTACACGGCGGCTGACCTGGCGGGGGCGTCGCGAATTGCGTATCCGCCCAACGTCCGCATCGTCCGCCTGCCGTGCAGCGGCAAGGCGGATGTGGCGCTCATCCTGAAAGCCTTTGTCGACGGGGCCGACGGCGTGTACGTCGCGGGTTGCCTCGACGGCGACTGCCACTTCATCAGCGGCAACATTCACGCCAAGCGGCGGGTTGCGGAGGCCAAGCGGCGCCTGGCCGAGGTCGGCGTGGAGCCGGAGCGGCTCGAGATGTTTCAGCTCTCGGCCGCCATGGGCGCCAGGTTTGCCGAGATCGTGGGAGAGATGTCGGCCCGCCTCCGGCAACTGGGACCTTGTATGGCCGGGAATCCTGATAGTCACAAGGAGGGCCCAAGATGATCGTGGCGGAACGCAAGCCGTTTGGGGAAATCTATGCCATGTTCAGGCGCCAAGAGAGTATCCTCGTGGTGGGCTGCGGCGGGTGCGTCACGGTCTCGATGACCGGCGGCGAGCGCGCGGTGGCCACGCTGGCCGAGCAGATTCAACTGAAGGACCGGATGCTGGGCCGGAAGCGGAAGATCATCCAGCGCACCATCCAGCGACAGTGCGACGCCGAATACGTTCGCGAAATCGCCCAGGAGGCTTCCGGCGTCGGCGCGGTCCTCAGCATGGCCTGCGGCGTGGGCGTCAACTACATGACCGAAATCCTGGGCGGCCCTCTGGTGCTGCCGGCCATGAACACGCTCTTCATGGGCGCCAACATCAGGCAAGGCGAGTGGGCCGAATGTTGTGCGGGGTGCGGTAACTGCACGCTGGATAAGACGGGAGGCATCTGCCCGGTCGCCCGGTGCAGCAAGTCGTTCATGAACGGTCCCTGCGGCGGGACCCGCGACGGCAAGTGCGAGGTCAACCCCCAGACCGACTGCGCCTGGGTCCTGATCGTCAAGCGCATGGAGCAACTCGGCCGGCTTGAAGAACTGTTGGAGGTTGTGCCCCCGCGAAACTGGTCGACCGCCCGCGACGGCGGCCCGCGGCGGATGACGTTGCCGGACGCCCTCCTGGAGACGAAGCCCGAAAGAGGCCGGTGAGGCAAGGGCAGTGCGGAAGGCGGAGCAAGAGCAAAGGCACGAACAAGGCAAGGACCAAGGCAACGGCACCCCTGGTGCGTTCAGCTGGGGCTGAATGTTATCAGCACTACAACGCCACTTCGCGCGGCGGGTCTCCTGACCCGCCGCGCACCTGCGTTATCTCGCCGCCCAGGGGCAATTGCCGCGCGGTGGGTCAGGGTACGTGTTTGGCGTGCTGCTCCGGAAGCCGGGTGGCATGCCCGAGGCGTCGTTCCGTGGGCATGACTTCACCGTGCCCCGAGTAGCATGCCCACGCGAACAGCGGCGTGGGCATGCCACCCGGCATATAATAGACGTCGAGACGCTAAACACGTACGGGTCAGGAGACCCACCGCGCACGAGGTTAAGTGGCGCTGGAGTGAAGATAAGGCAGCACGGCTATCCGAGGAGAGAGGCCCATGCCCAGTTCTGGAAGACCGACGGCGGGGGAGATTGCCGACCTCTTGGCCGAGGAGCGCCGCATCGAGCCGCCGGAGGAGTTCAAGCGCCTGGCCTACCTGCGCTCGCGGCAGACCCGCGAGCGGTCGTGGGCCGAGCCGGAGCAGTTCTGGGAGAACGCCGCCTATGGGCTGGACTGGTTCCACCCCTGGGACCAGGTGCTCGACTGGAAACCGCCGCACGCCCGGTGGTTTGTCGGCGGGAAGATCAACGCCTCCTACAACTGCTGCGACCGGCACATCCGGGCCGGCCAGCGCAACAAGGCCGCCATCATCTGGGAGGGCGAACCCGGCGACAGCCGTGTGCTTACTTATGGCGACGTGTACCGAGAGGTCAACCTCTTTGCCAATGCCCTGAAATCGCTCGGCGTCGTGAAGGGCGACCGCGTGGCCATCTACATGCCCATGGTCCCGGAGGCGGTCATCGCCATGCTGGCCTGCGCGCGGATCGGGGCCATCCATTCGGTCGTCTTCGGAGGCTTCAGCCCGGAGGCCCTGCGCGACCGCATCAACGACGCCGGAGCCAAGGTCCTCATCACGGCCGACGGCAGCTACCGCCGCGGCCAGATCCTCCCTCTCAAGCACGACGCCGACTATGCCCTCCGGGAGACGCCTTCCATCGAGCACGTCGTCATCGTCCAGCGCGGCGACTTTCCCTTGCGCGTCAAGGAAGGCCGCGACCACTGGTACCACCGCCTCATCCAGGAGGCCGACCCGTACTGCGAGCCCGTCCCCTGCGACAGCGAGGACCCTCTCTTCATCCTCTACACCTCCGGCACCACCGGCAAGCCGAAGGGGATCGTCCACACGACGGGCGGCTATCTCGTAGGGACCTACACGACGACGCGCCACGTCTTCGACCTGCGGCACGACGACGTCTACTGGTGCACGGCGGACATCGGATGGATCACGGGGCACTCGTACCTCGTGTACGGCCCGATGAGCGCGGCCGCCACGTGCATGATGTACGAAGGCGCGCCGAACTGGCCCGACCGGGACCGGTTCTGGGCGATCATCGAGAAATACGGCGTCAGCATCTTCTACACGGCCCCCACCGCCATCCGGACGTTCATGAAGTGGGGGGAGGAGTGGCCGGCCAGGCACCGCCTTTCCTCACTGCGCCTACTGGGATCCGTGGGCGAGCCCATCAATCCCGAGGCCTGGATGTGGTACCACCGGCACATCGGCGGCGGCCGGTGCCCGATCGTGGACACCTGGTGGCAGACCGAGACCGGCATGATCATGATCAGCACATTGCCGGGCCTGGACTTCATGAAGCCCGGCAGCGCGGGGCTCCCCGTGCCGGGCGTTCGCGCCACCGTCTACAACACGGCGAAGCAGGAAATCGCAACGGGCGGGGGCCTCTTGGCCGTCACCCACCCTTGGCCGGCCATGCTCCGAGGCATCTGGGGAGACCCGCAACGCTACGTGGACACCTACTGGTCGAAGTGGGACGCCGGCACCTACTTCCCCGCGGACGGGGCCAAGCGCAGCGCGGACGGCTACTTCACGCTCCTGGGGCGGGTCGATGACGTGCTCAACGTCGCCGGCCATCGCATCGGCACCATGGAGGTCGAGAGCGCCCTGGTGGATCACCCGAGCGTGGCCGAGGCCGCGGTCGTCGGCATCTCGCATGAGATCAAGGGCCAGGCCTTGATCGCCTTCGTCACGCTGAAGGAGGGCCAGACCGCGTCTGCCGAGGTCGAGGCCAACCTCAAGGAGCACGTGGTTCGTAAGATCGGGGCCCTCGCGCGGCCCGAGAAGGTGGTCTTCAGCGCCGACCTCCCGAAGACCCGTAGCGGGAAGATCATGCGCCGGCTCCTTCGCGACATCGGCGAGGGCAAGATCCTGGGCGACACCACGACCCTCGCCGACGCGGCCATCGTCGAGAACCTCAAACGCCAGTACGAGGAGAAGGAGGAGGTCTGACGATGCCGGGTCCGACGGCTGTCAGGAAAATCCTGATCATCGATGACGACCAGGGGTTCGCCTTGGCGCTCGCTCACTTTCTGGGGAAAGCCGGCTACGCCGTCCGCCGGGCCGAAAACGGCGAGGAGGGTCTGCGGATGGCGGCGCAGGAGTTTCCCGATCTCATCCTCCTCGATTTCATGATGCCCATCAAGACCGGCTTCGAGGTGTGCCAGGAACTGAGGCGGACCCCCGGCCTCTGCGCGGTGCCCGTCATCGTGCTCACCGCGTTCGGCCAGAACATCGGGGAGATCCATGGCCTGCGCCAGGGCGAGACAGGGGCGCAAGTCCGGGCGGTCCTCGAAAAGCCCATCGAGCCCAACGTGCTCCTGGAACGTCTGGTGGAGGCGCTGTCGCCGCAGGCCCAGCCGGGTGGAGTCTGAGATCATGGGAGCCCGCCGAACCGCCTTCTTCTGGCCGCCCCGCCACTCCGTGGGGTGGGCCTGCGGCGCCTTGTTCCTTTTGGGGTGGGGCGCGCTGGCGGGGGTTGCCGGTTCTCCTCCTTCCTCAGGCCCGGCGGCCCAGAAGCCCACCACCGTCTCGGAGCAGTGCGCGAGCGAGACGTGCCACGCGAGCATTGTCAACCGCAAGGTCATGCATGGCCCGGTCGCCCAGAAAAAGTGCCTCGAGTGCCACCGGTACGACGACCCCGCCCAGCACCGCTTCAAGTCGGCGTTTCCGAAAGAGCAGCCGTGCGGTCAGTGCCACGACATGAAGCACAAGGCGGTGGTCCACCAGCCCGTCCAGGAGGGCAAGTGCACGGCGTGCCACGATCCTCACGGGTCGGACTTCAAGAACTCGCTGGTGGCCGACCCGGCGCACGGGCTGTGCCTGAGTTGCCACAAGCAGGCGGACTATTCCAAGAAGAAGTTCGTGCACGGCCCCGTGACGACCGGGACCTGCAACGCGTGCCACGAGGCGCACTTTTCCTCGCAGCCGAAACTGCTGCTGCAACCCGCCCGAGACCTTTGCGTCGGTTGCCACAAGGAGGTGGTCCCGAAGACGGACGAGGCCCTGAGCGTGCATGCGCCCGTGAAGGACAACTGCGTGGGGTGCCACGACCCGCACGCGTCGGACCTGAAGTACGAGTTGAAGCAGGCCGCGCCGGACCTGTGTTTCTCGTGCCACAAGAATGTCAAGGAGTTGCTGGCGACCAGCCCCGTGGTGCACAAGGTCGGAAGCCCGGAGGGCGGCTGCACGGGCTGCCACGCCTCGCACTTCTCCAAACTGCGGAAACTGGAGAGGCTGCCGCAGCCTCAGGAGTGCCTGAGTTGCCACGACCGGCTGGTGAAGACGTCCGACGGTCGAACGCTCTCCGACATGGCCGCCCTGCTGAAGGACAACCCGGTGCATCACGGCCCGATCCGCCTGGGGTCCTGCACGGCATGCCATCAGCCCCACGCAGGCAACCGCTTCCGCCTGCTCATCGCCGACTATCCGGCGGAGTTCTACGCGCCGTTCCGGATCGAGCAGTACGAACTGTGTTTTCGCTGCCACGTTCCGGACCTGGTCCTTCAGCCTCGAGGTGTGGGGCTGACGTGGTTCCGCGACGGCGATAAGAACCTCCACTGGCTGCACGTGAACCAGCAGAAAGGCCGCACCTGCCGGGCGTGCCACGAGGTCCACGCCTCGCAGCGGGCGTTCCACGTCCGGGAATCGGTGCCGTTCGGCAGCGGCGGATGGCTGCTCGCCATCAACTTCAAGCAGACGCCGACGGGGGGCAGTTGCGCCCCCGGCTGCCACGCACAGAAAGAGTATGCAAACGGCGGCCGCCCGCAGACAGCCCCGGCGGTCGTCTTGCAGGAAGGGGTCATGGCCCGCGTGGCGCCGGAGCCGCCGAAGCCCCCCGTCAAGCCGGCGGTCGAGCAGGGGACCGGGGAATTTCCGGTTCCGGCCCCGCCGTTCTCGCCGGGCCTCTTCCCGTGCACGGGCTGCCACGACCCGAGCTTGACGGTCAACGCCGAGCGGCGCGCCCTTCGAAAAGCTCATGGCGACATCGAACTTCGCCACGATGAGCAGCACCGCTGGTGCCTCGATTGCCATAACGCGGACAACCGCGACGTCCTCAGGAGCGCCTCCGGCTCGCCGATACCTTTTGCCGAGTCCTACCGCCTCTGTGCGCAGTGTCACGGGGACAAGTACAGGGATTGGCAGGCCGGGGTACACGGCAAGCGCACCGGGGAGTGGGACGGGCGGAAGAACTACCTGCTGTGCGTCCATTGTCACAACCCCCATGCGCCGAAGTTCAAGCCGATCCCGCCGTTGCCGCCGCCGGTGGGTCCGGGGCATGCGGAGTGAGAGGCGTTGGGTGCGATGGAAACCAGGTCGGCCAGTGACGGAAGGGAGCGTGGTCGTGTGGAGACGTCGAAGCGCCTGACCCGGCGCAGCCTCCTGAAGGCCTCGGGGGCCGCCGCCATCTCGGTCTTTCTCGCCGGTTGTTCGCCGGCGGAGCGGGAAGCCTTCTTCCGGAGGCGGTTCAAGGAACTGACGCCCGATGAGATTCGGGACATGCTGGCGCGCGAGGCGAAGGCGTGCTCCGAGCGGTACGGCAAGCCGGTCACCGTCGTCGCCGATCCGCCGCTGGAGGGGGTGCTTTACGGGTACGGGCTGGACCTCTCCCGCTGCATTGGCTGCCGGCGCTGCGTGTATGCGTGCGTGGACGAGAACAACCAGTCGAGGGAGCCCCAGGTCCACTGGATCAAGGTGCTCGCCATGAAGAAAGAGGGCGGCGTCAACATCATGGGATCCGACGCTTACTACAACCCGGCCCTCGTGCCCGAGAGCGAGTACTTCTACATGCCGGTGGCGTGCCAGCAGTGCCGCAAGCCGCCGTGCGTCAGCGTCTGCCCGGTGAAGGCCACGTGGCAGGAGCCGGACGGCATCGTGGTCATCGACTATAACTGGTGCATCGGCTGCCGCTGCTGCATGGCGGCGTGCCCGTACGACGCCCGGCATTTCAACTGGAGCGAGCCGCAGGTCCCGGAGGACAAAGTCAACACGCACATGCACTACCTCGGGAACCGGCCCCGGCCTCGCGGCGTGGTGGAGAAGTGCACGTTCTGCATTCAGCGGGTGCGCCAGAAGAAGGGCCGCTACCCCGCCTGTGTCGAGGCCTGCCCCGTGGGCGCCCGCAAGTTCGGCAACCTGCTGGATGAGCAGAGCGAGATGCGTCACATCCTGCGCGAGAAGCGCGTCTTTATCTTCAAAGAAGACCTGGCTACGGAGCCCAGGTTCTACTATTTCTATGCGACGTAGGAGATACCTGTGACCTTTCTCCGTTTCCTCGCCGGCGCCGCGCGACTGATCGTCAGGGGCAACAAGGCCTACTATGCCTGGTGCGCGTTCCTGCTGGTGCTGATCGGCGCCGGAACGAGCGCCTACGTCCACCAGATGCGCGAAGGCCTGATCGTCACGAACATGCGCGACCCGGTGTCGTGGGCGTACTATATCGGCAATTTCACGTTTCTGGTCGGCATTGCCGCCGCCGCGATCATGCTCGTCATCCCCGCGTACGTGTACCATTGGGGGCCGATCAAGGAAATCGTGATCCTCGGCGAACTGCTGGCCATCAGTGCGGTCGTCATGTGCCTGCTCTTCGTGACGGTCGATATGGGCCGTCCCGACAGGGCCTGGCACCTGCTGCCGGGCCTCGGCTCGCTGAACTTCCCCATGTCCATCCTGGCCTGGGACGTCCTGGTCCTGAACCTGTACCTGCTCCTGAACGTGGCGATCGTGGTGTACCTGCTCGGCAAGTGGTTCTCCGGGCAGCCGGTCAACCATGCGGTGCTCTGGCCGCTGGTGATCCTGTCCATTCCGCTGGCCGTGAGCATCCACACGGTCACCGCGTTCATCTACAACGGCATGATCGCCCGCCCGTACTGGAACGCCGCGATCCTGGCGCCGCGATTCCTGGCGTCCGCGTTCTGCTCCGGCCCCGCCGTGCTGCTGATGCTCCTTCAGATTCTGCGTCGGATGACCCGCCTGAAGATCCAGGATGCGGCGCTCTGGAAAGTCGCAGAGCTGATGGCCTACTCGATGGCCTTCAACCTCTTCCTGACGGGCGCCGAGATTTTCAAGGAGTACTATTCCGGCGGCGAGCACCAGGTTTACACCCAGTACTATTTCCTCGGCATCGGGGAGCACCGCGCGCTGGTGCCGTACGCCTGGATGTCGCTCCTGTTTGACGTGGTGGCGTTCTTCCTGTTCCTGATACCCGCGACGCGGAGGAACGTGATCACGCTGAACGTGGGCTGTCTGCTCATCTATACGGGCGTGTACATCGAAAAAGGGGTCGGGCTGCTGATTCCCGGTCTCACGCCCGACACGCTCGGCGAGATCTACGAATACTTTCCGTCGAAGACGGAGATTCTGGTCACCGCGGGCATCTTCTCGGTGGGGTTCCTGCTTTACACGATCATGCTCAAAGTGGCTGTGCCCGTCATGCTGGGCGAGTTCAAGCACGGGCAATCCAAGGCATAATGCAGGACACCCCGGGGGCAGGATCTGAACCTGCGACCTTCGGGTCATGAGCGGCAAACCCGATTCTCCGGAAACATCGCAATGAGGGTAACTTGCAGCAAGTGCTGACGTTTACGTTACGTCGGCCTCCGTCCATAGAGTCCATTTCGACCAGGTGGCCAAGTTCGTACTGTACAAAATACTGTACAGAGTTTTCGCCGGGGAGTCCCCCGCCGCGGCTGCCTGACTCCCTTTCCCGGCAGGCAGTGGCAAGTGTTGGCGTGCCGGGGCGCCGGCGCGCTGAAAGGGCGCTCGCGCGCTATGCAAGACCGCCCGGCGCCGCCGGTCTCAAGGAGCGCCTCGCCTGTTGCCGCCAACGGTTCTCGGGCAGTCGCCGGCGCCGCTCTGCCTGGACAGGCAGGGCCGGGCCAGGAGAAGAAGGCTGTGCGAGGAGGTGCAGGCTCCTGCACAGCCTTTCGTTGCTCTTTGCCCGGCCCGACGGACGGATGAACGGTCCGCCCGGTGCGCCCGTCGCGTATTGAGTTGCATGCCCCGATCTGCGCAACACAGAGACTGTGCGTCAACGCTGTGCCGAAATTGTATTGGCGAACCTGCCATTCTCATGGCATAGTGTTGTTGCGGGCAGGGCGGCTCCCGGCGCCGGACCAGATTGGGTTTCGGAAACGGGTCGCGCCGAACCGCAATCCTCATCCACTTTCGGGACGCGACGCCTCACTCAACAGGGAGGGCATCATGCACTATGCGAGAGTGTTAATTCTCCACGCATCGATGGTGGCTGTCCTCGTAGGTTGTGGCGCAGAGGGCGTGACGCGCAGCACGGCCACAGCGCGGTCCTTGCATCCCGTCATTCCCGAGTTGGCGAAGGTCGAACTTGGCGCACCGTACTCCGAAGTCATAAGTGCCCTGGGTAAACCGGACGAGGACGTCGTGACCAAGAGCGAAGAGAATGTGGGCCGGCGTCTGAGATATTACAGGCTTGGGATGTTCCTGGCCTTTCAGGCGGATGACAAGGTGACCGGCATCCAGATCAACTTCGTCAAGCCCGGTGGCGGAAAGGAGGGCGCCTATCCTGGCAAGGCTCTCGGCCGCTTTGACGCCAAGAGCAGGAAACCCGACGTGATTGCTTTCCTGGGGGAGCCGCGCGACCAGAACGAGAACGTGCTCGTATACGCATCGCCGAAAGGGTCTGTGTCCCTCCAATGGGAGAATGTCTTTCCGGGGGACGGGAAAGTGAAGTTTGGCGCCGGCGATATGTGCATGATTTGGATTCACTGGTGACCGCGCGGGGCCGGAGCGAAATAGCAGGACCCGAAAGCGGGTTTATCTGGAAACCAGCTGAACAGCAGTTAACTCGCAGTCCGAGCACCGGCACCGGCGGCGGATGATAGCGGTGTAGGGCGTACCGTCGGCCCGTGGGGCGTGGATGGAGGGCATCGGCCTCGGCGACGTGGTGACGCCGGGGGCCGGGCCGCGGCGGCGCCTTCAGGTGAGAATCTCGTGCCGGACGTTGAGTTTCACGGCCGCGCGGGCGAGGCCCTTGTCGGCCGTCAGGAGAACGAGGTCGTTGGCCGACGCGGCGGCGAGGTGAAGGGCGTCGAGCGTCCTCAAGGCCGCCGTGAAACTCCCGATCCACAGCCGCGCCAGGGCGTACTCACGGGCCTCGATGGGCACCATGCGGTAGAGGCCGTCGGCCAGGTGGAGTTGGAAGGTCGACGCGATGCGGCCGGCCGTCGGGGCGTCGAACTCGCGGGCCCGCACTTTCGTCGCGAGCGCCGAAAGGAACTCCAACTCCACCAGCGGGCTGATGGTCGCGTCCGGCAGTCGGGCCAGGACCTTCTGCACCTTGGCACTGAGGCGCTCCGGGCAGTAGTAGGCCGCCAGGACGCTCGTGTCGATGTAAGGCATCAGTATCGCTCCCGCTTGCGGGACGCGACGACCGATGCCGACAGGGGCTTGCCCTTCGTAGCGATGGTCTTGCGGAACTCGGTCAGGTCGGGCAGGCCCCGGCCGTCGGCCGGCTCGGCCGGAACCACCCGGGCGACTTCCCGCCCGTGGCGGGTGAGCACGACCGACTCGCCGCGCTCGGCGGCGCTGACGATCTCGCTCAGGCGCCGACGGGCCACGCGGATGCTCACGCTGTTCATGATCGACCTCCCTTTGCGTACACAAATAGTGTACACGCGGGAGGCCCGAAGTCAAGAACGGAACCACCGAAAGGCCGAAAGGCCGGATTCGGCTTGACGTAAGGCTTTGACGGGGCTAGGGTTAGGGCAGTGTGGAGGGGCGCTTCTGAAACCGCTTCTCGGCCGCGGCCGATGAGAGCGTCTGATGAGTTGAAGGCAATCGCGTGTCCCCCCAAACCGATCCAACCGAGCACGATGACCGCTGGATGCAGGAGGCCCTGCGCCTGGCCCGGGCCGCCCTGGCCGAGGACGAGGTGCCCGTCGGGTGCGTCATCGTCCACGAAGGCCGGGCCGTCGGCCGCGCGCACAACCAGCGCGAGACCCTGCGCGACCCCACCGCCCACGCCGAGATGATCGCCATCACCCAGGCGGCCGAGGCCCTCGGCTCCTGGCGCCTGACCGGGTGCACCCTCTACGTAACGCTCGAGCCGTGCGCCATGTGCGCGGGGGCGATGGTCCTGGCGCGGATCGACCGCCTCGTCTACGGTGCGACCGACCCGAAGGCCGGGGCCGTGGCCTCGGTCTTCCGCCTGGTCGACGAGCCGCGCCTCAACCACCGGATGGCGGTCACCGCCGGGGTACGGGCGGAGGCCTGCGGGGCGATCCTGTCGGAGTTTTTCCGCGCCAAGCGCGCCGAGCCGGGCCAGCCCGAGTGATGGATAGGGCCGCCGCCCTTTTGCCGAAACTTGACCTGCGCGCCAAGGTTGAAAGGAAAGCATCCGACGGGCGGGAGAACTGCGCGATGAATCGGCCCTGGCGGCGCCTCGGACTCCTCGCGGCCGGCGTGGCGCTGGCGGTCTGGGCGCTGCCGGCGCTTGCCGCCGAACCGGCGCCTGCGCCGGCGGCCAAGCCCGCCATCACGGTCGACGAGAAGGCCCACACGGTGGCCATCCCGGCGGTCGCCGCCAAGCAGGGCACCTACGACCTCCTCAAGGGCGCGATCGAGTACGTCCTCGTGGCCAAGGGCGGAAAGGACTACGAGAGCCTCTTCGTAACGCCGTGCGCCCCGCCGGACGTTTACGACGCCCTCCGGAAGATCGGCCTCAGGCCCGGGCGCCCGGCCCTCTCCGACGCCCCGCCCAAGGGCCAGCCGGTCCGTCTCTTCGTCGAGTACGAGGTCGCCGGCAAGGCCGTCCGCCGGCCGCTCGACGAGTTCCTCGCCCACGTGAAGACCGGGAAGCCGGTCGAGGCCGCCGCGTGGCGTTTCACGGGCTCGACGCAGGCGGTGAACCCGGAGTCGGGCGCCGAGGTCCTCCAGGCGGCCCTGACCCGCAACCTCATCGGCCTGCACTACGACGACACCTCGCCCCTGCTCCAGAACCCGCGGGAAGAATGCAGGGAATCGAATATCTATAAGGCGAACACCCAGCTCCTGCCGCCGGCGGGCACGGCGGTCCGCTTCGTCTTCGAGCGCGTCATGCCGAAGATCGCCGAGGGCACGCGGCGCGCCCGCGTCTTCGTGGCCGGGCGCGTGCAGGGCGTCGGCTTCCGCGACTTCACCGAGAACCAGGCCCGGCGCCTCAAGGTGACGGGCTTCGTGAAGAACCTGCCCGACGGCCGCGTCGAGGCGGTCATCGAGGGCCCGGCGGCCGCCGTGGCGGCGCTCGTCGACGAGATGCGCCGCGGGCCGCGCTCGGCCAAGGTCGAGTCGATCGACGTCAGGGACGAGACGCCCGAGGGCGAGTTCGAGGCCTTCGACGTCGTCGTCGAGGGGCCGTAAGATGCGCCCCCGCGGGGCAGGCCTGGCGGCCCTCGTCCTCGTGGCCCTCGGCGCCGCGGCCGACGCCTACATCGAACGCCTCTACTCCCTTCAGGAGTTCCTCGACGAATCGCACGCCGTCGTGGTCGGCCGGATCGAGTCGGTCGACGCCCGCCGGCGCGTCGCCGTGGCCGTCATCGAGCGCACGCTCAAGGGCAAGGCGGAACTCGCGCGCGTCGAGATGCACCTGGGCCTCTCGGCCCCCGACCACAGCGCGTACGTCTCCGGACGGCTCAAGGCCGGCGGCCCGGTGGTCGGCTTCTACAAGCGCGAGGGCACGGGCATCGCGTCGGAGTGGCACGGCGGCGACACGTGGTTCCAGCTCTACGCCGAAGACGAGCCCGGCGCGGGCGGCATCGCGTGGCGCCTATCGCACGTCGAGATCCGGCTGAACCGGACGTATAACGGCACGACGGCCGACCTCGCGAAGCTGGTGGAGGACGTGCTGGCCAAGCGCCGGCCCGCGCCCCCGCCGGACCCCAACCTGCCGCCGGTCGATCCGAGCCGGCCGCTGCCGAAGCGTCTCGACCCGAGCGAGATGAAGGGCGGCCTGCGGCGGCGCCTGGTCTTCGCGTGCGACGGCGCCGGCGAGCCCGGCGGCCTCTCGTTCGCCGACGCCAACGCCGACGAACGCATCGATATCTATGTGTGCCGCGAGAAGGCCGGCCTGCTGCTCATCAACGGCGGCGGCACGCTCGAGGACATGGCCGCGCCGCTCCGCCTGCGCGAAGGCGCGCGGTCGGCCGCCTGGGCCGACTACAACGGCGACGGCTACGCCGACGTGCTCCTGGGCGCCGTGCGGCTCTTTACGAACGTGGGCGGCGGGTTCCGCGAGGACTCGAAGCTCGTGCCCGCGCCGGCCGGGCGCCAAGCCGCGTGTGCGGCGTGGATCGACTTCAACGGCGACGGCCTGCCGGACATTCTCGCCGCCGGCCCGGGCCTGCGGCTTCTCCAGAACACCGGCAAGGGTCCGACGTGGTTCGTGGAGGCGACCGCGAAGGCGGGCCTCGCGGCGAAGGAGTTCGCCGCCGCGGGCGGGCCCTTCCTGGCCTTCGACTATGACGGCGACGGTTATACCGATTTCTTCTGCCCCGACGGCCCGGGCGTGCTCGCCCACAACGAGCGCAACGGCACGTTCAAGGTCGTGACGGTCTGCGGCCTCGAGCCGTGCAAGCCGGGCTATCGCGGCGGCCTGGCGGCCGGCGACATGGACGGCGACGGGCGGCTCGACGTGTTCGTGCCCGGCCCCGGCAAGGCGCGGCTGTACCGCAACAACGGCGACGGGACGTTCACCAACGTGATCGACGCCGCGGGCGACCTGGCCAAGGTGACCGAGCCGAGCATCGGCGCCGCGTGGGCCGACGTCGACGGCGACGGCCGGATGGACCTCCTGGTGTGTTACGCGGGCGGCGCGCCGCGGCTCTTCCGCGGCGACGGCAAGGGCGGCTTTACCGAGGTGACCGACGCGGTCGGCCTGCGGGGCGTCGAGGGTGTCGCGTCGGCCGCGTGGGCCGATCTCGACGGCGACGGGTACCCGGACCTCGTGCTGAACTGCCGCGACCGCGCGGTCGTGGCGTTCAACGAGCTGGCCCATCCCAAGGACCATGTGCCGCTGACGGTGGAGGCCGACGTTCACCGCGGGCTGACGGGCGCCCTGGTGCGTGCGATGGACGAGAAGGGGCGGCTCCTGGGCCTGCGCGAGCTGGGCGGGGCGGAGGGCTGCGGCAGCCAGGCGTGCCCCATCGCCCACTTCGCCGTGCCGGCGGGCAAGTGCACCGTCTCGGTCTGCCTGAGCGACGGCCGTGCGGCCATGAAAAGCGCAACTATGGAACTGGGGAAACACCGAGTAGTCTTCCGCGAAGAGGAGTTTAAGTAAGTCGGTGGCCCGCCGCGACGGCTGCGCCAGTACCGGCCTCTTTCGTACAACGCCACTTTGCGCGGCGGGTCTCCTGACCTGCCGCGTACGTGCGTTTTCGAGCCGGCAGGGGGCACTTACGGCGCGGTGGGTCGGGAGACCCACCGCGCACGGATTCAAGTGGCGTTGTAGTATTCTGGCTGCGGCCCGCAGGGGAGCGCGTCTTACCTTGGGTGGTGTCGATGTCAATCGGTGATCCTACCTCGTTCGGGTGCCTGGCCGTCGTGCCCGTGCTGATCGGGCCGCTCCAGGTCCTCGTGGCGGTGCTGCCGCCGCTGCTGGGGGCGCTGGGGGCGATGCTCCTGGCGCTCTTCAAGCCGGCGGCGGTGAAGACGGCGCTGCGGGTGATGTGGCGCAACAAGCTCCTGACGGCGGCGGTCATCGGGGCGGTGGTGGGCGGCGCGTACCTGGTGTCGTGGGCGTCGGGCCGGTTCGGCCCGCAGGCTTCGGCGGCGTCGGGCGGCGGCGAGTGGCCGGCGTTCCGAGGCGGCATCGACCGCCGCGGCGCGGCCGCCGGCAGCGCCGACCCGGTCTCGGCCGGCGGGGTGTGGGCCTTCGCGAAAGAGGTCAAGACGTTCTACTGCTCTCCGGCGGCGGCGGGCGGGCGAATCTTCGCCACCTCGGCCGACAAGACCGTCTTCCACGACAGCGGCGCGGTCTACTGCCTGGATGCCGAGAACGGCGCCGTGGTGTGGAAGTACGCCCCGGACGATTTCCGCGCCACGTTTTCCTCGCCGGCCGTGGCGGGCGGGTACGTCGTGGTCGGCGAGGGGCTGCACTTCGTGCGCGACGGCCGCGTGACCTGCCTGGAGGCCGCCACGGGGAAGCTGGTCTGGCAGTTCCGCACGAAGAGCCACGTTGAATCATCGCCATGCCTCTATGATGGGAAGGCGTACATCGGCGCCGGCGACGACGGCCTGTACTGCATCGCCCTCCAGCGCGGCCCCGACGGCAAGCCCCGCGTCCTCTGGCACCTCGACGGCAAGGAGTACCCCGACTGCGAGGCCTCGCCGCTGGCCGCCGACGGCAAGGTCTGGTTCGGCCTGGGCGAGGAGGGAGCGGCGGTGTGCTGCGTCGACGCCCGGACCGGCCGGCTGATCTGGCGCGTGGCGACGCCGTACCCGGTCTTCGCCGGGCCCACGCTCTCGGGCGGCAAGCTGTACTTCGGCATGGGCAACGGCAACTACATCGACAGCGCCGAGCAGGTGGCGCAGAAGCGGCTCGAGGAGATGCGCCGCCAGGGCGCCACGGCCGCCGCCATCGCCGAGGCGCGCACTCGCCTCGCCCCGGCGGGAGCGATCTGGGCCCTCGACCCCGCCACCGGCAACGTCCTGGCGAAAGTCGCGCTCAAGGACACGGTCCTCGGCGCGCCGGCCGCGGCCGACGGGCGGCTCTACTTCGGCAGCCGCGACGGCACGTTCTACGGCCTGGAGCCCGACGACAAGACCCTCCGCCAGTGGAACGCCCGCGACCCGATCGTCTCGTCGCCGGCCGTCGGGCGCGACTACGTCTACTTCGTGACCGAGAAGGGGCGGCTGTACAGCCTGGACCGGCGGACCTTCCGCCCCGCCTGCGAGGCCGACGTTGACGACGGCGGGCCGGTGATCAGCTCGCCCATCGTCGCCAACGGGCACATATATGTGGGAAGCTCGAACAAAGGCCTCCTCTGCCTCGGCCGCGCGGAGGGGGCGGCGGCGCAGGCCGCGTGGGGCGGCTATCTCGGCGGGCCGGGCCGGTCGGGCTGGGCCGACGGCAGTGCGGCGCCCTCGCAGGCCGCGGCGCTCTGGCGGTATCCACGTGAAGCGGCGGGGGCCAATCCGGCGCTCGCGTCCGAGGCGCCGCCGGCGCTCCTCGACGGAAGCCTGTACGTCGGGCTGCGGAAGGGCGGCCAGGCGGGCCTCGCGCGGTTGGCCCTTGGCGACTCGCGCGCGGGGCCGGCGGAGAAGTGGTTCTACCCGTCGCCGGGCGCGCCCTGCGGCTCGCCGGTGGCGGCGGGCGAAGCCGTGTACTTTGCCGACGGCCGGTCGGGCGACAAGGGCCGCAGCCTGCACGCCGTCGAGATCGCCGGCGGCAAGCCGCTGTGGAAGAAGCCGATCGCCGACGATGCGCCGGGCGACCTTGTCTTGAGCGGCGACCGCCTGCTCGTGTGCGACGATCCGGACCGGTTGACGATGATCCAGGTGGGGGGGGGCAAGCCGGGGGCGACATGGGCGCGGGCCGTGCCGGGGATCGTGGGCGCGCCGGCGGTGGCCGGCGGATTGGTGCTCGTGGCGGCCGCGAAGGACGGGGTGATGGCGCTCGACCTGGCGACGGGCAACCCGAAGTGGCACGCTTGCCTGCCCGCGCCGATCGCCGCGGCCCCTGTGGCCACGGAGGACTTCGTGGCCGTCGCGGCGCAGGAAACGGTTTACGTGCTCAGCATCGTCGACGGCGCGACGCTCTGGTCCGCGCGGAGCGGGCCTGTCAAGGGCGTGCTGGTGTGCGACGACGAACGGGTGGCGTGCACGAGCGCCGCGGGCGAGGTGATCGTGTGGAGCTGGGCGGGCAAGGAGCTGCTCCGCCGCCGCGGCGCACTGGCGGGAGTGCCGCCGATGCTCTGCGGGGCGGAGGTGCTCTACGCCACGCCAAGTGCGATTGAGCGCGTGGAGCTTGCCTCCGGCAAGGGCGGCTGCGTGGCGCGGGACGCGGGGCTGAAGGACGTTGCCGCCGGGCCGATCCTTGCGAACTCGCGGTTCTACGTGGTGACGAAATCGGCGGGCCTGATGTGTTTGGGATCACAGGAGGAGTGACCCTCTCGCGTGGAGGCGCAACTAACGTGTGCGCGGCGGGTCTCCTGACCCGTACGTGTTTAGCGTGTTGCCCCGGATAGCCGGGTGGCATGCCCACGCCGCTTTTCGCGTGGGCATGCACGTCGGACATCGGGGAACATGCCCAGGCAAAGGCGGCCTGGGCATGCCACCCTGCAAGTGAACGTCCGCACGCTAAACTGGTCTCCTGACCCGCCGCGCACCATCCAGCGCACCAGCGCGGCCTCAGTAAAGCAGCAAGGAGTGCATGGTGGCGACGCGGTGGACCTATTTCTTCGGCGCCGGTCAGACGGAGGGCGACCCCGACCGCAAGGACATCCTTGGCGGCAAGGGAGCCAGTCTGGCCGCGATGAGCCGGGCGGACCTGCCCGTGCCGCCGGGGTTCACCGTCTCGACGGAGTGCTGCCGCCTCTTCCTCCAGGCCGACGGCCGGTGGCCGGAAGGGCTCGAGGAAGAGGTCCGCCGGGGCCTCGCGCGCCTGGAGGAAGTCACGGGCCGCCGGTTCGGCTCGGCCGAGAAGCCGCTGCTCGTGTCGGTGCGCTCGGGCGCGCCGACCTCGATGCCGGGGATGATGGACACGATCCTCAACTGCGGCCTCGCGCCCGAGATGGCCACGGCCGACCCGGCCCGGTTCTGGCCGGTGCACGTCGGCTTCATCCGGATGTTCGCGCGGACGGTGGCGGGGATCTCGGCAGAGGAGTTCGACGCGATCGAGAGGGCATCGGCGCCCGCGCCCCATCGCGGCGTCTCGGCCCGGACTGCCGACGCGTGGCGCGAGCTGGCCGAGCGCTATCGGCAGCTCTACAGCGACCGCATCGGGCGGCCGTTCCCCGCGGACCCGTGGCAGACGCTCGTCGAGTGCATCGACGCCGTCTTCCGCTCGTGGCACAGCCCGCGGGCCATCGCGTACCGGCAGGCCCACGGCATCGCGGCCGCCGACGGCACGGCGGTGAACGTCCAGGTCATGTTCCCGTCCGAGGTCTCGGGCATCCTCTTCACGGTGAACCCGAACGACATGGCGGCCGAGGAGATGATCATCGAGTCGTCGTACGGCCTCGGCGAGTCGGTCGTGTCGGGCGACGTGCACCCGGACCGCTTCGTTGTGGCCCGCAAGGACCTCGCGGTCCGGCAGGCGGCCATGGGGCACAAGGTGCGGCTGGTGGCGGCCCTGGGCGACGCGCGGACGATCGATCCCGACGCGCCGTCGCTGGCGCCGCAGCAGGTCCGCGAGGTCGCCGAGATCGGCCTCAAGATCGAGGCGTTCTTCGGCGGGCGGCCGATGGACATCGAGTGGGGCCTGGCGAAGGGGCGGTTCGCGCTGCTCCAGGCGCGGCCCATCCGAGGTCTGGAGATCGTCGAGGACGTCGAGATCGGACGCGAGGACGAGATGCACCGCCTGCGCGAGCTGGCCGGCGACCGACGCAAGGTCTGGGTGCTCCACAACCTGGCCGAGACGCTTCGGTTCCCGATGCCGCTGACGTGGGACATCACGCACCGTTTCATGAGCGGCGACGGCGGCCTGGGACGCATGTACAGAGATTTCGGCTATCGGCCGGGGCGCGACGGCTTCCTGGAACTGATCTGCGGGCGCATCTACGCCGACCCCGACCGCGCGGCCAACCTGTTCTGGGAAGGGATGCCGCTGACGTACGATCTTGCGGAGGTGCGGCGGAACCCCAAGCTCATGGAGTCGGCGCCGTCGCGGTTCGACCCCGACCGGGCGACCGGGCGATTCTTCCTCGGCCTGCCGGGCCTGGTCGTCTCGATGCTGCGGGCGTCGCGCCGCATGCGCGAGCTCCGGCGCACGGCGGTCGAGCGCTTCGAGAAAGAGGTGCTGCCGGCGTACCTGGCCTGGCTGCGCGAGAGGCGCGGGCAGCACCTGGCGGCCCTGTCGGAGGCGGACCTGCTGCGCGAGTTGCGCGGGCGCCTCGCGCGGGTGATCGACGACTTCGGCGGCGAGTCGCTCAAGCCGGGCTTCTTCGGCGGCATGGCGCTGGCGGCCCTGGTCGAGCGGCTGTGCCAACTCATGGGCGAGGAGGCGGGCACGCGCCAGGCCCTCACCCTGACGCAGGGGCTCGGCGGCGACACCACCGTCGAGCAGAACGTGACGCTCTATCGCGTGGCCCGCGGCAAGGCCCTGATGGCCGAGTTCTACAACCGCTTCGGCCACCGGGCGGTGGGCGAGATGGAACTGGCCAACCCCCGCTGGGAAGAGGACCCGTCGTACATCAAGCAGATCCTGGCGGTGTACCTCGACGAGGAGGCGCCGTCGCCCGAGACGATGCACCAGGCGAACGTCGAGCGGCAGAAAGCGACCGAGGCGCGGCTGCCCCAGACCCTGGGCGAGTGGGGCGGCACCAGCTTCCTCGAGGAAGTCGCCGCCAACCTCGCCGACGCCAAGGCGATGCTCCCGTACCGCGAGATCGGCAAGCACTACCTGATGATGGGCTACCAGGCGATCCGGCAGGTGCTCCTGGAACTGGCGCGGCGGTGGAACCTGGGGCGAGACATCTTCTTCCTGCGGCTTGACGAGCTCGGGCGTTACCCGGCCGAGCGCGAGACCCTCGGCGCCAAGATCGCCGCACGCAAGATCCGCTGGCAGTCGGCCAAGCGGCTGGAGATGCCGCCGGTGGTCGACTCGCAGGAGCTCGACGCGCTGGGCCTGGCGAAGCCGATGGAGGCCGCCGCGGAGCTGAGCGGCGAGCCGATCGCCTCGGGCGTGGCGACCGGGCCGGCGCGGGTCGTCTTCAACCCCGACGAGGCGGCGGGGGCGTGCGCGGACTACATCCTGGTCTGCCCGTCGACGGACCCCGCGTGGACGGCCCTGTTTGTCCACGCGCGGGGCCTCGTGGTGGAGCAGGGCGGCATGCTCAGCCACGGCGCGATCGTGGCCCGCGACTTCGGCATCCCGGCGGTGGTGTGCCCCGGGGCCACCCGTGCGATCGCCGACGGCCAGACCATCCGCGTGGACGGCAACCGCGGGCGGATTACCCTGATCGACAAGACAAATGTTTGAAGTTATCAACAATACGATGGCCTCGGCGATGGACTATGTCCTCGGGTGGACGCTGCACCTCCCGTCGGACGCGGCCCTGTTTGCCGTGGCGATCCTGACGTCGGCCATCCTGACGTTCGCGCGCCTCCTGTCGACGGACCAGAACTGGCTGAAGCGGGCGGCGGCGGATCACCGGCGCCTCAAGCAGCTTGCCAGGGAGGCGAAGGCCCGCGGCGACCGCGAGGCCGTCGCCCGCTACAAGTCCACCATGACGCTCGTGAAGGTCCGCTCGATGCGGTTCGAGGCCAAGCCGCTCCTGGTGGCCATCGTGCCCGTGGCACTGGTGGCGACGTGGGCCTTTGCGCGGCTCGGGTACCATCCGCCAACGGCGGGCGAGACGGTCGAGGTGCGGGCTTATCTCTCGACCACCGCCATCGGCCGGCCGGTGCACCTCGTGCCCGAGGAGGGCTTGGAGGCGGAGGGCGGCTGGGTGCAGACGGTCGTGCAGGACAAGCCGGCCGCCCCGGACGGCCTGTGGGACGCGATGAACGCGCGGATGTGCGGCCTGCTCGGCAGGGGCGAGCCCCTGGAAGGCGTGGCGGTGTGGCGCCTCAAGGCCGAGGGGCGGCCGAAGCCGTACATGCTCAAGGTTCGCTACGGCGGGCGGACGTACGAGAAGGAACTCCTCGTCGGCTCGACGCAGTACGCCCCGGCGGTCGCGTTCTTCGAGGGCGGTCCGGTGCGCTGCGTCGAAGTGGTCATGGCGCCGGTCAAGCTCTTCGGCGTGGTCGGGGGGCTGGACGTCCTGTACCTGCCGCCGTGGCTGTTGGCCTACCTGCTGATTGCGATTCCGTTCGTGACGATCCTCAAGCGGGTCTTCCGGATTGTGTGAATGTGAAGGGTTGTTCGAGGCCGGCGCGGGAGCGGCGGGAGATGTGCATACTGGGTGTCTCCCGCCGCTTCCGCGGCGGGCGCGGCCGA
>Ga0315273_10001160_pt1 | contig 29494 bp, 29 predicted proteins | sample YL17G02_0_MG_FD_205753 | JGI IMG/M metagenome (GOLD analysis project Ga0315273, IMG submission 205753) | Sediment microbial communities from Yellowstone Lake, YNP, Wyoming, USA - YL17G02_0 | ecosystem: Environmental > Aquatic > Freshwater > Lake > Sediment | place: USA: Wyoming | collected... | reverse complement strand
AAAAAAGAACTAGATAATTATTTTATTTTAATGGAAGAGACTGCTAAAAGAGATCATCGAAAAGTGGGAGAAAAAATGGAATTATTTTTCTTTCACGAAACTTCTCCAGGTATGCCCTACTGGCTGCCAAAAGGAGTAATCGTTATGAATGAATTAATAAATTTTTGGAGAAAAGAACACAAAAAAAGAGGATATCAGGAAATTATTAGTCCTCTATTGAATAAAAAAGAACTTTTCGTAACATCGGGCCACTGGGAACATTATCTTGAAGATATGTTCATTATCAATACCAAGGAAAATGAGACATACGGCGTAAAAGCAATGAATTGCCCTAACGCAATGATAGTTTTTGGTTTAAAGCCGAGGTCGTATAAAGAACTTCCCTTAAGACTGAGTGATACTGACATTTTACATAGATTTGAAAGATCGGGTACTCTATATGGACTTTTTAGAGTAAGAGAATTCCGCCAAGATGATGCTCATATTTTTGTTACTGAAGAGCAAATTAAAAGCGAGTATAAAAATATTTTAGAAATAATAGAAAAATTTTATTCAATTTTTAACCTAGAATATTATTTTAGACTAGGAACGAAACCAGAAAAATTTATGGGTGATTTAAAAACCTGGAATAAGGCGGAAAAAAACTTGAGGGAAATTTTAAAAGAAAGCAAGAAAAAATATTTTATTTTAAAAGGAGATGGGGCTTTTTATGGTCCGAAAATCGATATTCTAATGAAAGATTCACTTGGTAGAGAATGGCAAATGGGTACAATACAATTAGATTTCCAAATGCCAAGAAACTTTAAATTAACATATATCGATCAAAAAGGAAGAAAAAAAGTTCCTGTTGCTATTCATCGCGTTATTTATGGTTCCCTTGAAAGATTTATTGGTATTATTTTAGAGCATTATTCTGGCGCGCTACCTTTCTGGATTTCACCAGTTCAAACTTGGATTATCCCAATAGGTTCACAGCATGAAAGTTATGCTCAAAAAGTCTTTAAAGAGTTAGAAAAAGAGGGGTTAAGGGTTGAATTAAAAGACGAAAACGAGACGGTTTCCAAAAAAATAAGGGAGGGAGAAATCCAAAAAATCCCCTACCTTTTGGTTGTCGGAGATAAAGAAAAGAAAAAACAAACAGTAAGAGTAAGAGAAAGAGGAAAAGGAGATATCGGAGAAATGAAATTAAGTAATTTTTTAAAAAAGGTCGAGAAATTAAACAATAAATAAAATTATGCAAAAATCAATCAAAATTATTATTCTTTGTTTGTTTCTTTCCATTTTTGCTGCAGGAATTGCTTTTGCCCAAGAAGAGACAGCTACGGCTAGTTCGGCGGCAAGCGAGATAAATACCGACCAAATCATCCAAGCTAAAGACCTGGGAATTGCCGATCCGACAATTCTGCCCAATAATCCTTTGTATTTCTTTAAAAACCTGGGCAGAGCTATTCAGGACCTCTTAACTTTGAATGCGGTGAAAAAAGCCGAGCTCAAAGAAAAAATTTCCAATGAAAAATTGATAGAAGCTCAAAAATTAATTGAAAAAGGCGTTAAGCCAGGGATTATTGAAAAGGCAATAAGCAGTTACCAAAAAGAGATGAATAATGTCCAAAGGGCGGCTGAGAAAATAAAGGGGACAACAGCAACCAGTACTCCGGCTGGAAAGTTTCTGGATAAGTTTATACAGCAACAAACCCTTCATCAGCAAATTCTACAAAAAATGGAAGGCCAAGTTTCAACTTCAACCATGGAAAAAATAAAAGAAGCCAGGGAACAGCATTTGGAAAACTTTGCTCAGGTAATGACCAAACTGGAAAACAAAGAAAACATATCCCAAAGATTGGAGAAAAATATAGAAGAAATACAGGGAAGCCAATTCAAGAATTTCATGAATTTGGAGGTATTAAAGAATTTGGAAAACAAGGTTGGTACTACAACAAAAGAAGCAATCCAAAAAGTTGAAGAAAACGTCCTGAAAAAACTGCAGGGCAACCTGGAGAAAATGAGTCCCGAAGACCAGGCAAAAATTAAAGACTATTTAGATAAGATAAGCGGAGACAAAGAGAAACAAATGGAAATACTGCAGAATTTGAAAACTATGATGATATCGGCTACTAACACGCCGCAAATTTTGAAACTGAAAGAGAAACTGGAGCAGGGGCAAACAAAAATATTGGAGAAAATTGAAAAGAAAGTAGAAAAAGCCAACTGCCCGGCCTGGACGCCGCCTATTGCCGGATTTTGCAAAAAAGGAAGAATATATATACCCAAAGATCCGAATACTGGCTGTCCCCTAGAAGCCAAGTGTATAACACCGGCTGAAACCGACACCCTAAAAAGAATAACCCCAGGAACTGGTGCTTGTATTACTTTATGGAATCCGGTTTGCGGTAAAAACGGAAAAACCTACAGTAATTCCTGTTTTGCCAAAAACGCTGGAATAGAAATAAATTATGAAGGTCCTTGCAAAGAAACATCTATTCAACCAAATATAGAATGCAAGCTTTTATGGTGGTATGACAACGAACATAAATACTGTCAGCAAAAGAAATTCTGCGGAGCGTATATGTATCTTGGATTACAGACATTTGAAACGCAAGAAAAATGTCAGTCTGCGGTAAAAAATATCCTGCTCCAGAATACTACATCAACGCAATAATTCAGCCATATCGGAACAAAAAAAAGAAAAACGGCCTTGAATTGGCTGTTTTTCTGTTTTAAGATTAGGAATATGTCTAAATACTACATTATAACCTACGGCTGCCAGGCCAATAAATCAAATAGCGAAAGAATCGCCACCTTATTAGAAAAAAGGGGCTATAAAGCTGCCTTAAATACCAAGCAGGCTAATTTGGTTGTTATTAATGCCTGTTCGGTCAGACAAGGCGCTATTGATCGGGCTTTCGGCCGAGTTAAGAGTTTAAAAGATAAGAAAATTATTCTTACCGGCTGTATTTTAAAGGAAGACAGGGAAAAACTAAAAAATAAAGTAGAAATTGTTGATTTTAAGGATTTGTTTAAGATAAAGCCAAAAATTAAATACAAGGAAGGATTTGTCCCTATAATGGAGGGTTGCGATAATTTCTGCGCCTACTGCGTCGTCCCTTTTACCAGAGGAAGAGAATACTACCGAAAAGAAAAAGAAATAATCAAAGAAGTAAAAAGCTTAATTAAAAAAGGTTTTAAAGAAATAACCTTATTAGGTCAAAATATTGCAAGTTATCCTAATTTTTCCAAATTATTAAAGAAAATAAATAAAATTCCTGGTAATTTTCAGATAACTTTCTTGACCAGCCATCCCAAAGATTTTTCTCAAGAATTGATTAAAATAATCAAAGAATCGAAAAAAATAAAAAAATATATTCATCTACCAGTTCAATCGGGAGATAATGAAATTTTAAGAAAAATGAATCGTAAATACACAAAAGAACAATATCTGGAATTAATTAAAAAAATTAAGAAAGAAATTCCTAATATTGAAATCTCTACTGATGCCATCGTCGGCTTTCCCGGAGAAACCAAGAAACAATTCCAAAATACGGTTGATTTATTTAAAAAAGCTGATTTTTCTAATGCCTATATCGCCTGCTATTCTCCCAGATCTAATACAGCCGCTTTCCGCTTAAAAGATAATATTCCTGCCAAAGAAAAAGAAAAAAGAGCGACTATTCTTAGAAATATTTTTAAAAAATGAAAAAATCAAAACCAAAAATAATTGTTATTTTAGGACCAACTTCTTCGGGCAAATCAGACTTGGCAGTAAGAATAGCCAAAAAATTCAATGCTGAAATAGTTTCAGCTGATTCTAGACAGGTTTATAAAGACATGGACATAGGAACGGGGAAAATAACCAAAAAAGAAATGAAAGGCATCCCCCATCATCTTTTAAATGTGGCTTCGCCAAAAAGAAAATTTACCGTTATTCAGTACCAAAAATTAGCCAATAAGGTAATAAATAGAATTTTTAAAAAAAATAAGCTTCCTGTTTTATGCGGAGGAACCGGATTTTATATCCAAGCGGTAATTGACGGAATAATTATCCCCAAAGTAAAACCTGATTGGCAATTAAGGCTAAAGCTTGACCGATTAGAAGCTAATAAGCTTTTTAATAAGCTGAAAAATATCGACCCGGAAAGAGCCAAAACAATTGAAAAGAAAAACAAAAGAAGGTTAATCAGAGCAATAGAAATTGTAATAAAAACAAAAAAACCAGTTCCTTCTTTGCAAAAAAAACCATTCCCCTATCCTGTTTTAATAATCGGTATTAAAAAAGAAAAAGAGGAACTTAAGAAATTAATAAGAGAACGCCTTTTAAAAAGATTAAAAACGGGCTTAATAGAAGAAGTAAAAAATTTAAAAAAATCGGGCCTTTCCTGGAAAAAATTAGAGGATTTCGGCTTGGAATACCGCTATGTAGCCAGATATCTCCAAGGAAAAATTAATTATTCTGAGATGGTTGAAAATCTTCAAAAAGAAATTGAGCGCTTCAGTAAACGGCAAATGACCTGGTTTAAAAGAGACAAAAGAATTCATTGGATAAAAAACCAAAAACAAGCAAAAATTCTAATAAAAAAATTCTTAAAATAAGAGGGGGGAAAGCTATAACTTAGAAAATGCAAAAGAAGGACTTTTTTTGCCCTTCTTTTTTGTTAAACGGAGAACATGCTCATCTCCATCTAATGAAACATCCGTATCGCGATTCCTCGACTTAAAAAGGTCTCTAACCTTTAAGTCCTTCCAGGGTATTTTTCCTACCCTAATAGTTTCTATCATGATTAACCTCTTAAGGTTCAATGGTTAAATTATATCATTTTTTAGGTCTTTGTCAATGTTTTCTTTAAAATTTCCCTTACTATTTCGGGATGCGCCTTTCCCCTGCTTTTAGCCATTATCTGGCCTATTAAAAACTGGAAGGCGTTTTCTTTCCCCTTTTTGAAATCTTCTACCGCTTTGTTATTTTGCGAAATAACTTCTTGGATTATTTTTTCAACTTCACCATAGTCTTCAATTTGAGCCCAGCCCTTTTCCTCAATAATCTGAGAAGGGTCAGCACCACTTTTATACATTTCCGCTAAAACCATCTTAGCGATTTTACTTGATATCTTCCCTTGATAAATCAAAGTAATATATTCTGCGAAATTCTCAGGAGTAATAATAAAATCCTTGTCATCGATCTTATCCCCGGCCAATAATCCCTGGAGGTCGGTAATTAAGTAATTGGTACAGAATTTTGCTATCTTGGAAAAATTTTCTTTTTTATTTCCCTCTTCCTTCAACCAATTAGAAAATTCTGACATTGTTTTTTCAAAATATTCCCCTAATTCCCTATTTTGAACCAAAACTTCAATGTTTTTCTCGTCTATTGCGTATTCTTTTTTAAACCTCTCTCTTTTTCCTTGGGGAAGCTCTGGTATTTCAGCCCTTATATTATCCAAAGCATCAGTTGTTTTAAAATGATGCATAGGCAAATCGGGTTCTGGAAGATACCTGTAATCTTGGGCTTCTTCTTTTTCTCTTTGGGAAACCGTAATTCCTTTGTTGTCGTCCCAGCCCCTGGTTTCCTGAACGATATTCTTGCCTGATTCCAGAAAATCCGTCTGCCTTTTAATTTCAAAATCAATTCCTCTTTCAACCGAACGGAAAGAGTTAAGATTCTTAATTTCCACCTTGGTACCCAGTTTCTTTTCTCCTTTATTAAGGGAAATATTAACTTCGACCCTCATCTGGCCTTTTTCCATATCAGCGTCAGAAACTCCGAGGTATCTTAAAATCATTTGCAGTTCTTCGGCAAATTGACGCGCCTCTTTAGCCGAATTGATATCCGGTTCGGTAACCAGCTCCATTAAAGGAATACCGGCCCTGTTAAAATCAACCAAAGAATAATCCTCATTCTGGGCGTGAATAAGCTTACCCGTATCTTCTTCCAGATGCACTCTCGTTATCCCTATTTTTTTCTTATCTATTTTAAGATAGCCTTTCAAACAAAAAGGCTGATCATACTGGCTGATCTGATAACCCTTAGGCAAGTCGGGATAAAAGTAATTCTTTCTGTCAAATTTTGAATATTCGGGAATCTTGCAATTAAGAGCCAGGCCTGTTTTGACCACCCTTCTTACCGCTTCCCTGTTGATTACCGGCAGGGTTCCGGGATGGCCCAAACAAATGGGACAAACATTGCGATTAGGTTCTTTTTCATCAGGATCATTCTTACAATCGCAAAACATCTTGGCTTTTGTCTTGAGCTCAACGTGAATTTCCAAACCAATTGTAGTTTTATAAGGCATTATTTTATTGCTTTACAATTTCAACCCCGCTGCTTGTTCCTATTATATCGGCACCAGCAACAACCATCATCTTAACGTCATTTAATGTTTTAATATTGCCCGAAGCCTTAATTAAAAGACCAGGCGCTGCGTTTCTCATAATCTTTAAATGCCTAGCTTTTTCTTCCAGTTCTCTGTTCTCCAAAGGATCTTTAGCCGTAGCGGTCTTAACGCAAATCGCTCCGGCTTTTTTAACGATTCCAGATATTTTTTCTATTTCTTCGTCGGTTAAATATCCCGAACCGATAATTACTTTTGTAGGCAGAATCCTGCAAATTTCTTTTAAATCTTTCAATATTTTATCCCATTTATCGTGTTTAATATCAGGAATGGAAACAACCACGTCTGTTTCATCGGCCCCGTCCTTTTTAGCTTTAAAACAAGCCTGAGCTCTTTTTTGATGAGGGCTATCACCTATGGGCGGATCAATCAAACAAATAACTTTTACGTCACTTTTTTTAAGCTCTTTTTGGGCTAATTTAACCCATTGAGGATTAATACAAACTCCTCGAAAACCGTATTCAACAGATTCACGGCACGTTTTGATAATATCTTCTTTTTTTGCCTCAAGCTTAATATTGGTTTGGTCAATTATTTTAGCTATATTCATAGTATTTATAAAATTCTTTTTACTATTTTCCAAATTTTTTGATGAATTACTTCGGAAGACAGAAGTTTGTTTTTCTCCATACATTCAACTAAAGTAAAATCCTTGGGAAATTCTCTGGCCGCTTCCAAATAAGATCTTTCTGTGTTGATAAGATGGTTGATATCTTTTTCGTGAAGGTCTCTTTTTTTATTCCCTAAATACAATTTCTTCTTTGCTTTCTTTTTCTTATCGGTAATCCTGCCAACTAAAGATTGAGATATTTTGGGAGGCACTTTTAATATAAAGGTGAAGTCAGGATTGGGAATGCCAAATATATTCAGCTCCATGTCAAAAAGCCATTTTAGATATTTCTTTCTTTTTTTTCTATCTTTTATCTTTCCTCCCTGATGGCCGATATTAGAATGAAAATAGCGGTCGGAAACAACAATCTTTCCCTCTTTTAACCATTTCTTTATCTTAAAAGAACCGTCAAAATGGTCACAGGCAAAAAAAATTGAAGCTCTGTAGGGTCCCACCTCTTCCGAGCCACCATATCTTCCATTTAAGTATTCTTCCACCGGCCCAGCTGATTTTTGGCCGTATTGAGGAAAATCAATCATTTCCGTCTTATAACCGGCTTTTTTCAAATTTTTAACCAATAATTTCATCTGGGTTGATTTACCTGAACCGTCTATCCCTTCAAAAACAAGGAATTTTCCTGAATATTTGTTCTTCTTCATTATTAAATTATATCATTTTAAACTAATTTTTCCAGAAAAAAGAGACCGTTTACGGTCTCATACTTTAGGACATTCGCATTCTTTTTCCTTGCAGACGTTGCATGTTCCGGGATAAACCTTCCAGGTAATCTCGCCAAGATTAATGTTAATCTTGTTGCAAAACGCCATCAACCAGGCAAAGGAATCAGCCAGTTCATCAGCAGCCTCAGAATGTTTTTCCAGCCTGAATTCCCTGCTGAACTCTCCCAATTCTTCATGGACATGCAGCCAGATATGAATTAACGGCGATATTTTATTGATTTTGCCGTAAACATCCTTGAACATTATCTGCCATCTGTAAAGATCGTGAGGAGTTTTAAATGAAACAGCAGCGTACCAATTAGAAGGCTTTCCGTTGCCCGTGATACACATACAATTCTTTTCTTTGCCGCAATAAGGACAACACCCTGAGTATTTAGCCGAAACTACTGTTTGCAGATCAATACACGCCATATTGCAGAAGCTTAAAAGCCAGCAGAAGAATTTAGGCAGAGCCTCAATTATTTCTGGCCTGCCATCTTCATCAATTTTCCTTAACCCCTCGTCAATGAGAGCCGCTTCTTCTTGGATATGCAGTAAAAGGTCAGATAAAGCATAATCTCTTTGGTCTTTGGCTCCATAAATTTGCCTGAACATTTGCTGCCATTCCTGAAGAGAAATTGGTCGTTTCATAACGCCCGCCCTCTGTTTATCTTCTGAATGTTTGCGGATTGGTTGCCAGAGGTTTTACGCCTTTCGCTTCATCCCAGTCTCCTTGGTAAATATGCAAAGAAGTACTGTAGTCAATAATTCTGGTTATTATACAGTTATTGGGTATTATCACCTCGTGATTTACGGCAGCGGTTACGCAAATTTCATTTGACGGCCAAGCATTATATAAATCTCTTGAACGCCAGTTGTATTCAACCTCCACAACATCTCTTCCTTTTTCATCTACACCCAGGTAGCGGACTTGTATTCTCTGAAGACAAGGTGGTTCATGGTCTTTGGCGTGTTTTTCCGGCTGCCAAGTGATAGCCTGCGTCCTGTTGGAAACAATGTTATGTTGGATTTGCTCTGCCAGATTTTCTTTTAAAATCTGCATTTGGTCAATTGTGCCTGGACCGAAAATACGGGGGTAATTGACAATTAGTTCGAGATAATTATAGGCGGATTTGTGTAAATCTCCTTCGGGTAAAGCTGACCAGGCAGCGACTCCCTCACGAGTGAGTTGTCGGCAATAGGTCCTCAAAAAATCAATGTCTTTCGTCTTGAATTTCGGATGAGTCTGGAAACTTAAGACCTGCACGATAGCTTGCCCAGTGAGAACAATTATTTGGCGACTGTCTTTTGCTGTTTTCCTTTCAATTTTGGTTCTGTCATTTTTGTCGGGACCGCCAAAAACAATTTCAACCCCATTGTTAATAACAAATTGAACTGCCCTTGCCCAAGCATTTGGGAAATCCGTTTCTTCAATCACGTTAACCGGAGAAAGTTTTGCTTCCATCTTTTTTCACTCCTTCAATTTTCAATTTTAAAGGTCCTAGCCCCTAGAACCCTCCGCCTTCCAAATTAACAAAAACAAAAAAATGTCAATTAAGACATTTCTGTATTTTAATATATGTGGATTACGCCTGATTCTGGTCTTTTCCGTATTGATGTTTATCGTCAAGAATATCGCCCTTCTGCCATTCATCAATCCAGTCAGAAACCTGAAAAATCTTGTATCCGCCTTCTTTAACAGCGCATATAATCCTGTTTAAACCGGCATTGATAATCATTTTTTTACAGATATAGCAAGGAAAACTGTCCACTGCTTTACCATCCCTTCCTCCGCAGAAAATATACATATCGCCATTCAACAGGCTGCTGCCCGATCTGGCGGCGTTAATAATGGCATTTTGTTCGGCATGAACACTCCTGCAAGTCTCATATTCCTTGCCATGGGGAATATTCAATCTATCCCTTAAACACTCCTCTCTTTCAAGGCAGGATTTTGTCTTTCTGGGAGCGCCCACATAGCCAGTGGCAATAATCTGGTCATCCCTGACAATAATTGCGCCGCCTTTATTCCTAAAACAAGTGGCTCTTTCATTAACTTGCTTAGCTATTCCCAGATAATATTCTTCTTTTGACGGTCTGGGCATTGAATTATTCAACAGTTATTCCCAAGCTTCTGGCCGTACCTTCAATTATTTTCATCGCCTGTTCAATGTTGTCGGCATTCAAATCAGGCATTTTCTTTTCGGCAATTTCTTTAAGCTGGGATTTGGTAATTTTTCCAACCTTTAATTTATTGGGTGTTCCCGAACCCTTTTCAATTCCGGCTGCTTTTTTCAATAATTCGGCGGCCGGAGGCTGCTTGAGAATGAAAGTAAAGGTTCTGTCTTCAAAAATGGTGATTTCTACCGGGATTATAAAACCCTGGCTGTTCTTGGTGGCATCATTGAATTTCTGGCAAAAATCAGAAAGATTGACTCCCTGAGGAGCCAAAATCTGACCCACTGGAGGAGCGGGCGTAGCCTTACCGGCTGGAATCTGAATTTTAACAATTGCTTTAACTTTTTTCATGAATATATATTATTCTATACTTTCTTAATTTGCAAGGAGTCCAGCTCAACCGGGGTATCCCTGCCGAACATATTCACCATAACTTTAACCTTTCCCCTCTCCTCGTCCACGTCAGAAACCTTGCCGTCAAAATCCTTGAAAGGGCCATCTGTAATCTTTACCAAATCCCCTTTCTTAACTTCTATTTTATACTGCGGCTCTTCTCCGCCCGTTCTCTTTTTTAAACTCTCAATTTCTTTCAAAGAAACCGGGACAGGGGTTGTTCCTGCGCCCACAAAACCAGTAACATTGGGCGTGTTCCTGACCACATACCAGGAATCATCGGTTACCATCATTTCCACTAAAACGTAGCCGGGATAGATCTTTTCTTCCACCACCCTTCTTTTGCCGTTCTTGATTTTAATCTTTTTCTCTTTAGGAACCATAACGTTAAAAATCTTGTCTTCCATACCCAAAGACTCTATCCTCTGCTTCAGGCTTTTAGCTACGGCATCTTCGTAGCCAGAATAAGTATGCAAAACATACCAATTTCTTTCTTGGGGTATTTGTTGTTTAGGCATTGTTTTAAAAAGTTTATCTTAATATGAGCTTGTTAAGCAAAAGAGAGAAAAGGAAATCCAACCCGCCTAAATAAATAGCGACTGCAACCGAAACGCCGATAACAATCAAAGTGTATTGGATAGTTTCCTGCCTCGAAGGCCAATTAACTTTTTTCATTTCCAACCTTACCTCTTTAAGAAAGGATACGATTTTATTGGGAATTGATTTTAAATTCATGTTTTTTAAAAAGCCCTTCCCGGGCTTCTGGCTGTATATTAGCCAGAATTTCTCTATATGTCAAGATTCCTCACTTTTTTGGCATGAGTCTGGATGAATTTCTTACGAGGCAGAACTTCATCCCCCATCAAGGTATCAAAAATCCTGTCCGCTTCTTTAACGTCTTCGATGTTGACCTTAAGAAGAATCCTTTTCTCCGGATCCATTGTGGTGCTCCATAATTCTTCGGGATTCATTTCTCCCAAACCCTTATATCTCTGTACATTAACTCCGCTGATCTTTTCTTCTTCTCCCTCTTTGGTTTTTTTCAGTTTGGGAGAAGCTCTTTTTATGGCAGCCAGAACCTTTTCTTTTTCTTCTTCCGTATAGGCATACTGAAGCTGTTTTCCAGTTTGTATTTTATACAAAGGAGGCTGAGCAATGTATAGGTGGCCATTTTCAATTATCTTAGGAAAGTGGCGGTAAAAAAGAGTTAAAAGCAAAGTCCGTATGTGCGCTCCATCAACATCAGCATCACTCATTATGATAATCCTGTGATATCTTAATTTTTCCAAATTGAAATCCTCTGCAATAGCCGTGCCCAAAGCGATAATCAAAGATTTAATTTCTTTTGATTCTAAAATTTTATCCAGTCTTGCTCTTTCAACATTTAAGATTTTTCCCCTTAAGGGTAAAATGGCTTGGAATCTTCTGTCTCTTGCCTGTTTCCCGCTGCCTCCGGCACTCTCGCCCTCAACAATGTAAAGTTCTGATTCTTCCGGAGTACGGGAAGAACAGTCAGCCAATTTTCCCGGCAGAGCCAAACCCTCTAAAATCCCCTTTCTTAAAACGGTTTCCCTGGCTGACTTGGCCGCTTTCCTGGCCTTAGCGGATAAAATACATTTTTCAATAATCGCTCTGGCGTCCTGGGGATTCCTTTCCAGAAAATCGGCCAGGGTCTCGGCAACCACCGCCTCAACCGCTATTTTCACTTCCGGATTACCCAGCTTGGCCTTGGTTTGACCTTCAAACTGAGGATCTCTTATCTTAACCGAAACCACGCCGGTAAATCCCTCTCTGACGTCTTCCCCGCTCAAATTATCGTCTTTTTCTTTTAAAAGATTGTTTTTCTTGGCATAGTCGTTAAAATTACGAGTTAAAGCAGTTCTGAATCCGGTTAAATGAGTACCCCCCTCTCCGGTATAAATGTTATTAGCAAAACTTTCTTCAAAACATTCGTATTCTTCAGTGTATTGAAAAGCAACTTCAACCGCGATTCCGTTTTTTTCTCCCGAACCATAAAAAATATTATCATGACGCATGGGCAGTCCATGTGTCAGATATTTGACATAGGAAGCCAAACCACCTTCGAAATAGAAAGTATAGGGTTTTTCCGGCTTCTCCCTTTGGTCAATTACGGATATTCTTACCTTTCTGGTCAGATAAGCCTGCTGTCTGAGATGATTTAGAATTTTTTTGACATCGAATTTAATTTCGCTGAATATCTCCGGATCCGGCTCGAAACAAACTGTTGTCCCTCTTTGTCTGCATTTTCCATCTTTTTTTACCGCTGTTTTAGGTTTACCTTTGGCATATTCCTGGGTGTATCTTATTCCGTCCCGACAAACTTCAGCCGTCATTTCTTTAGATAAAGCACAAACCACTGAAACTCCCACCCCATGGAGACCGCCGGCTACCTGATAAGCTTTACCGCCGAACTTTGCACCAGCATGAAGAGTAGTCATAACCGTCTCTAAGGCTGATTTCTTTGTTTGAGGATGCTTGTCAACCGGAATTCCCCTGCCGTCATCAATAGTTTTTACTTTGTTGCCCGGCAAAAGAACAACCTCGATATTCTTGGCATAGCCGGCCATTGCCTCATCCAATGAATTATCAACGCATTCCCAAATCAAGTGATGCAAACCTTCGCTACCAGTTGTCCCAATATACATTCCCGGTCTTTTTCTGACCGGTTCCAAACCTTCTAAAACGTAAATATCCTTGGCATTATAATCCGAACCTTTTTGAGTTTTTGTTTTTTCTTTAGCCATATTATTGAGCTTATTTCTGACCTATATTTATATTTTTACCTTACCGAAAACAAGATTTTCTGAGCTTATTATACCTTAAAATAAAGCTAAATTCAAACTAAAAACTGGGGAAAACTTTCAATAAAAAAGCGGCTTGTTTTTTAACAATCCGCTCTGCTCAGGCTCCGTGTAAACAGGCCCAATTATTGCCGATTTTCGGCTTTATAGCCTCAGATCCTGCCTTGCAGTAAGGGCAGTGTTCCTTGTCTGGAAAGTTTTCGATGTTGAAGTGGAAGATTGCCCTGACATCTGATCCGTCAGCAAGCTTCCAGTCCTGTGAACGGTGCACCAGCACGAAGGCCGGATCAATAATTTTCGGGGCAGGATTGCTTCCGTTGCATTCTTGAACCGCCTTCTTGGTCTCCCAGGTGCTTCCACCGCCAGTAGTCATGAGTTCGTTTATAACCAGGACTGTCTTCTCGGGGTCTATGGGCGTCCGGATTTTGGTCGGGTTGCCCTTTTCGTCCTTCTCAACCCTGCGGTACTCGACCGCCAGGTTATATTCCTGGCTTAGGATTCTTGCAACCTCCCAGCCCAGCGAAATTGCGGAATAGGCGGAACTTACAACAACATCCACCTTTTCAGCAACACCCATTTCCTCGAGCACTTTTACGATCTCGCATGCGAACAAAGTGCACATGGCCGGGTACTGCAGGACATCGTCGCAGACAATGAATCCGTTACTGTGTTTCTCCGACTTGAGAAAGGCGTGCGGAGCATCGGCACGGGGTTTTCCCTGGTACTGCCAGAAGACGCCGAAGTAGTTCAGGATGGCGATGAATTCCTCTTTGGTCATACTCCTGCCGGCAAAGTCGGCCGGAGAAAGCTCGAATACCCTGCCTTTTTTAATCAGCCATAAAACCTGTTCCGACCTCTTCATAGCCCGACCTCCACGGCACGGATTTCTTCAATAGCACGGGCAGCATTTTCGGCCGGATCACCCTTGCGCAGGTCAGAACCCATGACAATGTAGTCGGCTCCGTTCCGGACAGCTTCTCCTGGCGTAGTTACCCTCTTCTGACTTTTCATGTCAGAGCCCTGGAAGCGTATGCCAGGATTGATGACGGTGAAATCTGCAATCTTCTTCACGTCAGCCGTCTCCTGGGGAGAACAGACAATGGCTTTTACTCCGGCCTCTGCGGCCATTCTTGCCCAACGCAACACCACTTCTTTCGGGTTTCCCTGGATGCCCAGTTCGTCGAGGTCAGACTGGTCCAGAGAGGTCAAAAGCGTAATGGCAATGACCATGGGCGCATCCGGCCCGTCTCCAAAGTTGTCCTTCACTGCCTGGACTGCTTGTTTGAGGGCTTTTGAGCCTGACATGCAATGGACAGTAAAGCCCAAAATCCTTCCATGACCGTGTTTGGCCACCTCCTTGGCAGCTCCGGCTACCGTGTCCGGAATGTCTCCGTACTTGAGGTCCAGCATAATCTTGAGTTTGGTGTTATCTAGTACATACTGGAAAATCGGCGAACGAGTCAGGAGTTGAAAGGTCAAAATCTGCATCCCAAGCTTAATGGCTCCTATCTTGGAGCCGAGAGCCTGTAGAAGAGGATCGAGTTCCATCAATGACCCTACGTCAGCTGCGAAGATGATTCTTTCTTCCGGTTCCATATTTCCTCCATACTTTCTTTTTGTTCAAATAGCTATACAATCAGTCTTCTTTTTTAAAAGAGAAAGAGGGTTTCCCCTCCTCTAAACTAGAATAATACTTCTATATAATGAAGTCAAATAAAAAATCGCTTAATTAAAAGCGATTAAAAACGAATCTGAGAGAATTAAAAAGTTATACAAAGTATTATGGTCACATCAGCGCAGAATAGCATTAAGATCTTGCTTTGTTTTATTTCTTATTTCTTCTTGGATTTTATTTATTTCATTACTCTTTAGAGTTCTTTCTGGAGACCTATAAACTATGCGGAACGTATAGCTTTTTTTATCTTTGCCGAATTTCGCCTCATCTTCATAGCTGTCTATAAGTTTTACTTCTTCAATTAAGTTCTCGGCAAAATCCCTTACAATCTCGTAATAATTATTTAAGTTTATATTATTATCTATCACAAAAGAAATGTCTCTTGATGTTTCCGGATATTTGCTTACTTCCTTATATTTGCTGTTTATGTCTTTAAACTGACTGGTAATTCTTGGGTCGTCCGACCAAAATATTCTTATATCCGGAATTCCCATTTTTATCATTGCCAATCTGTCGCCAAACCCAAATGCCCAACCATTGTAAATCTCTGGATCTAAGCCAAAATTTTTCAAACATTGTGGATGTACAAGACCAGCTCCGTTCACCTCCATCCATTCATTATTAAATTTAATATCCATTTCGAGACTTTCAACTGTATAAGGGAATTCATCGGGAATAAATTTATATTCAATATCAGAACCAAAAATTCCCTTTGCCAGTTCTACTTGCACACCCTTCAAGTCTTCCTGCGTTATAATCTTTTTCGATTTTTTGCAAATTAATAAACCGTCAATTTGATGAAAGGCCGGATAGTGGCTTCTGTCAATTTCATCTTTTCTGAAAACAATCCCTGGAGCCAGCGCCTTTATCTCGCCCTCTTTTTCCAGCCTTTCCAAGACTAACTTATCCCTCAAATAAAAAGGCCAAAAAGCCGTGGTGTGGGTGCGCAGGATATGGGTCTCATCCAAATAATAAGTATCTGTTTCCTTTCTGGAAGGATGGTCTTTCGGCATGTTTAAAATGTCAAAACACTGCTCAGTGGTTACAATTCTGGGAAAATCAACCAAGTCAAAGTCCTTGAACATGGGCAGGTTTATTATTTGATCAAATATAATTTTTACGGGAGAATTTTCTTTTTTTGTAAGGTCGGGAAGACTTAATAATTTCTTAATCCTTTCTGTCTTAGTATCATTTCTTTTATTTAATTCTTCAATCAAAGCATTCTCTTTTTCGTACTTTATTACAATGTTTTTTTGCATATTTTTTACTCTATCTATCGATAGAAAATGTTTTCTGCGGTGTCTTAGGGTCTGGTACCACTATTTTAAGGGAAAATCGGGGTCTTTTTAAGCGTCTCAAATGATGCCTCGGGGTCTGGGCTCTTAAAGCTAAAATGAGACAAATGAGACATGGAAAGACACTATTTTACCGTGTCTCATTTATTCTAATAAGTTAAAACAAACCCCTTTTTCTGTTTTTTGTCTGTAGTCTGTTAAGTATAATTTTCCGCAGTTCCTTTGTTAATTCTTTTATAAAATCTGGCTTGAAACTAAGAAACGTTTTATCTCCTCTTTTTATTTCTTCCATAAAAGTCGGCATGGGCAGGGGTAGATTCGATTTGCTGTCGCCCAAAGCGCCTTCAATATGCCGCACAGGATACGGTCGCAACCTATTTACCACATATCCAAAAAGATCTTTTTTATCTTTATACCAAAGCAAATGCACCGTCCATACCGTTTTGAAGGGATGATATTTTCCCAAATGCCCGTGGAGCAAAGGTATCCATTCTTTACTTTTTTCATTATTAACGAAAATCAGTAAGTGGTAATATTCAGAATACCCTTTGTCTAGCTTTTTTTGTACAATACTCATCATTTCATCAAATGTCTGGCAACGTCCAGGTATTTCAACTAATTCAAATCCATCCAACGTTATTGTTATTGGATTATCGTTCGCAGTCATCAAAACAAAATCAGGAGGATCCTTTTGTGGCTGCATCAAAAACCAATCCTGACCGCTGTCTTTTCCAAGAGCTAGGGTGAAAAAATACTCCGCCATGCTTTCTCTAACTTTTTTTATATTTTCATTGGTACTCGAAAAAAACTTATTTGCTCCCACCTTTGAAACGGTCTCTATGATTTTGTCCCTCAATAGACGCGGTTCGCTAAAATAAATCATCCCCTTACCATCAATTTCGCAAATTTCTGAGTTAATAAAATTAATTCCCATAACCACGTTTATAGAAGGAACGGCAGTTTAATAATAAGGCTATTTGCTTCATTATTGTTTTTATCTTCTACTATTCCTATGCAAAATTTATTCAAACCACTTTCTGGCAGATCTATAGTACCCATAGGGCTCGAGTATTCTTTCGGAGCGATAGGATTACCATTAGCCCCTAAGAATGAGAACACAATTGCAACGCCATTACATTGGCTAGGCGGCGTAAGGACTAAAAGTGATATCGATGGCTCTGCATCATCAAGCAAATGCCAATTCTTGATTTGTAAAATAAATAAAGAGGTTGAAACGGGAACAGGAATTTTATAAAACTCTCTTTCTGGCTTTCCACCAATAATTTTCTTTACCTCCAAAAGACTGTCTTTGAATTTGTACGAAATGTCGAGTTGTATTAGATTATTTATTTTCACGGGAATTGGTTTTGTCGTCGGCACATCGGTCCCCTTTACGAAGTCGGCAATCTTGTTTTTAAAAGACAACTTCAAACAGCCCCTGCTATCTTTATCTTTAAAATACAAAAGAGTACCTAAAAATTTATGTCCAATTAACAGATGCGATTTAATTGTATGTTTTTTCATATCAAATAATTTTCGGAAAAAATGCCACACTTCTCAAATTTACAACTGAACTTTGATTAATTTCAGTAAATCTTCGTCATTTTCGTAGCCCCTCAAACGGCCGGAGAGAATCCCCAATTTGTAATATATCCCTTTAATCATTAAGCGCCAGTTTGTTTTCTCGAGAACTGATTTAAGCTTTTTGCGTTTTAACACTGATTTATCTAAGATTTTATAGAATTTTTCAATCTTTCTTGGCTTAGGAATAACAATTCCCCGCCATTCTCTCGGCCGATAGCTTGCCAAGGTTGAGTTATATTCCCTTTTTTACCCGTATAGAATACCAATAAACAATCCAGTCTCGGTTTAGTTTTACTAACATTTTTGATATATCTTCTATAAAAAGGTGTATATTTTATGAAAAATGATCTGATACAGTCATCGAAATCTCTAAAAATTTCTGCTTCTTCCTCCGCAACTCTGTAAACTATATAATCCTTAGCAGCTTCTTTACTCACCTCCATTATTTTGCTTTCTGATTTTAAATCATCTCCAAAAATATTCTTTTTGGCATTAGATACTAATTTTTCGAAATCTGGTTGATTGTAAACATCATTCGTAATCTCTTGTTTCAATTTTGCTAAATACATAAGAAAATCAACAGAATATTTTTTATACAAGGCTGATATCGGAACTACCGAAAATAATCCATCATATCTGTTGGCAATTTCGGTTAAAGTTTTAACATATCTTTCGGTCTTCTCTTTCGGTATCTTATTCACACTCTGAACCCTTCCGTCGCCAGGAAGAATATAAATTTTTAGCCCTGGTTTATATATTTTAACAACTTCGTCGTTAAGTCTTTTTAGATTATCTAATGTTGCTTCTTCGCATAATTCCGCACAGTCTATCGGTAAATTGGAATTTTTACTCCCGCCCCAAAATTGAAAAAGTTTTACTGGTAAGTTTTCAGAAGTTTTGATCTCAATTTTTTCCAAAATAAGCTTCTTAGTGTCTTCTAGGGGCAGCGAACCGGCTCTAAATTTTTTATTAGTTAAAGCTTTATAAATTTTTTGAGAAACTTCGCTATATTCTCTGTCTAAAAAATTTCTGCTATGCTTGTCCCTGCCTCTCAATTGAATAAATTTGTCAGAGGTAATCAGATCATATAAGCTTTTCTCTCTGATATTTCCGACTTCATCCGTAATATTAGCATCTGTATGATAAACATTTCCGTAAATATCTATTTGAGCTACATATTTGTATCGCCTTCTATCGGCTCCAACAATCGGAGAGTCTGGTTGCCATTCAAATTTAAATTGTTTCTTATCAATTTCTGATAATTTCTTATACAAATTTTCTATCATCTCCTTTGGTAATTTCATTTTCTCTTTCGCCCTCCCTTTTATGGTAACTGTTTCTATCCAAGGTATGATTCCGTTTTTTCTGCAAAAAATAAACAATTCGGATATTTCATTATAATTTTCCGCACAAATAACACAGTTAAGGGCTAAACTTTTATCTTTTGTAAATCCCATATTTACCAACATTTTGATTTTGTCCAAAAATACTTTTTGAGCTCCCTTTGCCCCGACCAATTCATCATTTACCTCAGGCTTAAAAGAATTCAATTTTATCATTAAATTTACCTCTTTTTCATTCAACCATTCGGCCAGATTTTTGGTTAAAAGAAGACTATTGGTGAAAAGGACAACTCCAAGACCTAAGCTTTTAATAAATTCGATTAATTCTTTTAAGTTCTTGTATAATAACGGCTCCCCGCTTCCCGTAATACTTACTACTCTTATTCCCAATTCTTTCGCTTGTTTTATATTATTTTTTATTTCTTCGAAAGATAATTTTTCCCTTACATCATCATTCTCTTCGTTGATAAAAGGCGCATTGCTCAAACAATAAACACACTTAAGATTACATTTCTCAATTACATGTATTCGTAATTCCAGTAAAAGATTATTACTATTCAAATCTTCTTCGGAGAAATCTATTGCTTTTAAGAATGGTGGGTTCATAGTTTAGTTTATTATTGACCTTAAATTACGCTATTCTATAGAAAAATCAAGCTCTCTACCAAAAAACCGCCTTATTGGCGATTTTTGCTTGCGGGCCGGACGGGATTTGAACCCGTGGTCTCTTCCGTGACAAGGAAGCGCTTTTCCGGACTAAGCTACCGGCCCATAAATTTTATGCCGGGGGTGGGGATCGAACCCACGAACCTACCGCTTATGAAACGGTCGCTACTACCACTGAGCTACCCCGGCTAACTTTTTTAGTAAAATATATTTTACCGTTGCTTATTACCACTAACTAATCCTTTAATCAAACCCATAATTTGATAATAGATTTCAGATGATTTCTTAATTTTTATTGTAAGCGTTCCGTAATGGATCGCAAAATTATTATAAAACTTTTTGTTTTTGGTTTTTATCAGAGTAGTTTTTCTAAACTGCTCTTTTGGTATTTTCGTAATTTTTGACCAATAATTTATAACTTCATCTACTCTTTTTTTATGTATTTTATTTATTCCGACGCGAAGGACAAATTCTTCTTTTTTAACATTAAATATTTTTCTAAACCATTTTATTATAAATTTTATAATTTCGGCGTCCGAATTACTAAAAGATGCTTCTCGTCTTTTTCTCGATCCCTCTCCCCAGTATAATGCTATCCCAGATAATAATAAATCCCTATCAGTTAATTTTCTAATTATTTCAACTCCATTATTTTCGGCATCTTTAATTCTTTTTAAGCGTCTTTCATATTGAACCCTTGCTCCCTTTAATCTACCAATGTAGCTGCCACGAACCATTTTTTTATATAACCTAGCGAGCTGTTCTGCGGTCAATTTAATATCCCTACACCAAAGACTAACCGTACTTTTGGCCACACCTATCTTTTTGGCTATTTCTTTAATACTTTCGCCTTTTTGACGAAAATAAAGTGCTTTATTTTTTTCTGTAGATTTCGCCATAAAACCCACGATCTATGATTTTTTTTAATTATACCGTGGGTTCTAAAATAACACAACTTATTGTTGCGGTGCCTGGAATTGCACCAGGGTCTCGAGGTTCTTTAATATTAACCATTTGTTTCCAAATGGAATGGACTATCCCATCTCCTATATACAACAGGAGTTCCCATTATAGTCTCTGAACCTTCCAAACGCATAATGTTTTATGCGCTCGGCTTGGCTGCTGATTACCAAATTTCTTTTCTTTTTAAGCGTTCGCGTTCATCCTTACGGATCCCGCTGTCGCGAAAAGAACTCTTATGGCTTTCCAGCAGTTTCGGGAATTTTCCGCAGAGCGTCACCGCCCTGGGCCACATAATATAATATATGGGCCTCGCAAGGTACTACTCCTCCACACCGCGATATATTAAGACAATAAACGTCTTATGGGTACAATTGTACCCTTTTTTTTAAAAAAATCAAGAATTGTTTTAAACCTAAGTTACAAAATTTCAGAATCAATGAAAAACTTTTCGTAAGCCGCTATGGCTTTTTTAGCCTCGTCCGGGCTTAAACGAAAATCAGGATCATGAACAATATTCTCATGAAGAGTGTGAGCCAATTTAACTTCTTCCAGATTGGAAAAAATGGCTGTTGGTAAGGTTTTTAACACCTCGGCTAATGTTGTTCCGCCGTATTCCATTTTCTTCAAAACGCCTTCTAGCATGTTATCAGCTTCGATTACCGCCAATTTGTATTCCGATTCCTGTCCGGCATTCAATCTTTCCTTTATTTTCTTCCAATCTTTTTCCGCTGTCTTAATTCCAAAAGCCTTCCAGGTGAAAAACTCTATCCAGTCCTCTATAAAAAGACGCTTCAGCCAGGTGTTTTTCATAAGGAGAAAAATAAGGCCTATGAAAAGGACCAAAGAAATAATTATGAAGGCAAAGCGCAAATTATATAGCCAGCCCGTCATAGGCGGATTTAAAAGATATAAAATAATAGTGTTTTTTAATGTTTCAATTTCCATATTTTTTTTCGAAAAAATTACCTGTTTCTAAAATTATGTCTTCTTCAAAAGGTTTGCCGATAATCTGGAGACCGACCGGCAAATCCCCAACCTTTCCGACCGGCAAAGAAAGAGCGGGCAGACCGGCTAAATTGATGGAAACGGTATAAATATCAACCAGATACATTGAAAGCGGATCTTCTATTTTTTCCCCTATTTTAAAAGGCAGAAAGGGAGAAACCGGCGCCATTAAAACATCAACTTTTTTAAAAACCTTCTCGAAATCATTTTTTATCAGACTCCTTACCTTTTGGGCTCTTAAATAATATGCCTCGTAATAGCCTGAAGACAAAGCATAGGTTCCCAGCATAATCCTTCTTCTTACCTCGGGACCGAATCCTTTTCCCCTGCTTTCCAGATAAATATCCAGAAGGTCTTTGTTCTGCCTTTCCGAATAGCCGTATTTTATCCCGTCATACCTTGCCAGATTAGCCGAAGCCTCGGAAGGAGAAATTATGTAATAGGCGGGCAGGGCATATTCAGTATTAGGCAGACTTACCTCTTCAATTCTGGCTCCTGCCTCCTCATACTTTTTTATAGCGCCTTTAATTATTTTTTCAACCTCCGGGTCAATACCTTTGACGAAATATTCTTTAGGCACTCCTATCTTTAAATTTGAAATTTGAAATTTTTTATTTAAATCCTTGTCGGAAAAAGGCATTCGGGGATGAGAAATCAAATCAACGCTGGTACTGTCCATTTCATCTTTGCCTTTAATAGCGTCAAATACAATCTTACAATCCTCCACAGTCTTGGCAAAAGGACCGATCTGGTCAAGGGAAGAAGCAAAAGCAATTAATCCGTACCTGGAAACCGCGCCGTAGGTCGGTTTTAGGCCAACCACACCGCAAAATGAAGCGGGTAGACGTATAGAGCCGCCTGTATCGGAACCCAGGCTATAACAGCTGATATTGGCTGCCACAGCAGCCGCAGAGCCGCCGGAAGAGCCTCCTGGCACCCTGCTTAAGTCATGAGGGTTGTGGGTCGGTCCAAAAGCTGAATTCTCGGTTGAAGAACCCATGGCAAATTCATCCAGATTGGTCTTGCCCAGCATCACGGCTTTCTGCTCTTTTAATTTTTTCACTACCGTAGCGTCGTAAGGAGCGATATATTTTTCCAGAATTTTAGACCCAGCCGTGCATTCAATATCTTTAACCAAAATATTGTCTTTAATGGCACAGGGAACGCCTGCTAATCGGTTAATCTCTTCCCCTTTAGCTATTGATTTATCAATCTCCTCTGCCTGAGAAAGGGACCGATCTTCATTTATTTTTAAAAAGGATAATATTTTTTTATCCTTATCCCGGATAGCATTAAGATATTCCTTGCAAAGTTCCAAAGCGGAAAATTCTTTTTTCTTTAATCCCTGGTGAATCTGATTAATGGTAAGTTCCAATAATTTCATTTAAGAATTGATTTAACTTTAACGTATCCTTCTTTGATTTCCGGGGCCAATTCTATTAATTTCCGGCTGTCCGTTTTATCTTTACCCACCTTGTCTTCCCTTACCACGTTTTCAATTTTAAAAGGATGGCTTATGGCTTCGGCTTTGGAAATATCGGCTTTCTTCAATTTTTCAACGTAATCTAAAATTGGAGAGAGTTCCTTTTGAAACTTTTCCGTTTCTTTTTCGGTTAAGCCCAAACGGGCTAATTTGGCTATATGTTTGACTTCTTCTTTGGAAATCATTTTACCTGGGTGGTTCTAAATATTCCGTTTCCACCAAAACCTCTTCCAATTCATCAAGGTTTTCTAAAACCATTCCTGCTCCTCTTACCATGGCCGTCATAGGATCCTCGATGATTTTAGTGGGAATTTTTGTTTCTTTTTGGATTAGAGTGTTCAATCCCCTTAAAAGAGAGCCGCCGCCAACCAGCTGGATTCCTGAAGCCATTATATCTGCCAGTAATTCCGGCGGGGTTTCTTCTATAGCGGTCTTTACCTCTGTAACTATTTGCTTTATTGATTTATCCAAAGCTCTCCTGATATCTTCATCGGAAACTAAAATTTCCTCAGGCAGACCGGTAACTAGATTTCTGCCCCTTAAAGGCATTTGTTTTTTCTCTTTTAAAGGATAAGCTGAACCGATGTTGATCTTAGCCATTTCAGCCGTTCTTTCGCCAATTAACAATTTATACTGTTCCTGGGCAAACTGAATTATGTCTTCGTTAAGCTTGTCCCCTGCCACTCTAATGCTTTTGGCTATAACTATTCCTCCCAAAGAAATAACCGCCACTTCGGTGGTTCCTCCACCGATATCAACGATAAAATTACCCCCCGCATCCTGAACCGGCAATCTGGCGCCAATGGCAGCTGCCATTGGTTCTTCAACCAAAAAAACTTCCCTGGCCCCGGCATTCTTGGCCGCATCGCAAACCGCTTTTTTCTCCACCTCGGTTACGCCGCAAGGAATGCCGACAATCACCCTTGGCCTGGGCCTGAAAATAAATCTTTTTCTGCCTGCTTTCTCAATAAAATACCGGAGCATCTGCTCGGTAATTTCAAAGTCGGAAACCACGCCGGAAACCAAAGGCCTGGTGGCAACAATATAGGCCGGAGTACGGCCTACCATTTTTTTAGCTTCTTCTCCGATGGCTAAAACCTGGCCGGTTTTTTTATTAACCGCCACCACCGACGGCTCGGTAATAACTATCCCCTTTCCCCTAACATAAACCAGGGAATTGGCGGTCCCCAAATCAATGGCAATGTCATCGGAAATATGGGAAAGAATCCTTTTTAGCATAAAAATTTCGGCAAATCTTTTATTTTAACCAATTTGGCTTCTTTTTTATCCCTGTTCTTAATTTCTATACAATTCTCTTTTAGGGTTCTCTCGCTAACCAAAACCCTGAAGGGTATTCCTATTAAATCCGCCTCAACAAACTTTTCGCCGGCGGACTTATCCCTGTCATCGTATAGTACTTCAATTCCTTTTTTCTGTAAATCATCATAAATACTTCGGGCTGTTTTTTCAACCTTAGACGTATTTTCAACCTGGATTAAATGAACCAGAAAAGGAGCCACCTCTTCAGACCAGATAATGCCTTTTTCATCGTTATTCATTTCAACGATTGTCGCCATTAATCTGTGAAGCCCTATCCCGTAGCAACCCATTAAAGGAAAATGATTTTTTCCCTTTTCATCTAAATATTCTGCCTTCATGGTTTGGGTATATTTTGTTCCCAAATTAAATATATGGCCAACCTCTATGCAATTATTTTTTTCCAGCTGACCCTTACATTTGGGACAACTTTTAATTTCTCCTGTCTTTTCAATATTGGCGGCAAAACCGCATTTTTGACAAATCAGAACCTTGTCTTCTCCGATAGGAGAAGGCACCATGAACTCATTGGATAATTCTCCTCCAATGGTTCCCGAACTTGCCTCAACACAAATAGGATTTAGTCCGCATCTTTTAAATATATTAAAATAGGATTTTTTAACTTTTTCGTAAAATTTATTTAAATCTTGCTCGTTGGAATGAAAACTGTAAAGGTCTTTCATCAAAAATTCCCTTACCCTTAAAAGACCGCCGCTGTAGCGCATTTCATTCCTGAACTTGTTTTGAATCTGAAAAATGTATAAAGGAAGGTCTTGATAGGATTTAATCCTGCCTCTAAAAATATCGGTAATTTCTTCTTCGTGCGTAGAACCTAAAGCAGTTTCCTTTTCGTGTCTATCTTTTAACTTAAATAAAGGAGGATCAATGGTTTCCCACCTTCCTGTTTCCAACCAAAGGCTCTTATTCTGAAAGGCCGGCAAATAGAGCTCCTGGGCGCCTAGTATAAGCATTTCTTCCCGGATAATCCCCTCTATGTTCTTTAAAACCCTAAGTCCCAAAGGTAAAAACCTGTAAACGCCGGAAAGAGACTGTTCAATAAAATCGCCCCTGGTTAAATATTTATGGCTGATAACTTCTGCATCTTTGGGAGCAGTTTTTTTAGTTTTGCAAAAAAGTTTTGATTGAAGCATATTTTTAAAAAATTCTAATGATATCTTTTATCGTAACCCAAATCATCAATAAAATTAATATTCCGAAAACGACGGCGGTAATATTTTGCTCAATTTTGGGATTAACCGGACTGCCTTTTATTTTTTCTATTGCCAGAAACAGCAATCTTCCTCCGTCCAAAGAAGGAATGGGCAAGATATTAAAAACGGCCAAATAAACGGCAATCATTCCGATAAACTGAAGAAAATATGTAAAACCAACTTGAGCGGCCTGAGTAACCAAGGAACCTATTCCTATCGGCCCGACCAGTTGAACTCCTCTGGGCATTCCCTTACCCTGAACCAATCCGGATATGATGCTGCCCCAGCCGTTAACAACAGCGTAGGTCATATTGATAGTGGCCTCTATCCCTTTAACAGGACTTTGCCACAAGGAATAATGCCTGTCTGTTGTTCTGGCCAGAGCCACGCCCATTGAGCCGTCATCTTTAGGGGGAGAAACTCTGGGCACCATGGACGCTTCAAAAGTCTTACTCCCTCTTTGAATTGTTAAAACAACGTTTTCCCCTTTGTGTTTTTCGGTAAAATCCTGAACCTGGTTAATTTTCTCGATTGCAACTTTTTCTTCAACACCGTTAGAAAAAACTTTCATTTCCTTAATTGCATCGCCGGCTCTTATTCCCGCTCCTTGGGCCGGAGAATCGGCAGAAACCGATAAAACTTGGACTTTAACATTAACCAGATTTCCCGCTTCTTCATCTGATATGGCCTGCGGCGCTCCCAGATAAAAAACTACACTGAAAAGAATGGCAGCTATAATCCAGAAAGAAACCACTCCCCCCAGAAGCACCATGACTTTTTGTCCTATGGGCTTTTTTTCAAAAGAGACAACTTCTTCCATGCTGGTTTCTTCCCCGTCCACCTGGGGCACTCTGACAAAAGCTCCGAAGGGCAAAAGATTGATTGAATATATTGTTTCTCCAATTTTTTTCCCGAATAATCTTGGCGGATATCCCACTCCGAATTCTTCAACTTTTATCCCGAATTTCTTGGCCACTATAAAATGGCCGAATTCATGAAGGACCAGCAGACCGATTATACTTAAAAAAGCAATTAGAACTGTTAAAATCATAATTACTCTGTAATTTCTTTTTTCTTTCTTTCTCCTTCTTCCTCAATTTTTTTATTGTAATCCTCAACCATTTTCTGCAGCTCGTCTTTCGCCCTGAACTTATCATCTTCTCTGATTTCCCCTTCTTTTGTTTTTGTCTGAATTTCATCCCAAGCCCTTTCCCGCCAATGCCTGATGGTTTTTCTTGTTTCTTCCTGTTTTTCGGAAACAATCTTAGCCAGTCCTTTACGGTATTCTTCATTTAAAGGCGGAAGGCTGATTCTAATGGTGTCCTTATCAACTATGGGACTGGCGCCCACTCCCGTGTTTTCCAAAGCAGAAACAATGCCGGGAATGTATGATTTATCCCAAGGTTGTATTAAAATTTGTTTCGGTCCAGGAGTAGAAATCGCCGCCAATTCTTTAAGAGGAAATTTCTGGCCGAAACAATCAACTATTACGTCTTCAACTAAAGACGGGTTGGCCCGGCCGGTCCGGATCTTAGCCAATTCTCTTTCCAAGAAACCGATGACTTTATCAAATTCCGGTTTAATTTTGTTAATAATTTCTTTATACATTAAAGTTCTAACATTAAAGTTTCTAAAGCCAGTCTCGGGCTGGCGTTGGTGGTTAATATTAAAAGTCTGGTGCTTTGAATAAGTTTAAGGATTTTTTTAAGTTTTAAAGTTGAATATTCCTGATTTTTTTCTTTTGAAACCAGATTTTTTTCCAGTAAAACGTTCCTTAAATGCGAAGTCCAAATATCCAATATTTCTTTTATCTCCTTGGTTTCTTTTAATTCCTGGAGGTTTTCCGATAGGTTCTTGGCGTATTGAAAACGAAATGATAATGCGGAATGGGATATTTTATTAAGTTCCTTTATTCTTTCTTCGAAAGATTCTAATTTCTTCGGGTCCGAAGCGTATTCAACCGCTACCCCCGGCCTGCCCAAAGATATTTTAATTATTTCTTCCGCTTTTTTCTCGGAAATATTCTGACTTTTAAGATATTTTTTGATTTCTTCTTTTTTAACCGGATAAAACTTAACTGTTTGAACGCGGGAAAGAATGGCCGGAAAAAGATGTTCCGAATTTTCACTGATTAAAATTAAAAGTGTTTTTCCTTTTGGCTCTTCCAAAGTTTTTAAAAGGGCGGTCTGGGCTTCCCCGTTCATCGAATGAGCAGAATCTATTATTGCCGCTTTAAAAGAACCGTAATAAGGCTTAAGAGACAACCAAGAAATCAAATCTCTTATCTGGCTGATTCTAATCTCCCCTTCCTGAGGTTCGATGATCATTAAATCCGGATGTTGTTTTTTTTCCAAGTCAGCTTCCAAAAGTTGAGAAACTATTTCTAAAGCTATTTTGCTTTTACCTAATTTTTCCCTGCCGGAAAATAAATAAGCATGGGAAAAAATCCCTTTTTTCACTGCTCTTTTTAGAAAATCTCTTTGTTTTTGATGGCCGATAATCTCCATTTATTTCCTGGACATTATGCTTTTCTTGTAAAGGTCTAGGTTTTCCATTATTACTCCCGTACCTTTTACCACGCACAATAAAGGTTCGTCAGCCAGAAAACAAGGTACGCCCGTTTCCTGGGATATGCGCAAGGAAAGATTTCTCAGCAAAGCTCCGCCGCCGGAAATAATCATTCCCTTGTCAATTATATCAGCGGAAAGCTCGGGAGGAGTATCCCTTAAGACCGCTTTTATCGCATGAATAATTTCTGAAATTATATCATGAGTTGCTTCAGCTATTTCGTCTGAAGAAATTTTAATAGTGCGTGGCAAACCGGAAATCAAATCGCGGCCCCTGATTTCCATTACTCTTTGCGCAGCTTGCTCTTTTTTACTGGAAGAATCTCCTCTTTTACTTTTAAGAATCTCTTCCGAAGAAATTAATGGTTTAAAAACCTTTTCCGGCAAAGCGGTTCCAATCTTTATTTTTGCCTCCTCGGCCGTTTGCTCGCCGATGGCCAGGTTATGTTTTTTCTTAATATAATCGGAAATGGCCATGTCCATTTTATCTCCGCCTACCCTTAAAGAATGAAATGTAACTATTCCTCCCAGGGCTATTACCGCTATTTCTGACGTTCCCCCGCCGATATCAACAATCATATTGCCGGAACAGGAATTAATAGGAATGGAAGCGCCAATGGCTGCCAGAATCGGTTCTTTAGCTAAATAAGCCTGTTTAGCACCGGCATTTAAGGCAGCCTCTATTACCGCTCTCTTTTCAGTGGAAGTAATACCAGCCGGTACGCCTATCATCAATTCCGGCTTTAAAAAGCGCCAAAAACCCATTACTTTGTCTATAAAATACTTAAGCATAGCCTGGGTTACCCGAAAATCAGCTATCACCCCGTCTTTTAAGGGACGGTAGACCCTGATTGTATCGGGTGTCCTACCTATCATTTCTTTGGCGCTTTCCCCTATTGCTAATATTTTGTTTTCCTCGATACTTACCGCTACAACCGAAGGTTCCTGCAAAACTACTCCTTTTTTAGGCAGGAATACCAAAGAGTTGCAAGTACCAAGATCTATGCCAATTTTTTTCATAAATTAATATCTAAGAATAGCTTATTCTACCTTGTATTTTTAATTTTGACAAATGAAAAAAGCGTTCAGTGATTTTGACTGAACGCGACGTTGGATGAAAAATATTCTTACTGAGCAGAACTGTAAATGAAAATATCGGGATGTTCTTTTTTGATCATTGCGAATATTCTTTCTGCCGTCTCTCGCTGTCCTGGGTTTGGATTGATAGGAGAAGCAAGCATCGCCAGACATAGTGATAAAACTGGACCATTACTGTTTCC
>Ga0315273_10001159_pt1 | contig 29507 bp, 29 predicted proteins | sample YL17G02_0_MG_FD_205753 | JGI IMG/M metagenome (GOLD analysis project Ga0315273, IMG submission 205753) | Sediment microbial communities from Yellowstone Lake, YNP, Wyoming, USA - YL17G02_0 | ecosystem: Environmental > Aquatic > Freshwater > Lake > Sediment | place: USA: Wyoming | collected... | reverse complement strand
AAGAAGTAGAGGCTTTTTTCGGGGTCTATCTCGTCGTGGTAGAAAGGGCCGATGCCGCGCGCCGGATGGCCGCAGGGCGATTCGACCTGGATCACGTCGGCTCCCAAGTCGGCGAGCAGCTTGGTGCAATAGAGGCCGATCTCTCCAGCGATGTCCAAGACGCGGATGTCACGCAGGGCCGATTCTTCGTCTTGCTCCACCGGCAGTCTCCTCGCGCTCCCGGTTCTCCGAGCCCGCTGTCGCTTGGCTGGCTGTTTGAGGAGATTCTACGCCAATGAGGGCAGGTGTCAACGGGGGCTTGGAACGTCACCATTCCGCACGAGTCGTCTGTTTGCAGGCGCAGCCTCCAGGTACAGAAAAGGCAGGCCCCACCCCAGAATGATTGTCCCTCCCAACCCACCCTATGGCCTCGCTATCGCTCGGCCTTGAAGAGGAAGCCCCTCCCCCGAAGTTTGGCAGTAGGATCGAGAGACCCATCCGCAGCTCCTGGACCGGTTGCTGCTAGTGGGGAGAGTTGACGCGGCAAGACTGTGGAGAGGTGTGTGAGACACTACAGATTCTTTCTGCGTTGACGGCAGGGTCAGGTGATCGTACCCTGGGGCTGCTGGTTGTGACAACCTCGTGCCTGCCGGGGGCATGATGCTGCTCAAGGCGCGGCAACCTCCAGCCTAGCCGCCAAGAAGACTCCCATGCTGGGCAAAGTGATGCGCCGTTCTTCTCATAGAGATGCGGCTGCGAATTTCGCTGAGGGCGCTTTGGTACAGACCGCCATACCTATTGGGGACGAGGCGAGGGCAGGTTGGGCTAAGACTTTCGCCGCCCTGCAGCACCCACGTTTCCGCTGGTACTGGATGGGGATGCTTGCGTACTTCCTGGCCATGAACATGGGCGGGATCGCCCGGGGCTGGCTGGCCTACGATCTGACGGGTAAGGCTACCGCCCTCGGGCTTGTAAGCCTGTCGTGGGGCGCGCCGATGGTCGTTTTCTCTCTTCTGGGAGGGGCCATCGCCGATCGCAGCGATAAGCGTGCCATCACGCTGGTGAGCCAGGTGGCCCTGTTTGGCCTCGCCATATGTGCAGCCGTCTTGGTGCACACAGGCGTGATCCGGGTGTGGCACCTGGCTGCGCTCGCATTCGCCGAAGGGACGATACTCTCCTTTGCCATCCCCGCCCGGATGGCCTGGATTCCTGAACTCATCGACGAGCGCAACCTGATGAACGGCATCGCTCTCAATAATGCTGCTATGCAGACCACTCGCATCGTCGGTCCAGGGATGGCGGGAGGGCTAATCGCGCTTCCCTTCTTCGGCATGACCGGCACCTTCTATCTGATTGCCGCATGCTATGTGTTGGTGTTCTGGTTCATGTTTCAGATACCATCGTCGAGAGGCTCGCACAGCGATGTGAAGCTCTCGCTGGCCACGCGCATGCTGGAGGGCGTGCGCTATATCGCCCGCCACGATCTGTTGCTTCTTCTTCTCATCTTGGCGCTTCTCCTAGTTATGCTGGGGGCCCCTTTTCAGATAATGCTGCCTGTCTTTGCCGGAGAGAAGGTCTACGATGTCGGCTCGGTTGGGTTGGGGATAATGGCGACGTCTGCCGGCATCGGCGCCACCATCGGTGCGCTGGCGGTCGGCTTTTGGGGCGATTCTTTCAAGCAGGGCAAGGTGCAGTTCGCGGCCGGACTGGGGTTCGGCGTTGGTCTGGCCCTTTTTGGGGCCATCGACAGTTTTCTCCTCGCTCTGCCGATTCTGGCGCTTCTGGGGATGACGTCCGCCAGCTACCTGATAATCAACAACACGCTTGTCCTAACTTATGCTGAGCGCCGGTTCCACGGAAGAGTGATGAGCGTCTATCTGCTCACGTGGTCGATCATGCCCGTCGTTGCCATGCCGATAGCCGCCCTCGCCGATATCGTTGGTGTGCAGCGGACTGTCCTGGGTCTGGGGTTGGCCCTCGTCGTGCTGCTAGCCGGCATACGCCTTTTCCACCCGGGCCTCCGGCACCTCGACAACCTGCCGCCGCCGTCCTCGACCGAATAGGAGAAAGCAGGTCAAGGCGGAGACTCTGGCCTCTCATGGGCGCACCGCGGCGAATTGCAGTCGAAAGCGGTGAGGCTGTCGGGTCGCTAGTAGCTCTCTTCCCTCTCGGCGACGTCCGGCTTCCCCTCGATGAGGCGATAATCGTCGTCTTGGAGAGGCGCCAGTTCACCCTTGCGGTAGGAGTCGTAGAGGGCGAAGAGTTCGCGCTTGTGGGGTCGCTTGCGGCCGATGGGGCACTTCTGCCAGTCCTCGAAGGTCTCGTCGCAGTAGCCCATCCGGCGCTCGCCGCACTTGGGCTGAAGGTAGCGGGCAAGCTCCGGGCAGATGCGGTTGACTTCCGCTCGCAGGAGGGACGCCACCTTGCGGAACTCCCACTGGGCGCGGGTACAGAGGCGAAGGTCGCAGATGTGGAGGAGGGCCTGGAGGTTGACGGTGATCTTGAAGTTGGTCTGGGCGGCATTGGGAATGAGGAAGCGAGCGTCCTCGGCGGGGACCCCGGCGTCGAGCATCTCCTGGTAGAGCCGTCCCAAGCCGGCGAATGCCTCCTCCATCTTGTCGGCGAGACCAGCCTTGCGGACCGTCTCCGGCACGGTGTGGGGGAACTCGCCCTTCTTGAAGGCGACGTAACGCTGGCTCTGCTGCTCGAAGCTGATGCCGATGCGGTGACGGACGAACTGGTGGCTGAAGGCGCGGGTCACGCCGGAGATGGCGAACTCGAACCAGACCTGCTCCAGGGGCGAGGCGTGCCCCGTTTCCAGGCGCTTCTCGATGAAGTCGAGCATCTGGGCACGCGTAATCCGTTCGCTTTCGATCCGCTCGACGATCTCGGCCGGCGGGAGAGCGGAATAGGCCGTGCGATAAGCGACGTACAGGGAGCGGATCGGGTCGTGGCTGTGGTCGAGAAGCTTGACCTGTATCGACATCGATTCCTCTTCGAGGGATGGTCTAGGGAATTGCCTGTGGGCCTATTGTAGCCGAGAGAAAAGCGGGCGGCTAGTGCGGAAGGTCGCTAGAGTGGCCAGCGGTTGGGGAAGGTGACCTTGAGCCTGCCGCTTACGTCGAGCACCTCGACCTGTGTGCGCCGCCGTTTGCGCTGGAACAGGAGGTCGACGTGCGCCTGGCCGATGTGCAGGCCCTTTAGCTGGAGACTCTCCAACCAGTAGGGAAGGTGCGGCCGTATGATCTTGAGCTCTTTGTTGGGCGCGTCGGGGCAGAGGCCCAGCGTGGCCTGCAGGAGCAGAGGGAAGGCGCCGGCAGCCCAGGCCTGGGGCCGGCAGGCGACCGGGTAGGGCACGGGCGAGTGATGAGGTGTCCGCGCTTCGCCGCCGAATAGCTCCGGCATCCGGTAGTAAGGGAAGGAGCAGGCGGCGTCGAAGAGGGCGGTCATCACTTCGTTGAGCTCCTCTTCGAAGCCGTATTTCTTGAAGCCCATGGCGATGATGGCGTTGTCGTGGGGCCAGATGGTGCCCAGGTGGTAGCCGATTGGGTTAAAACGGGGCGATGTGCTGGCCAGGGTGCGGATTCCCCAGCCGGTGAACATATCCTCCGCCATCAGCCGCTCCACGACGAAGGGCGCTCGTTCGCGGGGGGCGAGGCCGGTCCACAAGGCATGGCCGGGGTTGGAGGCGGTGGTGGCGGCGGGATGATTCTCACCGTCAAGGGCGAGGGCGTAGGACTGCTCATCCGGCAGCCAGAAGTCATTGTTGAACCGTCGATAGAGGGTCTGGGCCTGTTTCCTTAGCACCTCCGCCTGCGCGTTGTCGCCGAGGGCGTCGAGGATGTTGGCGACGCCGCGCTTGGCGGCGTAGACGTAGCCCTGGGCCTCGACGAGGGCTATGGGCGGTTGGACGAGCGTGCCGTCGGAGTGGACGATGCTGTCGCCGGAGTCCTTCCAGCCCTGGTTCACCAGCCCTTTCTCCGATCGTTTCTCGTACTTGACGTACCCGTCGCCGTCCAGCTCGCCGTAGGTGGAGAGCCAGCCGAGAGCGGCGAGGAGTGAGGGTTTCAGCTCCTCCATCAGGGCTAAGTCGGCGGTCCAGGCGAAGTACTCCGCCGCCAGCATCAAGAAGAGCGGCGTCGAATCGACGCTGCCGTAGTAGGCGGAGAAGGGGATCTCGCCGGAGGCGGACATCTCGCCGCGCCGAACCTCATGGACGATCTTTCCCGGCTCCTCGTCGCGCCAGGGTAGCAGTTCCTTGCCCTGCCAGGAGGCAAGCATGCGCAGGCATTGCTTGGCGATCTGGGGGCGGAAAGCAAGGGACTGGAGGGAGGCGATGGCAGTGTCGCGGCCGAATAGGGTGTCGAACCAGGGAGTGCCGGCGGCCAGGAACCGCTGGGAGTGGGCGTCCTGGCTCCAGAGCATGCGCATGTCGGCGAGGGAGCGGTCCATGACCTTGTTGAAGAATTCGTTGTTGGAGAAGACACGGGTGCTGCTCAGGATCCAGCGCCGGTGCTTGGCGGCCACGTTATCGAAGCGGCTACGCGCGTCTTCCTTGCAGTCTTGTCCGTTGAGGGCGATGACCAGCTTGATGGTCTTCGTCTCACGGTGGTGCAACGTGATGCGGAAGGTGGCGCGGCGGGAGGCAAGGATGGTGGGACGGGGAGAGAACTCAATGCGGGTCTGGCGGTGGTTGCCGTCCCGCCCGTCGTAGGAGTAGGTGAGAACGTCGCCGTCGATGTGGGGTGGTAGGAGCGTCCCCCGTTGCGATCGCGTCAGTCCCCGGACCTCAAAGATATCGGCGAAGTCGGTGTCGAACTGGTAGCAGAGATCGAGGGTGACAGGGAATACGTTGAAGTTGGTGACGTGAAGGGTCTCTTCTAGCACGCTGTCGATGACCCGTTGTCGCCGAACTTCGATGCTCTCTCGGGGCAGGCTGCGCCCCTCGATGCTCTCCATGTGCGGGTTTGTCAGGACTTGCTCCTCGCTGAAGCCCAGCTCGGCGGTCGACAGCAGGGGCACCGGCGGGACGTGGTCGAAACTGAACTCGTAGCCGGAGAGGTGACGGGTGTCGGCATGATATAGTCCGAGGCCACGGCGGTTACCAGCGGGGACGTTACCGTTGTTGTCGGTGAGGAGAAAGATGTCTCTCTCGCGGATTACCAGCACGTCCCGGATGTCGTCGATTGCTACGGGAACGTTTTCCGGGAGTCTCGTCCGTGTCCCTTTGCGCATGGCTTTCTGAGTGAGAGTAGTAGTCATCTCACTTTATGTGATCGACCGAGTTTGCCCAGAATTGAGACTTGGGAGATTCTAGGCCGAGGGTGTGGAAGCCTCTCGCTCCTGTATTGTGTCGATATCGTCGGAAAGGGGTAACAGACAGGGAGTGGTCGCAAGGCTGTTTATGACCTCTCTTACGGGAGAGAACCAGCGTACGAGGTCCTCCGCGGCGAGACGGTGGTAGGAGGACGGGACAGTGCCCGTCAGCCTGACGACGCCCCTGTTGAACTTGACGTTGACGGTGTTGAGGAAGAGAAAGCGGCGGAGCGCCTTCTTGATCTCTCCTTCTGTTTCTGCGGTGGTCTGTTCTCCTCCTCTTACACTGAGTTGGTTGACGACGTTCATGACACCCCGGACTAGGCGTACGGCCTTTTCGGCAGCCTGCCTTGTTGCCCAGGAATCTACTTCACCCGTCAGGTGGACTATGCCATTGCGGCAGCGAACACGCACCTTCGCAATCCCTCCTTGCTCCAGGGCGAGGAGGCGGTCTTGGGCTGTCTTCGCTATTACATTGTCCTTGCGGGGAACGGCCGGAGCCACTCGCAGGTGGTTGACTATGCGGGCGGTGCCGCACATTGAGCCGGCGATCTCCGCTGCCCGTCGCTTGTCCTGGAGTCCGGGGACGCTACCTTCGATGTGGAGCATACCGCCAATCGCGGACACCTCGAGGTGTTCGATCTCCAGAACCTCCGCAAGGGCTTCCCTGATTCGCTCCTCGCTTTGGGAGTGCAGGCTCTTCTGACGTGTCACTGACCCCTCCTGTTCTCGGCAGGACGGTAGCGCGATTCTAGGCGACAGCCGAGCCGCGGTCCGCTGTATCGATTGCCAGTCGCTGGGGAATGGGTGCGAGGGCAGGGAGGCCCGCTCGGGCCGGCGCCCGTTGCAGGATCTGCTGGTAGAGGCGCAAGTAGCCGTTGGCCATCTTATCCGGGCCAAACTTCTCTGCCACGTGCCTGCGACAAAGGCGGGGGTCGATCTGGTCTGCTCGACGAACGGCCTCAACCATGCTGTCTAGGTCATCAACAAGGAAACCCGTTCGATCGTGGGCGACGACTTCAGCGGCGGCGCCGCGCCGGAATGCGACTACCGGCGTGCCGCAGGCCATAGCTTCCGCCATTACGAGGCCAAAGGGCTCCTCCCAGCAGAGAGGGATGACGAGGCAGCGCGCCTTGGAATAGAGCTTCCTCTTCTGCACGCTGTTGGCTTCGCCAAAGAACTGAATCTGCTTGCCGTCGACAAGAGGCGCCACGTTGGTATGGAAGTACTCCTGGTCCATTGGGTTGGGGTCCACCTTGCCGGCGATGATGAGTTTCTCGCCCAATCTCTTGGCTACCTCGACCGCGAGGTGAGGGGCTTTGTCGATCGATATGCGACTGAGGAAGAGCAGGTAATCATCCTTCATTTCCGCATAGGGGAAGCTGTCGACGTCGATCCCGTTGTAGACGGTGCCGCAGTAGTTCTTGTTGGCGATTTCCGGCATCAGGGTCTTCTCGGAGAGGCTTATGGTGTTATACCACCCTTCGTAAGTGTCCCAGATGAACTTGTTGTCCGGCGTGATAAGGCAGTGCATGGTTGTGAGCATCGGCACGTCCACAAGGTGGCTCATGGCCATGACCATCTCGCCGGCGTGGTTGTGAATGACGTCGAACGACTTCGCCTCCTTGAGGGAGAGGGCGGCGTGCACAAGCTGATGGGGCAGCTTGTCTTGAATGTCGGAGGCCGTTCGCAGACTGCGAGGGAATACTGAGAAGAGTTCAGCGCTGGTGGTGGAATCGCCGCTGGCGCACAGCGTCACGTCATGGCCGCAGCGCATGAGTTCCTCACACAGCACGCTCACCACGGCCTCCGTGCCGCCATAAGCCGGTGGGGGCACTATCTCCCATAGAGGCGCTATTTGGAGGATCCTCATCCGCACGCCTCCTCTCTTGCCCTGAGGCAAGATGCCGTCCTCGGGACAATCCTGACAGATTGATCCTGAGAACCAAGCGCTATTGGGAACTGTTTGGTAAGACGGAGGCTAGAGCAGCCCACGCCAATGGCTGGTGAAACCCTTTTCATAATACTACCCTCTAGTTGTCTTGGCAAGAGGATTATCGCGTCAACAGGGTCGTCTGAGGGGGACTCGGACGTCTGTAGCGTCCCCGGAAGACCGGCGATGGCATGGCTGCTATCTGTCTCTTTACAGCTCAACGAACACGGTCCCCTGCCACAGAATGACGGCCACGGTGGCGACTGAGATGAAAGGCGCGTAGGGAATGGGATCCCTTCGCCCGCGAAGGCGTAACAGGAGAAGCAGGAAGGCGGTAGCGCCTCCCGACAACGCCATCAGCATCAGGGCGGGCGCGACGAGAGGCCAGCCCAAGGCGAGTCCGGCAACGGTCGCTAGCTTCACGTCCCCCAGCCCCATTGCGCCGCGGGAGATGATCAGGGCAAACAGCATTAGACCGCCGGCAGCGGCACCGCCCGCGAGAGATTCTCGGAAGTCGGAGTCAGGCATGAAGGCGCCGATGAGTAGAGCGAAAATGATTGCCGGATAGCTGATGACGTTGGGTACCCGGAAGGAAGTAAGGTCGGTTATGGCGCAGGCAACGAAGACAGCGATGTAGACGGCGACAACGGTAGTGCGCGAGATGTCGTCGTAGCGGATGGCGGCGACGATGATCAGGGCGATGGCAATCACCACTGCTATGGGCCGCAACCCGGGAGTGTCGCTAGGAAGAAGGGGACGCGCGCTATCGGTCGCGTCCGGTTCTTGCGGCGTTTCCTGCTGTTGAACCTCGGAGTTGATGGCTGACAGGCTCCTTCCTGTGTTGTTGAGGGTCTCTACGTTGATTATCGTACATGATGCGGGAGCGGCGCCCCAGCTTCTACTAGGGACATCCCCTATTCGGCGGGGCACATGACCCTAATCCCAAGGGATTGGATGGAGCGCCACCCTTATTGGGCCTTTCAGGGGGATTCTGTTTCGGTTGGACCCAAGGCGTGATAGATGTCCTCGCTGGCCAGGCTCGTGTATGTTTCGGGGCGACGGTCGCGGAAGATGTTCAGGGTGCCCCACTGGCGACGCCGCAACTGGTCTCGCGGCACATCTGCGATTGCCAGACCCTCCTCCTCGCCGGTGTCGGCCACTATGTTTCCCAGTGGCCCGATGATCCGGCTGTGGCCGTAGTAGGTGAGTTGGCCCTGGTCGCAGGTACCCACCTGATTGGATGAAAGGAACCAGCATTCGTTTTCCGCTGCCCGTGCCCGGTCGAAGAGATCGTACTGGGCGCCGACATTCTGGGGCCAAGCCGTGGGGAGGATGATGATCTGGGCGCCCCGTAGCGCGAGTTCTCGGGCGGCCTCGGGGAAACGGAGGTCGTAGCAGATGTGCAGGCCGAGGCAACCTATCTCTGTGTCGAAAACCGGCCAGTCCTTTCCTTGACGGAAGACGTGGTACTCGTCGCCGGGGGCGTGGACCTTGCGGTAGACGCCGATCAGCCCCTCAGGGCCGACGAGGACAGCGGAGTTGTAGAGAACGCCCGCGCTGGACACCGCCACTTTCTCAGTCATGCCGAAGACAATGTACATGTTGGCAGCGCGGGCCAGGGCGGCGACGCGCTCGGTGGAGGGACCGGGCACCGGCTCGGCGTGGTCATAGTGGTAGTTCATTTCTTCCGGTGAGAGAGCGTGGTTGAGGTGGTAGAGGTAGCCCTGCAGGCTCTGTTCGGGAAGGACGAGGAGCCGAGTGCCCTTGGCCGCCGCCTCAGCGACGAAGCGGGCGTACTTGTCGAGGTTTCTCTCCGTGTCGTGCGCCGCATTCATCGCGGCAACAGCGAGGGTGACGGTCTGCTCATTCATCTCGAATCACCTTCTGTGTTGGGATGACTAGGATTTCTCTCTTCCACCCGCGGAGGGGGTAACGTCACGCAGCTTCTCGACCAGCTTCGGCAGGGCCGCGGCGGCAGGGGCACGAAGAACGACTCGACATAGTTCCGACAGCGGCGTCTCCATTGGGTTGAACTCGATGAGAGGCGCGCCGCCGCGGGCAGCGATGAGGGGAAACTCCGCTGCCGGGTAGACAGTGGCCGACGTTCCCACGAGAAGCATGCAGTCGCAACGGCGGGCGTGCAGTTCGCACGATTGCAGGGCATCGCGAGGGATGGGCTCTCCGAACATCACCGTATCCGATTTCAGGATGTCTTGACAGTGAGGGCAGCGTGGCGGGATCTCATCCACCTTGAACTCGCGCAGGGGGAAGCGGGCGCCACAACCGATGCAACGGAGTTTGGTGCGGTTGCCGTGGATCTCTGTTATCTCCCGGCTGCCCGCCTCCTGGTGCAGGTTGTCGATGTTCTGGGTGATGACGTGTTGGAGGAATCCCATCTCTTCCATTTCCGCCATTGCATAGTGGGCCGAGTTGGGTTTGGCGCCTTCAAGCATTCTGAGGAACTCCGACATATCATCTTCTTGGTCAGAGACGCGGGCGGCCCACCAGGCGGTCGGGTCGGCCATGAACTTCTGGTAGCCATCCATCGCCGGTTCTCCGAGCTTTGTCCAAATCCCGCCGGGGCCGCGGAAGGGAGGAATGCCACTCTCGACGGAGATGCCGGCGCCTACCAGGGCAACGGTGTGCCGCGCTCCGGCGATTATCCGAGATGCCTGCTCCAGTGCTTGGTCGTCGACCATGAGGCTCCTTGTCGTTCCATTGCTCTGATTCCCTGTGGGGTTTCTACTCCCGCAATCGAATGCGACTATGCCCAGCCGCTCTTGGCCCCGGCGCCCATCGCCAGGGGGCCGACCGGCCAGTTGAAGCCGTAGACCATCGCCTTATTTATGTCCTCGGCGGAGGCGATGCCCGCTTCCATTACTTTGCGCGCCTCGGCGACGGCGGCGAAGTAGACGCGGTTGGCTACGAAGCCGTAGTTACCCGGCGAGTCCTTCACTCGGATCGTTATCTTGCCTGCCTTCTCACCCACTGCCTCAAGACAAGCGATTGTCTCCTCAGCGGTCTCCGGCGCGTAGATGATCTCGATGAGCTTCATCGCCGCCACGGGGCTGAACCAGTGCATGCCGATGAAACGTTCCTTGTTGGAGACCACCTTCTTGAGGTCGGCGAGGGCGAATCCGGAGGTGTTGGTGGCAAGGATAGCATCCGGCCGGACGAGCGCGTCCAACTCAGTGAAAACCTGGTGTTTCAGATCGAGGTTCTCCGGTACGGCCTCTATCAGGAGGTCGACGTTTCGGAGATCCTCGGTCTTGGTTGTGAAGGTGAGCCTGGCGATGGCTTGCTCCTTCTGCTCTGGGGTGATCTTTCCGCGGTCGACGCCTCCCTGTAGCCCGAAGCGTCCTTCGACAATCGTTGCCCGCGTCTTGCTAAGAAGCTCGTCTGTCAGGTCGCGCAGAATGATGCTGTAGCCGGCTACGGATAGTACCTGGGCGATGCCACCGCCCATCACTCCCCCACCCATTATTCCTATGGTCTTGATGTCTGTCGCTTTCATTGTTGCTCCTCCGCTTTCAAACGCACATACGCTGGACTATCTCAAAAAGTATCTGGGTGCCAAGGCGTAGGTTGTCAATAGAGATGCGCTCGTTGTGGCCGTGGGCGCTGGCCAACTCCGCCGGCTTGAGAAGGCAGGGTACGAAGCCATAGGCAACGACTCCCCGCCGGCGGAAGGTCCGCGAATCGGTGAAGCCCGGTGAGATGGAGGGCAGCAGCACCGACTGAGGGATATGCTCCCTGACCACGGCGTCGATGACACGGAGCAGCTCGGTGTCCACGGGTGAGATGGGGGTATGCGACTCGAGGACCGGTTCCACCTGGACACGTGGGTCGTCGATCACGGCCTTTAGCTGACTGATGAACGAGTCGGGCTCATGGCCGGGCAGCAGGCGGCAATCGATGACGGCTTCGGCAGTGGTGGGAATGACGTTGGCCTTGATGCCGGCGTTGCATATTGTGACGCTGATCGTGTCGGTAAGGAGCGCCCTAAGAAGAGGTATCCTCTTGGCCAGGCCGTCCAGCGTGTCCTGGGAGAGGTCACCTTCGATGACACCCAACTCACGGATGAACTCGAACAGGGGGTGCATTTCCGGCAGAAGGGTTGTTGAACGTTCCCAGGTTTGGACTTTGTAGAGGGCGCGGACGAGCCTTTCCAGGCAGTTATCGCCGTGAGGTGTCGAGCCGTGACCGGGGCTGCCCTCGGTGCGAAGGCGCAGCCAGAGAGGGCCCTTCTCGCCGATGGAACAAGTGAATACCGGCCGGGGCACGCCGAACATCCCTTCGCTGCCGTAGGCGCCCTCGTTGAGAACGTACTCGGCGTCGAAGAGTTCGGGATGGTTCTTGTCCAGCCATTCGATCCCTTTGTCACCTCCGGCCTCTTCATCAGCGGCGGCGACAAAGAGCAGGTCGCGGCTGAGGGGGATATTGTTACGGCGCAGGAGGAGAAGCGTCAGCAATTCCATGATGCCCATGCACTTCATGTCGATGGCGCCGCGACCCCAGACGAAGCCGTCCTTCACTACTCCGGCGAACGGTTCTTCCTGCCAGAATGCGCGCTCCACGGGCACGACGTCCATGTGATTGAGGAGGACGAACGGTCGCTTGCGGCCGTCGCCCGGAAGGCGGGCAGAGAGGTTGGCGCGACCGTCAGGGAGGGGGTAGATCTGGCACTCGATACCGTCTTTGCGGAGCACACCGGCCAGAAAGTCGGCGGCTGCCTGTTCCCGGCCGGGAGGGTTGCTGGTGTCGATAGCGATGTACCGGGAGAGAAGGTCGGTAGCCTCTTCCGTCACCGCATCCCAATCGATGGTTGCCATGGCTGCTCCGCAATCGCTGCGCTGTCACGCACCCGGTACGGCGCGGCAACGTTCCTAGTTGGAATGATAGCGTCTATCAGCGTGCGGTCAACAGCGACCGGCGTTGTTCTGCTCAGTCCGGTGTGCGGATTGACGGGTCCGGCGGCGGGTGCCAAACTGCGACTGTCGATTCGGTCTCGATGTCTAGTTCAGGAGGCGCTTATGGCGGGGCCGCTAGAGGGCGTAAAGATACTCGACCTGACCTGGGTGCTGGCAGGGCCATTCGCCAGCATGGTGCTCTGCGACCTGGGGGCGGAGGTGATCAAGGTGGAGAGGCCGCCCATAGGGGACGTTGCCCGCGTCACCGGCCCCATTGTCAACGGCGAGAGCTGCTATTTCTTCAGCATCAACCGAGGGAAGAAGAGCATACGGCTGGACCTGAAGACGGAACGGGGGAGGGAGACGTTTCTGCGCCTGGTCGAAAGGGTGGACGTGGTGATGGAGAACTTCACGCCGGGCACGATGGAGGCGCTAGGCCTGGGGTATGGCGTCCTCGGACAACGGAACCCGCGGCTGATTTATGCCGCGACTTCGGGCTTCGGGCAGACAGGACCGGAGCGGCTGCGACCGGCGCTGGACGTCGTCGTGCAGGGCATGGGCGGGATCATGAGCATCACGGGGGAGCCGGACGGCCCGCCGGTGCGACCGGGAGCGTCGCTGGGCGACATCACAGCTGGGCTCTTTACGGCGATAGGGGTGCTGGCCGCTCTGCACGAGCGGGAGCGCAGCCAGCGGGGCCAGATGGTGGACGTGGCGATGCTGGACTGTCAGATCGCGATACTGGAGAACGCCTTCGTTCGCTACTTCGCGACGGGGGAGGTGCCGAAGGCGCTGGGGACGCGACATCCCCTGTCGACCCCCTTCCAGGCCTTTCCGACGGAGGACGGCTACATCGTCCTCGCTCTGAGTTGGGGGGTAGAGAACCAGTGGGAGCTGTACTGCGCCACGATCGGACGGCTCGATTTGATCGACGATCCCCGCTTCGACACGCCGGCGCTGCGGACGGAGCATCACGCCGAGCTGGAGCCGATCCTCAACGAGGCGATGCGCCGGAAAACAACCGCCGAGTGGCTGCGCGAGTTCGATGCAATCGGTCTTCCCTGCGGGCCCCTCAACAACATCGCGCAGTCGGCGGAGCAAGTGCAGGTGAAGGCACGAGAGATGTTGACACCGGTGCGCCATCCCAAGATCGGCGAGCTCCCGCTGCCCAACACGCCGGTGAAGCTCTCGCGGACGCCGGGCGGTATCGGAGGCCCATCGCCGGAACTGGGCGAGCAGACGGTGGAGGTTCTGACCGGCCTGCTGGGTCTCGACGGTGGGGAGATAGAGGAGCTTCGCCGGAGCGGCGTCATCTAACGGGCAGGGGAACCCCGCCAGAGAATTTGCGATTCTTCTTGAAATACCTCTTGACATCGAAATGATATATAGCTACCCTAGGTATAGCACACCTAGGTATTGGGTTAGATCAAGTTTGAGGGCGTGATGGAAAAGCAGCGAGACACCTACTGGGAGATGCTGATCAACCGCAGCGTGCAGCGGTTCTTCCTTCTCTGGGCGCTGCACGGGCGGCCGATGCACGGCTACGAGCTGGCGCGGACAATCAAGAACGCTTGTGGTGGTTGCTGCGATCCCACCGACGCCATGATCTACCCGGCGCTGCGGGACCTGATTGAGAGTGGCCACGTCGCGTGCCAGGAGGAGACAGTGGGAGGGCGGCGGCGGAAGGTCTGCCGTCTGACCGATCAGGGGGAGGGAGCCTACCGGGAGGCCGCGGGAGCCTGGCAACGCATGCTGGGACCGCTGAACCAGGCGGTAGACGCCGCTCTACAACCATCGCAGAGAAAGGCGACGGGTTGCATGGCGGCAGCGAAAGGAGACAAGAAGTGATGGGAAACAAAGTGCAAGACGTTGGGCGGGCAGTGTTGAACCGGGATGCCACGGTCTATCCGGCGCTGCGCGACCTGATGGACGGCGGCTACCTCCATTGCCAAGAGGAAGTCACGGGCGAGCAGCGGGAGCATGTCTGCCGTCTCACCGAGAAAGGCAAGGAGGCGTATGTTGTCGCTGCTAGGGCATGGCAGCAGGTGCGCTGAGCCAAGCCGTAGACGCGGCGCAGGGGCTATCATCGAAGACGGCGAACTGTTGACATAATACTCCGAGGAGAGATCGAATGGCAGAGAACAACCCTGAGGATATCAAGCGAGCGGTCTTGGGCCGCTACAGCGCCCACGCCCGGCGGTGGCTGGCCGATCTGGAAAAGACTGGCATGCCCTGTTGCGGGCCGTTGGAAGCACAGGCAAGCGAGTCCTCGTGCTGCGGGCCGGCGAAGCCGCAGGCGAGCGAGTCTTCCTGCTGTGGATCGGAAGAGCCGAAAGTCAGCGAGGCCTCCAGTTGTGACTGCTCGCTGGCAGAGGCGGCTGATCAGAACGTAGCCACGGCCATCTACTCGAAGGAGGAACTGAAGGACCTGCCGGAGGATGTCCTCACGTCGCTGGGCTGCGGCAACCCTACCGCTATCGCCGGGCTGCAGGAGGGCGAGTCGGTGCTCGACCTGGGCAGCGGCGGCGGCCTTGACTGCTTCTTGTCGGCGCAGAAGGTAGGCCCGAGCGGCAGAGTCGTTGGGCTCGATATGAACGCGGACATGATCCAACTGGCACGGCGCAATGCCCAGCGGGTGGGCGCCGAAAACGTGCAGTTCCGCCTGGGTGAGATGGAGGAGATGCCCTTCCCGGACGGCTCGTTTGACGTGATCATCTCCAACTGCGTAATCAACCTCTCCCCTGATAAGGACGCTGTCCTGCGCGAGTGCTACCGCGTCCTCAAGCCGGGAGGGCGGCTGCGGGTGTCGGATATCGTCTGGACGCGGGAGCCGAGCCAGGCGGAGCGCAACGACCTGGCAAGCTGGACGGCCTGCGTGGCGGGCGCTCTGACCGAGACGGACTATGCCGACAAGCTGCGGGCGGCCGGTTTCCGTGAAGTGCGGGTGGAGCCCAAGGGGGGACCAGATACGCCGGTGGTGAACCTCTACAGCGGCTACATCTCCGCCGAAAAGTAACTGTACCCTCGATACCAATGGCCCGGCGTCTACCCTTGTCTGCCGGGCCATTGCTTTGCCCAGCGTGGCCGCCCATTATGGCGCGACTGCGGTAATTCACACGTATTGACGATTAATTAATACGGTTGTGGCAACGCTTGTCGCTGCTAGGGGCAGGGCGTGAGAATCGCGCCCCGCGCCGGCCGGTTGCCGGTCAATAGTGAAAGGGGCCTGCCATGTTCAAGAAGATAATTATCGTCTGCGGCGTGTTGCTCCTGTTCATGACCGCTTGCGGCTCGGGCAAAGACGAATCGTCCAAACCGACGGCGCAGGACAACGGGGATAAGCCCACTGCCGTCGCTACCACCAAGCCTGCCTCGACGAAGGCTGCCCCGACGAAAGAGGAGTCGTCCGGCAACTCCCTGAAGGCGGCGTTTGAGCCCCTAAGCCTGCTGACGGGTCAGATGTTCGGCAGCCAGAGCGCCGGCAGCGAGCAAGTCGCGCAGCAGGCCGACCCGGATCTGGCGGCACTCCTTCTCACGGAAAGCGACCTGCCGTCCGGGTACAGGAACGCGCGCGGTGATATTAGCTACAGCGTCGACTCACCCCAAGGCCAGGCGAAGATGGCGATGCGTATGTTCATCCAGGGCGACCTCTCGGCAGCGGGCCCCGTCGTGATGTCCGCCGCCATCGCTATGCCCCCTTCGGCGTTGGCCGACTTCAATTCGAGCCTCGATCAGGTCGACCAGATGTCCACCGAGGATTTTGGGGACGCGATGGGCGCCACCGGGGTGCGGGGCATCACGTTCAAGGATTTTAGCGTCAAGAAGCTGCCCGACCTCGGTGAGGGCGGCGTGACTATGCACGTGGTGATGGACCTGAGCGCTTTCATCGCGGGGCTCGGGGGGACCGCGTCACAAAACATGGGAGCGTTCGAAAACGGCATCGCTTCCGACATGTACGCGTTCAAGAAGGGTGAGCACGTGCTGATGGTGATGACGATGTGGCCGGCAAGTGGGCAGCCGAATGTAGATGCGCTGGCGCTGGCTGAGGTCATGGACGGACGGGCGCAGTAGCGCAGCGTACTACTTGCACCAAGACAATCAACAGGGCGGCCGTCTGACCGCCCTGTTTTCATCTCTTTTGACGGGCGATATCATGCCCATCAATCCTGTTCCGGATAGTTTAGCGCAAAAACTGCATTTAAAGACGTAAATCCTTGACAATATGCGGGATCCGTCCTACTCTGGAATCAGAGATTCCCTATCGAACCGGAATGAGAGAGCGGGGGCAAGCATGTCCAAAGAGGGAGCGCTTTTTGTAATCGACAACCTTCACGTTAGCGTCGAAGGCAAGGAGATAGTGAAGGGGCTCAATCTCACCATTGAGCGCGGCGAGATTCACGCCATAATGGGGCCCAACGCCTCGGGGAAGAGCACGCTCGCTCACGCCCTGATGGGCCATCCGCGCTATGAGATTACCAAGGGAACGGTGCTGCTCAAGGGGGAGAGCATCGTCGGTCTGAAGCCGGACGAACGGGCGCGGCGGGGTCTCTTTCTCGCCTTCCAGTACCCGCGGGCGATCCCCGGCGTCAGCATGGTGAACTTCCTCCGCTCCGCCCTCCGCGCTGTGCGAGGTAGCGACGTACCGGTACGTGAGTTCCGAACGATGCTCCAGGAGACGATGGAGCTGCTAAAGGTGGACGAGTCGTTTGCTCGCCGCTACATCAACGACGGCTTCTCGGGCGGCGAGATGAAGCGGGCAGAAGTCTTACAGATGAGCATCCTTCAGCCGGAAATGGCGATCCTGGATGAGACGGACTCAGGGCTGGACATCGACGCGCTGCGGACGGTCGCTGAAGGGATCAACGCTCTGGCCAACGATCAGCGAGGGTTCCTCGTCATCACTCATTATCAGCGCATTTTGAACTATGTTCGGCCTGACCACGTCCACGTTCTCTTCGACGGGCGCATCATCAAGTCGGGAGGGCCGGAGCTGGCGCACGAGCTGGAGGCCGAAGGGTACGAGCGGCTGATCGGCGAGTACGCGGCAGCGCAGGGGGTCAGCAAGTGACAGACCGCAAGGCCGCTGACATTGTGTCGGACGGCTACAAGTGGGGTTTCCACGACGAGGCCCGCCCGCTCTTTAGGACTGAAAAGGGGCTCTCCCGCAAGGTTGTTGAGGAGATTGCCGGCATCAAGGAGGAGCCCCAATGGATGCGCGACTTTCGCCTCCGTTCTCTGGAGATATTTGAGAAGAAGCCGATGCCCGGGTGGGGTCCCGACCTCTCCAGTATCAACCTTGACGAGATGTACTATTTCGCCCGCGCCAGTGACCGGGCGGAGCGTGACTGGAAGGATGTCCCCGACTACATCCGGCGCACCTTCGACCGGCTGGGGATACCGGAGGCGGAGCGCAAGTTCCTCGCCGGCGTCGGCGCCCAGTATGACTCGGAGGTCGTCTATCACAACATCCGCGAGGAGCTTTCCAAGGTAGGCGTCATCTTCGTCGACATGGATACCGCCGTCCGCGAGTATCCCGATCTCGTCCGCCAGTACATGGGTACGCTCGTCCCGCCAGCCGACAACAAGTTCTCCGCCCTCAATAGCGCTGTCTGGAGCGGTGGCAGCTTCATCTACGTGCCAGAGGGCGTGCGGGTGGACGTGCCGCTCCAGGCCTACTTTCGGATCAACGCCGAGAACATCGGCCAGTTCGAGCGGACGCTGATCATCGCTGAGCCGGGCAGCTTCGTGCATTACATAGAAGGGTGTACGGCCCCCATCTACACTACGAACTCCCTGCATGCCGCCGTCGTCGAGGTCATCGTCAAGAAGGGGGCGCGCGTTCGCTACAGCACGGTCCAGAACTGGTCCAATAACGTCTACAACCTAGTGACGAAGCGGTCCATCGCCTATGAGGACGCCGTCGTCGAGTGGGTAGACGGCAATCTGGGGAGCCGGACGACGATGAAATATCCGGCGATCGTCCTCCGCGAGCCGGGCGCCCACGGCGAGGTGCTTTCCCTGAGCTTCGCCGGCCAGGGGCAGCATCAGGACACCGGCGCCAAGGCTATCCATCTAGCGCCTCACACGACATCCGTGATCACGGCGAAGTCGGTGAGCAAGGATAACGGACGGGCGAGCTATCGCGGCCTGGTGAAGGTGATCAGAGGGGCGAAGGGTGTCAGGTCAAGCGTGCGCTGCGACGCGCTTCTCTTGGATGAGGGCTCGCGCTCGGACACTTATCCGACGATGGAGATCGATGAACAAGAGGCTACGATCTCCCATGAGGCGACGGTGAGCAAAGTGGGGGAGGAGCAACTCTTCTATCTTCAGAGCCGGGGTATCGCCGAGCAGGAAGCGACAAAGATGATTGTGAACGGCTTCGTGGAACCGGTTGTCAAAGAGCTGCCGATGGAGTACGCGGTGGAGCTCAACCGGCTGATCGAGCTTCAGTTGGAGGGTGCGGTCGGCTAACCGAGGGTAGTGGGAATGGAGACGGTGTTAGAGCGGAAGCTGGTCGAGGATGTCTCCTCTTTGTACGAGGAGCCGGCGTGGCTGCGGGAGCGGCGGCTAGCTGCCTGGCGTCTCTATGAGGAATTGCCTCTGCCCACGGGCAAAGAGGAGGAGTGGCGCCGCACAGACGTCAGCGCCCTGAACCTCGAAGGGCTGACGCTGTTCGCGCCTACCGCACCATCGTCGAGGCTTCCCGTCGGCTTGCGGGAGGGACGGAACGGCTACGGTGGGCAGGTCGTCCAGAGCGGCTCACGCATCGTCTTCCAGGAGATGCGATCTGAGCCGGCTGAGCAGGGCGTGGTCTTCACCGATCTCCACTCCGCTGTCCAGCGGCATCCCAGACTCATACAGCAGTACTTTATGACGGAGGCCGTACCGCCCGCTGAATGGAAGTACGTGGCCCTTCACGCTGCCCTCTGGAGCGGCGGCGTCTTTTTGTACGTCCCGGCGGGCGTGGAGGTGTCTCTGCCCCTGCGCTATGCCATCGGCGCCGATGAAGCGGGAACGGGAGTCTTCCCACACACCCTGATCGTGGTGGAGGCGGGGAGCAGCGTCACCTTCATCGATGAACAGCGCTCGGCGATGCGGAAGGGCACGGGATTGAGCAGCGCTGTCGTCGAGATCATCGCTGGTGAGGGCGCGGACGTGCGCTACGTCGGCGTCCAGGGCTGGGGGAAGAACGTTAACAGCTTTCTCACGCTGCGAGCCCTCCTTGATAAGGGCAGCCGGCTGCATCTGATGTCGGTTGGTTTGGGAGGTAGAGTCGCCAAGGCCAAGATCGAGGCGATCCTGAGAGGGCCCGGCGCGCGCGCGGAGATAACCGGCCTCACCTTTGCTGATGGGGATCAGCATTTCGACTACAACACGCTGCAGGATCACACCGCGCCCAACACCGTGAGCGATCTGCTGTTCAGATCAGCTATGAAAGACAGGGCGCGGTTCGCCTGGTATGGCCTGACTAGGGTACACAAAGGGGCCGGCGGCAGCGACGCCAATCAGGAGAGCCGCAGCCTCCTCCTCAGCGACGAGGCGCGGGCGATGCCGATGCCGGTGCTGGAGATCGAGGCGTATGACGTGGAGCGTTGCAGTCACGGCGCTACCGTGAGTTCGGTGGACGAGGAGCAACTCTTCTATCTAATGTCTCGCGGCATACCGCGGGAGGAGGCGTCGCAGGCGGTTGTGGAGGGGTTCTTCCGGCAAGGGCTTGAGCGTCTGGGGAGCGACGGTCTGCGGCGAAGCGTTGTCCGCGCTCTTCAACGCAAGCTGACGGTTGGCTAGGAGGAAGATGATGAAAGACCAACCGGCTAAACCGAGTACGGCGCTGGATATCGAGGCGATCCGGGGAGACTTCCCGATTCTGCAACGTACGGTGCATGGCAAGCCGCTCGTATATCTGGACAACGCTGCTACCACGCAGAAGCCGGTGCAGGTCATCGACGCGCTGGTGGAATATTACGAGCACTATAACGCCAACATTCACCGCGGTCTCCACACCTTGGCCGAAGAGGCGACTGCCCGCTACGAGGAGACACGGAGCAAGGTCGCGGGCTTCATCAACGCTCCCAGTACGGAGAGCGTCATATTTACCCGCAACACTACGGAGTCAATCAACCTGGTCGCTCAGGCCTGGGGACGGAAGTATCTCCGGTCGGGCGATGAGATAGTGCTGACGGTCATGGAGCACCACAGCAACCTCGTACCTTGGCAACTTCTGGCCAAGGAGACCGGCGCCGCGTTGCGCTTCGTCGACATTGATGACGAAGGGCGTCTCCTTTGGAGTGACTGGGAACGGATGATCGGCGAGAAGACAAAGCTGGTCGCCGTGACCCATATGTCCAACGTGCTGGGCACCATCAACCCGATCAAGGAGATCGCCGAGCTTGCCCATCAGCGGGGCGCCATGCTGCTGGTGGATGGGGCGCAGAGCGTTCCCCATATGCCGGTGGATGTGCAGGAGTTGGACTGTGATTTCCTTGCCTTCTCCAGCCACAAGATGCTCGGGCCAACCGGCGTAGGGGTGCTTTACGCTCGTCGCAGTGTGCTGGAGGGGATGAACCCCTTCCTGGGCGGCGGCGAAATGATCAGCAAAGTGACGCTGGAGGAGTCGACCTGGAATGACCTGCCGTGGAAGTATGAGGCGGGCACACCCAACATCGCCGATGTCGTTGCTTTTGGGGCCGCTATAGACTATCTGCGTGGCCTCGGTATGGAGGCGGTGCGGGCACATGAGGTCGATCTAGCAGGCTATGCCCTCGACGTCTTAGGGAGAATACCGGACCTGGTCATCTATGGACCGAAGGATGCAGCCGCTCGCGGTGGCGTCATCGCTTTCAATCTGGGTGATCTGCATCCTCACGACGTGGGCACCGTCCTCGACAGCTATGGCATAGCGATCCGGGCCGGGCATCACTGTGCGCAGCCGCTCATGAGACGACTGGGCTGTGTCGCGACCGGCCGTGCCAGTTTCTACGTCTACAACCGCCGGGAGGAGATCGACATCCTGGCGGAGGGAATACGAGAGGTCGCGAGGTTCTTTGGCCGTGCCACCCATTCCTGAACCACAACTCGATGATTTATACAGGGAGCTGATCCTGGACCACTACCGGAATCCGCGGAACCGGCGGTCCCTTGATGACCCCAAGGTCGTTGGGGAAGGGTACAATCCTTTATGCGGCGATGAGGTTGAGGTTCAGGTGCGGCTTGATGGGGGTGTCGTCAGCGACATTGGCTTCGCGGGGCGTGGCTGTTCGATCAGTCAGGCGTCCGGCTCGATGATGACGGAGGCCGTAAAGGGCAAGTCACTGGAGGATGTCCGTTCTTTGATCGCCGCCTTTACCCGTATGATGACCGACCCCGACTTCGCGCCGACGGCGGAGCTGGGTGACCTGGAGGCGCTGCAGGGCGTGGCCAAGTACCCGGTTCGCGTGAAGTGCGCTACCCTCGCCTGGCGTGCTTTGGAGGAAGGCCTCAATCAACGAGGCAGTGAATAAAACGCTAGCTCTAGCTGGGAATCGGAGTGGCAGAGGTGTTACTGCTTTCCGAGGAGATGATAAGGGAGCGGCTGCGGGACGTGGTCGACCCGGAACTGCGCCTGAACGTTGTTGACCTTGGGCTTATCTATGGCATCGAGATCGACGCACAGACAGTGCGTATCACCTATACACTGACGAGCCCCGCCTGTCCTCTGGGTGGGGTGATCGCCGAGCAGATCCGCGGGGCGGTCGCAGAGATGCCCGGCGTCCGTGCTGTCGAACTCAGCCTCACCTTCAGTCCACCCTGGGATCCGCGCACCATGGCGAGCGAGGATGCCCAGATGGAGCTGGGGATCTGGTAGTCACCTGTACGGACAGGTGTTTTCAGGGTCTTCTTCCTCCCGTTAGTGCACTTTCGTAGATATGAGAGTGGCTTACCCCCAGATAAGTTAGGGTGTCAGCACCCTTCATCCGTGCCCCAATTATATCGAAACACAATCAGACCCAAAACGGATGGGATGGCAGTCAAGACCTGACTGCTAGTAGCCCCGCCCAGAGCGGGGGACGGGCCGCGTCTCAAAAGGCCCATGCTTCCAGTAAGGAGGGAGTGAATGAGAAAGCTGTTAAGGTTTGTCAAACGAGCAACGCGGGAAGAGGAAGGCATCACGGGTCTGGAAACGGCCATCATCCTGATCGCCTTCGTAGTGGTTGCGACTGTGTTCGCCTTCGTGGTATTGAGCACCGGTCTCTTTAGCTCCGAGCGGGGCAAGGAGGCAGTATACTCCGGTCTCCAGAAGACCAGGGGTTCGCTCGAGCTGCGAGGCAGCGTAATCGCCAACACCGACGGCACCATTGTATCGGACCTCGTCTTCGACGTGGCGAACGCTGCCGGTGGTGAGCCGGTCAACCTTGACCCGGCCGCAACCAGCAACAAGATGGTCATCGACTACCGTGATAGCGCTGCCAACGTGGCCAACATTACCTGGACGATCAACTGGTTGGTCGGCGACGCCGATGACCTGATGGAGGCCGGAGAGCTGGCGGAGATTACCGTCGATGTCACCGCGCAGACCCTGGGGGCCAACCAGGCGTTCACACTTGAGGTGAAGCCGCCGTTGGGTGGCACGATGGCCATTGCCCGGACGACGCCTGCCGGCCTTGATACAGTGGTCGACCTCCACTAGGGAGAACTCGTACTCCTGCTGAGGCGCCAAGCGAACGCGGCCGTCAAATAGGATAGAAAAGCCTCAATATCTGGGCACCCGCTGCCGAATACGGCGGGTGCCCAGTTGTGTCCCCTGGTTCCTAGGTAGGGATATCGCGGCGCTCGAAGATCGCTGCGGCCGCCGCCGCTGATCCGATGAGGACTGCTAGAGATACCAGGATCCCTGCCCAGCTCAGGTCCCCGCTGGTCATCACGCGCTGCGGTTGATAGAAGTGGAAGAGGGAGACGTTGCCCAGCCAATCGATTTTCCCTACCGTGCGGGAGACGATGTCGACGGCGTAGAAGGCGGTGGTCAGGAGTCCTGCCGCCGCTCCCGCTTTGGCGGTGGAGAGGAACAGGCAGGAGAAGGCCAGAGAGTAGGCGGCGATCGCCAGCGCGACGAGCCAGGCCTGGAAGAGGGTCAGCAGTAGATGGAGGGCGTTGACGCTGCCGCCGCCGACGGCCAGTCCCGCGAGCAGGATGGGGGCGATGGCCAGGAACAGGACGGCGGAGGAGATGACGAACACCATTCCCCTGGATGCGACGAACCGGCTGCGGCGTATGGGTTGGCTCAGCACGAGGTCGAGGGTGCCGTTCTCCGCCTCGCGGGCGATAGCCGCGCTCCCGTGGACGACGGCGTAGATGGCGAATATTATGGCTCCCCAGCCCAAGAACTCGGTCGTCAAGTAGGTCTCCGCCGGCAGCCGGCCGTCTACTGTCAGCGGCATGTTTGGGTCGAGGCCGAAGGCGGCCCGAAAGCCCTCCGGCATCGACTCGATGACGCTGGAGTAGTCCGTGGTGGCGACGCTCCGGTACAGCGCTGCGACCAGGAAACCAAGGGCGCCCACGCCGATGATCCAAGCCAGGACGGTGTAGCGATGGAACCACAGGTTTGCCCGCAATACGGCTTCGCTCACCGCTCTACCCCCTCGCCGTAGTACTGCATGAACGTGTTCTCCAGGGTGGCTTCCGGGAACTCGAGGTCCTCGATCGGGAGCTCGACCAGGCGGCGCAGGATGTCAGGCACGTGACCGAGCACGGCTAGTTGGGCGCGGTTGCCGTCGAGGCTGCGGATCTCGACCCCGTCCATGACCAGGGCCTCCCGCGCCACGGGGCGGCTGAACGTGAGCTCCAGCATACGCACCTTCTTGTGCTTTATTGCGTCCACTTCCTCCACGGCCACGAGCTTCCCTTGTCGTACGATGCCGACGCGGTTGCAGACCTTCTCCACCTCGGGCAGATTGTGGGAGGAGAGAAAGACGGTGCAGCCGCGTTCTCGCTCCTCTCTGAGGATTGTGTACAGCTCCTGTTGCACCAGCGGGTCGAGCCCCTTCGTCGGTTCGTCGAGAACAAGGAGCTCTGGTTGGGGCATGAAGGCGGCGACCAGGGCCAGCTTCTGCCGCATGCCGGAGGAGTAGTCGCCGACGCGGCGGTGGAGGGCGAGGTCGAGGCGGTCGGCGAGGCGGCGGCCGTGCTCTATGGAATTCCCGCCCCGCAGACGGACGAGAAGCTCGAGGAGGGCTTCGCCCGTCATGCTCTCGTAGAGCGAGACATCACCTGCTAGATATCCCACCTGCCGCCGGACCTCTAGCGATTCCCTATGAGTATCGTGGCCCATCACCTCAGCGCGACCGCTGCTAGGCCGGATGAAGTCGAGGAGGAGGCGGATCGTCGTGGTCTTGCCGGCGCCGTTGGGCCCGAGAAAGCCGAAGATTTCCGCCTTCTCCACGGTGAGGAACAGGGAGTCCAGGGCCAGGACGGGCCCGTAGGTCTTGGTAAGGCCGAAGGTCTGGATGGCTGGAGGCATCTCCGGGTCGGCTCCTTCTTACTCAAATGGGAGTGTAAGTCCCTGGTGCGATTCCAGCAACCGTTGTCGCGGCTGGGTAGAGATCCGAGTTGACTCACCGGGGGTAGACACTAACGACGGTCTCACAGTATAAGAATACCCAAGTGAGATCAAAACTAGATCAAGGAGGTACTGGTTTATGAGCAGTGACATCGAGGGGAGGTTGGAGGCGTTACGCAAGGAAGTCCAAGAGCTGAAGAGCAAGGGTGAGGTCGTTATCAGCGAGAAGTTGGCGAATCCCGCACCCCTCGGACTGGCGGGCTTCGGCATAACCACGCTACTACTCAACGTGGTCAATGCGGAGATCATCTCGAAGGACAGCATCGGTATGGTGCTGCCGGTGGGCCTCTTCTACGGTGGTCTCGCCCAGTTTATGGCCGGTATGTGGGAGGCGAAGAAGAACAACACATTCGGCTTCACCGCCTTCAGCTCCTACGGCGCCTTCTGGATGGCGTTCGGCTTGATGGAGATACTGCTGATCAATGGTGTCCTGAAGCCGGTTCCCCACGAGGGACTGACCGTCTTCCTGGTAGCCTGGGGCATCTTCACGACCTACATGTTCATAGGCACCATAAAGATCTCGGTCGCGCTGATGGTAGTATTCGCGGGGCTGGCCATCCTGTTCTATCTCTTGGCCTGGGGCCAGCACAATAGTGATGTCCATAAGGTCGCGGGTTACGAGGGTCTGTTCACTGCCGGTGCAGCTCTGTATGCATCTGCTGCCCAGGTGATCAATGAGACCTGGGGCAGGAACCTGCTGCCGCTGGGCGTAATCAAGAAATAGAACGCTTAGAGGACCAAAGTAAGAGGAAGAAACCGCCGGTCAAGATGGGTTTGCCCACCGGGGTCCGGCGGTTTCTTGCCTGTCAAAGTCTCGGGGATAGAACTGGAGCTTTCTGGGTGAGAAGCGCTTGCCCTTGCCCGCCGGATGAGATGGTGACGGTAACGCTTGATTCTCTTGTCGGGTCAACCGCATCATGGCCCTTTGGGATGCGGGATACCGTGACAGTCGCTGGGTGAGTTCGACTCCAGAACAGGGAGGTACGATTGATGAGCAGTGACATTGAGGGAAGGTTGGAGGCCCTACGCAGGGAAGTCCAGGAGCTGAAGAGCAAGGGTGAGATCGTGGTCAGTGAGAAGCTGGCAAACCCTGCTCCGCTCGGCCTGGCGGGCTTTGGCATAACCACGTTGGTTCTGAACGTGATTAATGCCGAGATCATCTCGGAGGAAAGCATAGGAATGGTGCTGCCGCTGGGACTGTTCTATGGAGGCCTCGCCCAGTTCATGGCTGGCATGTGGGAGGCGAAGAAGAACAACACCTTCGGGTTCACCGCCTTCAGTTCCTACGGCGCCTTCTGGATGGCGTACGCTCTGATGAAGATCCTGGTGGGGAATGGAGTGCTGGCTCCGGTTCCCCATGAGGGAATGACCGTCTTTCTCGTGGCCTGGGGGATCTTCAGCACCTACATGTTCGTGGGTACCATAAAGATATCGGTGGCGCTACAGGTCGCATTTGCCGGAGTGGCTGTTCTATTCTTCCTCCTGGCCTGGGGTCAGCACAATGAGACAGTCCACAAGATCGCAGGCTACGAAGGCTTGTTCACCGCCGGCGCAGCGCTGTATGCCTCCGCTGCCGGGGTGATCAACGAAGCATGGGGGCGGTACGTGCTGCCGTTGGGCATCGTCAAGAAGTAGAACGGTTCAAGATACGACAACAAGGAGCCGCCGGTTGCCCGTTGGATGCCGGCGGTTTCCTTTTGTCTGGCGGCGCGGGGGCAGGGTAGTGTGGTTTCGGCGAGGGGGTAGCAGTGCTGGCAGATGAAAGAACGCAGATGTGAAGTCTGCGCTCTCTCCCATCAGCAACTCATTGGAAGGAGGATTCCGTTAGGCGGCGGTTATCAGCAGAACGGGTATGTGCGACTCTTTCAGCACGTAGTCGGCCACGCTGCCAAACACCAGCCGGGCAACGCCGCGCCGGGAGTGCGTCGCCATGGCGATGATATCGCTGCGGTACTCGGCGGCCGCCTTGAGGATCTCCTCGCCTGGGTTACCAAAGCGGACCTCCATCTCTGGAGCGAGACCGTGGTCTCCGAACCGCTCGGCCACTGGTCGCAGGCAGTTCTCCGCCTGTTCGATCTCGGATTCTACCCAGGCCAAGCTGGCTGCCTCCTCACTCATATCGCCCGATGTCTTGTAGCCGTTCTTCTTGCTGAGGTCCACCACGGTGATCAATCTGACATCGCAATTGAGGGCTTTTGCCGTCGTGGCGGCATGGCGTATCACTACCTCCGAGCGGAGAGAACCGTCGATGGGGACAAGCATTCTCTTGTACATACCTTGATGCTACCTCCTGGAGTTGAAATCCCGGGCTCACAGAGGTATCGGCGGTAAGTCGGGCCCACTGTATAGTGGTGAGTCCTTATCTTTGGCCGATCTCGACGTCGGGGATGAAGGGTATCGGGGCGTAGCCGCCGGCGAGGAAGCCGCCTTCGATGGGGAAACCCTGCCCGGTCAGGTAGCTGGAGGCATCGGAAGCGAGGAAGACGGCCAGCGGGCCCAGTTCCCAGGGCTCGCCGACCCGTTGGGCGGGGAAGAAGCGTCCCCGGTCGCGCCAGTACTCCTCTTCTTGCTCGTCCGCACAGGGCCGGCGGGCGATCTCTCCCGGAATTATGCAGTTTACGCGGATGTTGTAGCGGGCCAGCATCAATGCCAGCGATTTGGTCAGGGAGATGATTCCAGCCTTGGCGGCGGCATAGGGAAAGATTGGGGGTGTGCCGCGGAGGGCAGTGCCGGAACTCAGGTTGATGATCACGCCGGAACCCTGGTCGATCATGGGGCGCGAGGCGGCACGAGAGCAGTAGAAGGCGCTGGAGAGGTTGATGTCGATGTTGTCGCGCCATTCGTCGTCTGTCAGGTCCCAGAGGGTCTTGCCGAGGCCTCGGCGCTCGCCGAGCCCAGCGTTGTTTAACATAACGTCAATCCGTCCAAACTCTTCAAGGCAGCGCTGGATGAGGCTGTTGCACTGAGAGGAATCGCGTACGTCGACCGTGATAGCAGTGGCGCGGCGGCCCAGAGCGCGAACCTCCGCGGCTGTCGCCTCGTTCTCCTTGGTGAGGACATCAGCGGCCAAGATGTCGGCGCCGGCTTTGGTCAGGGCTAGCACCATTTGCTTGCCGAGGCCGCGGGCGGCGCCTGTTACCACAACGACTTTGCCTGTCAGGTCGAAGCTCTGCATAACCATGACCGCAAGACCCTCCTTGTTAGTGCGTACCGGTCGTGAGCAGTATAGGCCATGGCAGAGCAGGTGGGAATGCCCAAGCTAAGCTGATCCGGGCACGGTCCGGAGGAAGGCAGCAGGGGAGGCTGACGGAGTCGCGCCGGTTGGGCTCCAGAGGAGGCTAGATATCCCAGAAGCTGCCGAGTTGCTGGAAGTCGAGGATGCCGCTGTTTGCCATGTTGTCGGCTTCGACGCCCGCCTCCTCAGCCGCCGCGACCGGGTTCAGGCCGCCGTGAAGGATGACCCCGACCTTGTTTAGGCCGACTGGAATCTGGCAAACGGGACGGCTGGTGTTGCCCATGAGGACGACGCCGCTGATGCCACTTTCCTTCATCTTATCGATCACCTGCTCTGCCATGGGCTTGGCCGCCGCCGGTATCTCTCGGAAGTTGGCGAGGATCATGCCGTTGCCTTTGGTGGCGGCATCGCGGACGTGGGTCATGCGGGCCTTGATGTAGGCGAGCGAAGGATCGAGGGAGGAACCGGCGTAGTGGATTACTGCAGTGAATCGTCGCGGCTGCCCATTTCGGATTTCCAGTATGCCGCCGAACCGAGAGTCCATGGGTATGCCTTGCTTGAGCAAGACGCCGTTGATGGTGGCGCTGCAGATGGTGGCAAAGCCGACGCGACCCTCAGGGATTATGACGTCGCCTAGCTTCTCGCCCTCCTCGGCTACCGCCACGTGGTCGCTGACACATATGTGGGCCGAGAAGGCATCCTTCATCGCGGAGAGGGCCTTCTTGAACTTGTCTTTGGGGAAGAGGGAGGTGTTTATGACGACGCCGCCGCTCTTCTTCTCCGGATTGAAGGTTGTCTGGAAGGCGAGGGAGGCGATGCGCTCGATGACGAATCCCATTTGGTCGGGCGCGAGGGCGTTTCTCAACTCCTCCATTCCTTTGGAGGTGAGCATCCTGCCGTCTCTCCCCAAGGGCTGAGTAAACCCACGCTCGTCTGTGATCCGGAGGTGGTATCTTACCGCCCGCTCGCTGAGGGAGATACCATGTTCCTGCAGCGACCGGGCGATGCTGATCGAGCCAAGGGAATCGGCCGATTCACTCAGAACCCTGAGGATAGCGACGATCTTTCTCTCGGTCTCACGTGCTTCACTATCGAGCATGACAGCTCCTCCGCGACTTACAGGGAGTTGCGCACGCCTGCGATCTGCCGGCGGCCGAGATTATTCTAACGCCTTCTTCCCTTTCGCCCAACTTTGATTGTGCGGTGGGCTAAGGGTAGATGCCGCGCGCCTTCGTAGCGTCGGCGACACGCTGGACGGCTACTACGTAGGCTGCCATGCGCATCGGGAGCTTGTCGCGCTCGTGGACACTCACGACGTTGTGGAAGGCCTTGCTCATCATGCGGTGAAGGCGCTGGTTTACTTCTTCCTCGTCCCAGTAGTAGCCTTGGATGTTCTGCACCCACTCGAAGTAAGAAACGATGACGCCGCCGGCGCTGGCCAGGATGTCGGGGACGATGAAGGCGCCAGCGTCGTTGAGGATATCGTCGGCTTCCGGCGAGATGGGGCCGTTGGCAGCCTCGAGGATGATCCGCGCTTTTACG